>OGPX01000057.1_pt1 | contig 80322 bp, 70 predicted proteins | sample 1553101 | NCBI WGS metagenome assembly OGPX01 (sample SAMEA2579964, study PRJEB22360) | human gut metagenome | biome: human gut; feature: human-associated habitat; material: faeces | place: Denmark | collected 2008/2010
CCTATTTTTCTTATTTTCCACAATACTGCATCAGAACTACCGACTCAACATGTGTCGTGTGCGCGAACTGATCAAACGCCTGCACCTTCTTCAACTCATATCCTCCATCCACAAGAATCCGTAAATCCCTTGCGAGTGTCGCAGAATCACAGCTTACATACACGATCCGCTCCGGTTTCATTGCAAGCATCGTGGACAGACACTGTTCGTCACAGCCCTTGCGTGGCGGATCCACTACAATGACATCCGGATGACGCATTTCCTCATCGCCTGCGGATTTCTCATAAAACTCCGGCAGAACTTCTTCTGCTTTTCCAACAAAAAATTGCGCATTGGTAATTCCATTCAGCCTGGCATTATTTTTTGCATCCTCGATTGCCTGCGGTACAATCTCCACACCATAGACCTGTCTGGCCTTTTGGGATAGAAAAAGAGAAATTGTTCCGATTCCACAATAGAGATCCCACACGGATTCTTTTCCGGTGAGCTGCGCAAATTCCAACGCTGTACTGTATAATTTCTCTGTCTGCACCGGATTTACCTGATAAAAAGACTGCGGCGAAATATGATACGCTATCGCTGTATCAGTCAAAGAAAAATCCTGTGTATTGCGCAAGTGAATGTAATCCGTGATATAAGGCATTCCCCAGATACACTGTGTCTCTTTTCCAAGAATGACATTCGTTTTCTCCAGATTGCTGTTTATGGATATGGAAGTCATACCTTCAATCTGACGCAAAGCTTCCACAAGCGTTTCCTCCTGTAGCAGCTTGTTCGCATTAATGATCAGGCAGACCATAATTTCCTTTGTCGTAAATCCATAACGTATTAAAATATGCCGTACAACACCTTTTCCTGTGTTCTCATCGTAGGCTGGAATCTGATAATCCGACATCCATTGCATGACAGCTGCAAGAATTGGTTCGTTTTCTTTTACACCAAGCAGACAGTCTTTGACCGGAATGATCTGATGGCTTCTTGCTGCATAAAACCCCATAACAAGATTTCCCTCCTTGTCATAACCTACCGGAAATTGTGCCTTGTTGCGGTATCGGTACGGATACTCCATACCGACAGCCGGAAGCATAACTGCATCCACTTCCTCTTCTGCAAATCCACCGATACGCATCAGATTATTTTTGACTTTCTGTTTCTTAAAAGCAAGCTGTTCCTCGTAAGACAATGCCTGAATCTGACATCCTCCACACTGCCGGTGAAGTGGGCATTCCGGCACGACGCGATAAGGTGAAGGAATTATAATTTTCTCCACCCTTGCATAGCCATAATTTTTCTTCAATTTTGTTGCCCGCGCTTTGATCGTATCTCCAATCAAAGCATCTTTTATGAAAAAGGTCATCCCCTCATATTTTCCGATGCCTTCTCCGCCGACGCCCATATCTGTAATTTCCAATGAAAATAAATCGTTTTTCTTCACAATTTCAACCCATTTTCTATATTATTGCAAATATTTTCTTTAGATACTTGTCCTGCGGATATTGGTATCCAGCAGACGATTGAATCCCTGCCATTCCAGATTGTTGTCCGGTACGTTGTGTAACAGTTCCTTTACAGTCTCCATTTTTGCATCAATATTATCTGCAAAGCTCAAAGCCAATGCCTCAACCAAAGCCGGTTTCTTCGGTGAACCATACTCAAGTTCTCCATGATGTGCCAGAATGCAGTGTTTCAGCTCATTTGCCAGTGTAGCCGGAAAACCATCAATAGTGCGGATAGCCTCGCCGACCCACTCTGCACCGATCATGATGTGACCAAGCAACTGACCAGCATCTGTGTAATCATTTGCAGGGAATGAAGATAATTCCTTTAATTTACCAATATCATGGAAAATCGATGCTGTCAAAAGCAGATCTCGGTTCAGGAACGGATAGTTCTGTGCAAAATAATTGCAGTTGCGTGTGACACTGACTGTATGCTCTAACAAACCTCCGACAAATCCATGATGCACGCTTTTTGCAGCGGAATGGAATTTGAAACGCTCCACAAATGTCTGGTTGTCAAAAAACTTATGTAATAACTGATTCAGATACGGATTTTTTACAGAATCAATGTATTCCATAATTTCTGTAAACATCTCATCTACATCTTTCTCCGTGCAAGGCAGATAATCCTTTGGCTCGTATTCGCCCTCCTGCACCTTGCGGGCACGTTTAATGGAAAGCTGGAGATTGCCCTGAAAACTTGTCACATCACCAGTGACAGCAACATAATCCAAAGCTTCAAATTCATCAATTCCAACCGATCCCGGATCCCAGATTTTTGCATCCAGTGTTCCTGTTTTATCCTGTAAAATCACATTGTCATAAGGCTTTCCAGCTTTTGTCATCGCTGCCTGTTTGACCTTGCAAAGATAAATTTCATTAATTCTTTCTCCTTCGCGGAGAGATTCAATATATTTCATTATAAACTCCTTTATTTTAAAATTCCTGCTTTAATCTCACAGGTAATAATCTTATACCCGCTACTGCCTTCCCGTTTGATCACAATCTTGTAGTTTTCTCCCGGCTCTAATCCAAGAACAATCTCGCTGTAAGATGCCACAGTCGTAACATCCTTTCCGGCAAGTTTTACAATGACATCCCCGCTCTGTAATCCGGCATTCATCGCAGGTGAATCCATATCTACTTCCTTGATATAGATGCCCTTTGGTATTCTGTATGTGCTGGCAATCTTATCAGTAACCGTTGACGCCTGAACCCCAAGGTACGGAATATCTTTATCCGCAAACAAAAGCTCCATCACCGGTTTTAATTCCGAGATATCTACCGCTGTAAGCGTACTTGCAGATGATGCACTGTAATCCTGCATAACAAGGCCCACTAATTGTCCATCCGTATTAATGAGGATACCACTGCCATTTCTATTTGCAACAATGTCTGTGGTATATACACTATAATTGCTGTCGGCCGTCGAAATCTCATTGTTCGTTGCAGTGATATTTCCTGTAAGAATTGAATAATTGGTTCCAAGTGGGCTTCCAAGTGCAATAACAACGGAACCTTTGTGTACGGTATTGGCGCTTCCCATCTCCATAACGGAAATTGATGCCAGTGTTGATGTTTCAAGATCCGATTTGGAAACTGCCAGTACAACCAGCCCTGTATTTCCGTCGTATTTCATAACCTCTGCCGGTGCGACTGAATCGTCAATAAACGTCACTTTGATCTTTGACGCTCCTTTGATTACCTTGCGCTCCGTTAAAATAAGCAGTTTGGAACCAGACTCTCCGATAATAGTGCCTGATCCCTGACCTTCACGCTCATAGGAATTGTTGAACCAGTCCATGTCACTGACCACACCGGTGATTGTAACAATAGACTTATTGGCCCGATTGCCGATTGCATACAATTCCGTCTGGATTTTCTGATAATCCTCCAGCGAAATCTCAGACTTTACGACCGGCGTCTCCTTTTGCGTCTCTGCCTCAGATTCTGTACTCTGTGTCTGCGTTTCTTTCTGGGGATGCGAACTGTCTATTGTTCCCGGAACAACTTCCGCCTCCATCCTTTTTTCTACAAGCGGGAATAACATAAAAAGCACCAAAATTGCCGCAAGAGCAAATACAACTCCGGATAATGCTGCGCTGCAGATCTTGACGAACAGACACTTATGATTCTTTGGCTTATTCTTTGGCTTATCCTTTATCTTTTCCCGAACAAATTCATTCTTTTGTAATTGCTTGTCTTCCATCTCTGACCTTCATAAATTATATCCGAACACACTAACATAACAAAACATATTATATTCGTATTTATGCCCTCTTGCAACCATTTTTGCCTTTTCCAAAGAGATAGAATGTTATATAATAGGTCTGAAAGTTCCACACAACAAATTTAGCATTATATTTAAGGAAAGAAATTATGAACCAGAAAGTTTATCATACATTGGAATATTATAAGATATTAGACATGTTGGCCGGTTATGCATCCTGCGAAGAGACAAGGAAACGTGCGCTTGCGCTCACGCCGATCACCGACGCTGCTGAAATTGAGCATTTACAACAGACGACAAGCGATGCGTTAAGCCGTCTGTACAAAGGAAGTGGCATCAGTTTTGCCGGCATCCACAATGTCAATGCATCCTTAAAACGACTTGATATCGGTGGTTCCCTCAATACAACAGAACTGCTTCATATCTGCTCTCTGTTAGAAGTTGCAAAGCGTGCGAAAGCTTACGACCGTTCGGACCGTGCCGATGACAAAACGGATTCCCTTTCCCCTCTGTTCTCACAGATTGAACCGTTATCTCCATTACTTGAAGAGATCAAACGCTGTGTGATCGGGGAAGATGAAATTGCTGATGATGCAAGCCCTGCGCTGTTTAAAATCCGCAAATCTATCCGTGGCATGAATGACCGTATCCATACGCAGCTCACCAATCTTATGAATAACACGACCACCCGCAACTATCTGCAGGATGCCGTTATCACAATGCGCGACGGCCGTTATTGTCTTCCCGTAAAAGCGGAAGCTAAAACATCCGTACCCGGAATGGTACATGACCAGTCTTCGAGTGGTTCTACGCTTTTTATTGAACCAATGGCTGTCGTAAATCTGAACAACGAACTGCGCGAATTATTCTTAAAAGAACAGGATGAGATCAATGTGATCCTCGCCGATTTGTCCAACCGCGTCGCTGAAAATGCAAACGGCATCCGTCAGGATTATTCCGTGCTTGCCGAGCTGGATTTCATCTTTGCCAAAGCACAGCTCGCCAAATCCTACAACGGTGTTGCACCGATCTTCAATGAAGAGGGGCGCATCCATATCCGCAAAGGACGCCATCCTCTGCTGGATACAAAAAAAGTCGTACCGATTGATGTACGGCTCGGCGAAGATTTCCGTCAGCTTATTGTTACCGGACCAAACACCGGTGGTAAGACGGTCTCTTTGAAAACCGTCGGCTTGCTGACCCTCATGGGACAGTCCGGACTTCATATTCCGGCAGCTGACCGCTCGGAGCTTGCCATATTCCATGAAATCTTTGCAGATATTGGTGATGAGCAGAGTATTGAACAAAGCCTCAGTACTTTCTCCTCTCACATGACAAACATTGTAAAAATTCTCGACCAGGCGGATGACCGTAGCCTTTGTCTGTTCGATGAACTGTGTGCCGGAACCGATCCGACCGAGGGGGCCGCATTAGCAATTTCCATTCTTCACAAGCTGCACCAATACGGAGCGACTACCATGGCAACCACACATTACAGTGAATTGAAAGTATACGCACTCTCCACACCGGGAGTCGAAAATGCATGCTGTGAATTTAACGTCGAAACCTTAAGCCCGACCTACCGCCTTTTGATCGGTATTCCGGGAAAAAGTAATGCGTTTGCGATCAGTTCCAAATTAGGACTTGCCGCCAATATCATCGACGATGCCAAGAGCCGTTTAAGTGACAAAGATGTTGACTTTGAAGATATGCTTGCCAACTTGGAAGCCAGCCGCATTACAATTGAAAAAGAACAACTGGAAATTAAAAAATACAAAGCAGAAGTTGAGAATTTAAAGAAAAAACTTACCGACAAAAACGAAAAGCTCGACGCACGCCGGGATGAAATTCTGCGCAAGGCAAACGAAGAAGCGGTCCAGATTTTAAAAGAAGCAAAAGACCTCGCAGATGAAACCATCCGCAACTTCAACAAATACGGACAGGGTCAGGCACCAATGTCCAAAATGGAAAAAGAACGAAGCAAAGTCCGGGACAAGATGAACAAAAGCGAAAAAAATCTTTCCATGAAAAAGAAAGAGATGATCAACCACAAGGTTCCAAAGAAGCTGCGCATTGGTGATTCTGTAAAAGTTCTTTCCATGAACCTCAAAGGTACGGTTCACACGCTTCCGAATGCCAAAGGTGATCTCTATGTACAAATGGGAATTTTACGCTCCCTTGTAAATATCAACGATCTGGTACTGATCGACGATGAATCGACCTCTCCAATCGCCAAGAAATACGGCGGCGGAAGCAGTTCCGGAAAGATCAAGATGAGCAAATCGTCATCGGTTTCCACAGAAATCAACCTGATCGGTATGACGGTGGATGAGGCCATCGCTCATCTGGATAAATATCTCGATGACGCATATATCGCGCATCTTCCATCCGTGCGCATTGTACATGGAAAAGGAACCGGCGCTTTGCGCAGTGCCGTACATGCACATTTAAAGCGTCAGAAATATGTCAAGTCCTTCCGGCTCGGAGAAGCCGGCGAAGGCGATGCCGGTGTCACAATTGCAGAATTTGAATAGGAGGTCTGTCAGATATGGTCAGTAAACAAAAAATTTTAATTGTAGACGATGATAATAATATAGCAGAATTAATTTCTCTCTATCTTACCAAAGAATGTTATGATACCAAAATTGTAAATGACGGTGAAGAAGCACTCAGTGCATTTGAACAATATAATCCGAACCTCATTCTTCTGGATCTGATGCTTCCGGGCATCGACGGCTACCAGGTGTGCCGCGAGATTCGCGCAAAGAATAATGTTCCTATCATTATGCTCTCTGCCAAAGGCGAGATTTTTGACAAAGTACTCGGTCTCGAGCTTGGTGCTGACGATTATATTCTCAAACCATTTGATTCCAAAGAACTCGTTGCCCGTGTCAAAGCAGTACTGCGACGCTACCAGCCTGTAAAGACCGAATCTGTTGTAGAGCTCAAATATGTGGAGTATCCGGATCTGGTGGTCAATCTGTCTAACTACTCTGTCATGTACAACGGCAAACCGATCGATATGCCCCCAAAGGAACTTGAGCTTTTGTATTTTCTGGCCTCCTCACCAAATCAGGTATTTACAAGGGAGCAGCTTTTGGACCATATCTGGGGCTATGAATACATTGGAGACACACGTACTGTTGATGTCCACGTAAAACGTCTCCGCGAAAAAATCAAGGATCATGCATCCTGGTCCATCGCAACGGTCTGGGGCATCGGCTACAAGTTTGAGGTAAGCGAATGAAACCAAAAATTTACATAAAATTTCTGCTCAGCTATGTATTTTTCGGTATTGCGGCAATCCTTGTCCTCTGTACATTTACACAGCGCAGTATCACGAACTATCTGGAAAAACATGAGGCACAGAATCTGTATCGCGAGGCAACACAGATAGCTTCCAAGTATGCAGCAAACTTTACAAATACAACGTTGTCTCTGGAAGATTTTCAGGTACGAATGGAAAGTCTCAGCAGTTATCTTTCCGCTGAAATCTGGGTGGTAGATTCGCAAGGAAATGTCCTGTTCAACTCCTCAGACAGTTCCATCGGACAACGTGCAGCAAATGCACATTATACCACGCTGCCTGATTTTGATCCTACAAGTTTTGGCAATACTTACTATACTGTTGGAAACTTTTATGATTCCTTTTCCGAGAATACCATAACTGTATTTTCTCCTGTGACTGCCAATTACCGTGTGCGCAGCTACGTACTGATTCATAAACCGGTCGCTACCGTTACCGAAGTGACCAATCATTTTATGAACATCACGTTTTTTACCGTTGGAATTATTTATATCTGTGCATTTTTGATTCTTCTGTTTTTTACCATTTGCTTCTATCGGCCAATGTTAAAGATGAACAGCGTTGCCAAAAGCTATGCAAAAGGGAACTTTGAACCACGGATTTCCTTACATTCCAACGATGAAATCGGTTTTCTGGCGAACACCATGAACTATATGGCCAATGAGCTGAATACACTCGAAGAAGATCAGCGTAAATTTATTTCAAATGTTTCTCATGATTTCCGATCACCACTCACCTCGATCAAAGGTTATGTCGAGGCAATGCTGGATGGAACAATACCACCGGAATTACAGGATAAATACCTGAATATTATTCTTTTTGAAACGGAACGACTGGCCAAACTGACACAAAGTATTCTTGATCTCAACCAGTTTGGTCGTCACGGCATCATGCTTGATGTCGCAGATTTTGATATTAACCGCATGATCAAGACAACCATCCTTACCTTCGAAGGCACCTGTAACAAAAAAGGACTCTCTTTTGATCTGGTGCTCACAGGTCAGGAATTGTTTGTCACAGGAGATATGACAAAAATCCAACAGGTACTCTACAATTTGATAGATAATGCTACCAAGTTTTCGCATAACAATTCGGCAATCAAAATCGAGACCAGCATCAAAAATGAAAAAGTTCTGATTTCCGTAAAAGATTCCGGAATCGGCATTCCTGCGGATAGCATCAAAAAAATCTGGGATCGTTTCTACAAAACAGATCTCTCCCGCGGAAAAGATAAGAAGGGAACTGGTCTTGGACTCGCAATTGTGAAGGAAATCATTCAAGCACACAACGAACATATCAATGTCATCAGTACGGAAGGTGTGGGAACCGAATTTATTTTCACGCTTCCACTATCAAAAAAAGAAGTGCAGTAACGCACTTCTTTTTTCGTTCTATTTTTTCTTATTTCTGATTTAATTCCAGCTTATTTTCCTTCCGGTCATAAGCAACTGCATGATTGTCCCAGTCAAAACTGTCCTCATCAAGCTCATCCGCATCGCCAAGGTAATCCCCCTGGAAGACATCATACTCGAATCGATATCCATCTTTTGTTACAGCCCGCAAATATATACGAATATGCTGATTGTCTCTTACAACATCCCCATCATCATCTGTATTCACTGGTAATTCATAGGAGAATTTACATGTACTCTCGCCAGTACCGGATGATGCAAAACTCTGACTTGTCTCCTGCGTATCGACTTCTGTTGTCAGAAGCTGATCATCAATCGACTCATTGGCAGTCTCATCTGTCAGATTCTGCATCAGATCCTGTGACCAGATTTCCATATCATTCAAGTCTGCCACCATTTCAAATTGCGTAAATTCATAGAGATCAATGTTATCCAACACAAAGGTGCAATCACTTTTCAGATGAATCTCTCCATCTTTGTACGTTGGTGCATCTTCCAGGCTTCCGGACAATACCCTCGATAAGTCCGTGTTCATTCCATTATAATCCTGTAACACTTCCGTTGCTTTCTTGCTTCCGTTCGCAATCAGGAATGTGATATTTCCATCAAATGTCTGATTCAATGGCAGCGTCATATTTCCTTTGAACGTATAACCATCGGCCTTAAGCGGACATTCTTCCGTTCCAAAATAAACCGTAACAGATGTTTTATCGGAATATTCTTTTGGAATCACAGAGACCGATACATCATAGGTCTTTTTGCTGAAGTTCATGTCCACAATATCAATGGAATAATCTTCAATCATGCTGGCATCCTCTTCAAGCGTCTTTTCAATATTCGACTGAAGATTTCCCACATCTGACAGGATTACATTGGTGGAATCCTGCAGATAGGTCAGCTGGTTGGTCAGTTCTGTCAGTTTCAAATACATAAAAGCAACGAAACCGAATAGAACAATCAACACAACCGCAACTACAATTTTCTTCCAATATAATTTTACTTTTTTCATAAATTCAGAGAATTATTCTTCCTTCTCATCATCGGATGCAGTAATCTGAATTCCTAATTCTTCCAACTGCTTCTCGTCAACAGTTCCCGGAGCCTCAGACATCAGATCCGAAGCGTCCTTAACCTTAGGGAATGCAATAACATCACGGATAGAATCTGCGTGTACCATATGCATGATCATACGATCCACACCATAAGCAAGTCCTGCGTGTGGTGGTACACCATAAGAGAATGCATCCAGAAGGAATCCAAACTGTTCATGTGCGCGCTCCTTGGTAAATCCAAGAACTTCAAACATCTTCTCCTGAATATCATCCTGATGGATACGGACAGATCCTCCGCCAAGCTCCGTTCCGTTCAGTACGATGTCGTAAGCCTTTGCACGAACTGCACCCGGATCACTGTCAATCTTATCCCAGTCCTCTTCCATCGGCATCGTAAATGGATGATGCATTGCCATGAATCGGTTCTCCTCATCGGACCACTCTAACAGAGGGAACTCAGTTACCCAAAGGAAATTGTACTGATTCTCATCAATCAGTCCAAGCTCTTCACCTAAAAGAAGACGAAGTGCACCAAGAACATTCCATACAATCTTGTTCTTGTCTGCTGCGAATAAAAGTAAATCGCCCGGCTTACCATTCATCTTTGCAACCAATGCATTCAATTCCTCTTCTGTCATAAATTTTGCGAAAGAAGATTTATAAGTTCCATCCTCGTTAATGCACAGATATGCAAGCCCCTTGGCACCGCATCCCTTAGCATGCTCAACCAGCTTGTCAATTTTCTTACGAGGCATATGTCCCTGTCCCTCAACATTAATACCACGTACGGAACCGCCATTCTCAAGCGCACCGGTAAATACGCCGAATCCACAACCTTTTACAACCTCAGAAACATCTACAAGTTCCATGCCAAAACGTGTATCCGGCTTGTCAGAACCGAAACGGTCCATTGCTTCCTGCCATGGCATACGCTGCAACGGAATCTGTACATCAACACCGATAGCTTCCTTGAATACATATTTCAAAAGACGCTCGTTTACATCTAATACATCCTCGATATCCACGAAAGATAACTCCATATCTGCCTGCGTGAATTCCGGCTGACGATCTGCGCGAAGGTCCTCATCACGGAAGCAGCGTGCAATCTGGAAATAACGGTCATAACCGGATGCCATCAGAAGCTGCTTGAAAAGCTGTGGAGACTGTGGCAGAGCATAAAAATTGCCCGGATGTACACGGCTTGGCACAAGATAATCTCTGGCTCCTTCCGGTGTAGACTTGCAAAGGATTGGTGTCTCAATCTCCAAAAATCCCTCGTTTGCCATAAACTGACGCATCAGTCCGAGCACACGGCTCTTTAACATTAAATTACGCTGAATATCCGGTCTTCTTAAATCAAGATAACGATATTTCAAACGGATATCTTCCTTTGTCTGGCTGTTCTCTTCGATTGCGAATGGTGGTGTCTGAGATTCGGATAAAATGCGAAGGCTTGTAGCAATCACTTCGATATCTCCGGTCTTTAAGTTCTCATTGACTGCTGCAGAACGTTTCTGCACCGTTCCCTCGATTGCTACAACATACTCGCTACGCAAAGTTCCGGCTTTTGCAAAACCATCTGTTCCTACGCTGTCCTCATCAAATACGATCTGCAGCAGACCGCTTCTATCACGTAAGTCGATAAAAATCAGACTTCCTAAATTTCTTCTCTTCTGTACCCAGCCCATGACGGTGACTTTCTCACCAATGTTGGCATTGGATACCTCTGTACATCTGTGGCTTCTGTGTAAGCCTTTCATTGATTCTGCCATGATTGTCTCCTCTATACTCTATTATCTATCATTCTTCTTGCGAATCGTAACTATCTGTTAAAAAACTCGACGAACTCCTCATACCCCTCTTTTGCGAGCTGTTCTTTCTGGAATTTCTTATTCTTGTTCATGCGAACAACCAGCACCTGCTGTCCGTTCTCTCTGGCTTCCTTCGCCTGTTTCATAACTTCCACAAGCTTTTCTGCCGGATATTTCTTCTCTACAAGATATGCGACTCTCTTCGGGCTCTCCGGAATTTTAAATCCACTCTCCATCAGAAGCAGAATAATGCGCTCAAATCCAATAGAAAATCCACATGCCGGTACATCATTTCCGGTAAATTTTCCAATCATCTTGTCGTATCTTCCGCCACCACCGCAGGCTGCGCCAAGCTCCGGCATGGATATTTCAAAAATCGTTCCTGTATAATAACTCATACCACGTACCAGTGTCGGATCAAATACCAGTGTAAACTCTGCATTCTTTGTTGCGTTCACTGCAGTAGCAATCTCTGTCATATTTGTTACCACTTCGGCATCTAAATATTCCCCAAGTGTATCTGCAAGGAATGCCACACCTTCTGCGACATCTTTCTTTTCTTCCAAAAGCTTAAAAAGACCAAGATATTTGTCAATGGACTCCTGCGCATAACCTTCTTTTGCAAGTTCCTCTGCCACTCCATCCACACCGATTTTGTCCATCTTGTCCAATGTGATAAATACACTGTCATAATCTTCCTCAGAAAAACCACTGTATGCAGCCATCGCCTTTAAAATGCGACGCTCATTGATGCGGATTTCAAAGTTCTTGAAACCAAGTCTTCCGATAGTTGTGGTGGTTGCAGTAATCAGCTCAATCTCTGCAAGATTACTTGGCTCACCTAATATATCAATATCGCACTGGGTAAACTGACGGTAACGGCCTCTCTGTGGACGATCGGCTCTCCATACGCTTCCAATCTGCAATGCCTTGAACGGGCTTGGAAGATCATTCGCATTGTTTGCATAAAAACGGGAAAGAGGAACGGTCAGATCGTAACGCATACCAAAATCTACAACATCCGCCTCTTCTTTTGCAGTGTCTAAATTTAACTTTTCTCCACGCTTTAATACTTTAAAAATAAGTTTTTCGTTTTCCCCACCCTGCTTATTGGAAAGGTTTGCAATATTTTCCATACAAGGTGTCTCAATCGGGGTAAAACCAAAGCTTCGATAAGTGTCCTTGATTACGCTTGTCACATAATCCCGGATTTCCATCTCAGCAGGTAATATATCTTTCATGCCGTTTACCGGCTTCTTGCTCAGTGCCATTTAATTTCCTCCATTTACTCTCTTGCACGTGAACATCAGCCCTTTAAAATTGCCTTCGGCAAGAGCTGATGCTACATGTTAATTTTTCAAAAAAATTAACACATTATCCAGCATTTATTATACGGTTCAGGGCCTGATACGTCAAGGATTGTTGCAAAATGCTTTCCCATTACTTTTTCCGGGACGTTACAATATAACGTGTCAGAAACTCAAACAACTTACGATTCGTCTCGGCGTTCTTCTCCTCAGCTTCCATATATTCCGGCAGTGGAATTCCCTGCTGACACTCACCACAGATATCAATGCCAAGTATATTTTTCTGTGCAAGAAATAATGTCAGCAAATGCTCCAGCAGCGAAAGTGGCATCTTTCCCTGATTCCAGTTAGTTTCGCAATACCGCTCATCCAGCACATCCTTGTCGATTGAAATATAAAACGGAACATCCATCCTTATCTTTTCCGCTTTTTCATGCCCCTCTTCTGCACGAAGTTCCTCAGCGGAAAACGCAATCAGTTTTTCTTTCAGTATCTTCTTCTCCCGCGCTTTCAGCTGCTTATCGGAGAAAACAGCCTGAATGTCTGCTTTCTTCGGTCCGATCAGGATCAACTGCTGCAAATTTGGATTCGTCAATAATACACTTCTTGCCCAATCACCGCAACTGATCATTCCATCAATCATCGGAGGCTGCATGTCTGTATGATGATCAAACAGAATCAACGAGAATGGCTCACTTATCCAATCTGTCATAATTTTGGTCACATAATGATAATTGCCGGAATCCAGGAAATGAATTCCACCGATTCCATACGGATCAATTCTTCTATGAATCTCTTCCTCTGCGCTCTGTGAACAATACAAATCACACTCGTAGATGTCCGAGCAATCAATCCAATGAAGTTTATCATTGCGTGGAATATTCTCATCACAATACACATGAGAAAAATCCAGGATGAGGTGGTTGTTAAGTAGTTGTGCCAAATCATTCACCTTCCACTATTATAAAATATTTAATGATTATTCTTCTGCAAACAGTTGCTGTTTGCGCTGTATCATTTCATCAATTCTCTCGATATACTGCCCGACATCCTTGACATTCTCGCACCGTTCGATCCGATGCGTGCCATCTGGATTTGGCTCATTCCAGACACGTTTCGTTGAAGCTCCCGCTCCACACGCCACGATGGTCTGTTTCTCTTCCATAATCAGAATGTTGTATACGCCTGCCTTGCCCGGCTTTGCATACCCTACATTTTCCATATTTCCTGCCATGCCCTTCTGACGATACAGATAATATGGAGAAAGCCCCATCTCTTTGCAGATTGATGCACACAGATCCATATGTTCCTGTGTGTTTACCATCTGCATGCTTTCATAACGGTCTTTAAAAATGTTCAACCGCGCCGCACGCTTGATTGCGAGGGAGTGAATCGTGATATTGTCCGGATCCAGCTCCTTTAACACTTCCATCGTATGACGCACATCCTCGAGATCTTCCTCCGGAAGTCCCATGATCAAATCCATATTGATATTGTCAAAGCCCAGACTTCTCGCCAGCTTAAAACTCTCAATCGTCTGTTCTACCGTATGATGACGGCCAATGATATCAAGTGTCTCCTGTTTCATCGTCTGCGGATTGATGGAAATACGACTGATTCCATTGTTGCGCAGCACCTGCAGCTTTTCCTTTGTGATAGAATCCGGGCGTCCGGCTTCCACAGTAAACTCGATGCAGCTGCTCAAATCAAAACTGCAACGGATTTTACGAATCAGGCGATCCAGCTGATATGGCTCCAATGTCGTCGGTGTTCCTCCACCGATATAAATGGAATTCAGTTTCTTGTGATAATTCTTTACTGCCACATAGTCGATTTCTTTCTCCAACGCATCCAGATATGCATCCACCTGCTTTTTCCAGGTTGCCAACGGATACGAAGTAAACGAGCAATACAGACATGTACTTGGGCAAAATGGAATGCCGATATACAGGCTGTATCCATTTTTATAATCGAGCTGCGAAAGAAGCGCACGCTCACGCTCTGCGATTGCAATGGATAAATCCACTTTTTCATCTGACGCAAGGTACGTTTTCTTCATATAGGAAGCAACTTCTTCCTTTGTCTTTCCCTCATCCAGAAGCTGCATCGGAATCTTTGTCGGCCGGATGCCGGTCAGCGTTCCCCACGGAAGACTCTGTCCCGTCACTTCTTCTAACAGATGGTACAAATTCTCTTTGAGTGCATTCTTCGTCTCTGCCCGGTCTGCAAAATCCACAGCAAATGTGCACTCTGCCGGCTTTTTATTTTCCAGTGTACATGTAATGGAAATCTGCTTATCCTCATATGTAATGGAAAAATGCGAAGCACTCTCTGTTTCATTCTCTGCGGAATGATTGGTGCATGCCACATTTTTTTCCTCTGCATGTGCTTCCTTTGTGTAATAAATCTCCACATCCTCTTTCGGAAAAAAAGCCTTCAAAAGCGAATGAATGTCATATTCAAATTCCGTTCGATTTAAATTTACTGTAATCATAGATATGGGTTATACATCCTCTCATTTTCAATGCTTGTCACATCATTGTGTCCCGGATACACCGTCGTACGATCCGGCAGAACCATCAGTTTTTCTTTGATGGAGCGAATCAGATCCGAACTGCTGCCTCCTTTAAAATCCGTACGTCCCACAGAAGTGCAGAATAAAGTATCTCCGGAAAATAGTACATCCTCATATGGAAAATAGTAGCAGCAACCGCCTTTGGTATGTCCCGGTGTATGCAGGACGCGAATATGAAATCCTGCCAGATCCAGCTCCTGTTCGTCTTTTAAAAATACATCAGCATGAAAGACTTTGCTTTCCCCCATCATATAGCTGACATTTGCTTCCGGATCTTCCAGTGTTTCCTTGTCATCCTCATAGATATAAATAGAGATTCCAAACTCTTTTGCCAATTCTTCTGCTGCCGATGCATGGTCAAAATGTCCATGTGTCAACAGGATAGCTACCGGCTTGCATCCTTCTTTGCGAATTCTTTCTGCCAGCTGCTTTGCGGCATCTCCCGGATCTATAATGATCAGTTCCTTTGTTTCCTCGTTGATTGCGAAGTAACAGTTTGTCTGTACCGGACCAACGACATAATGATTAATCTTTAATTTACCCATTTATGCTCCTTTATCTTTGAATAGCAAGTAATCGACGCAAGAACCACCAGCGCCAATCAGCCGGTGGTTCTCTCAATGTCCATAACGCTCTCTATCTGTTTGATTTTCTCAACAATTTTGGTAATCTGCTCGCGACCCTTTGTCTGGAATGCGACATCAATTGTAGCGATTCCCTGCTTGCTGGTCTTCGAATGAATACCGGAGATATTGATTTCTGCCTCCGTAAATACTTTCGTAATATCCACGAGAAGTCCCGGTCTGTCATGACAGAAAATCTTCAGTTCTGCATGATATTCACCAAATGCTTCCTGATCGGCACCTGCCTGCCACTCCGCCTCGATCAGACGAACACGCTCCATATTGGACAAATGCAGAATATTGATACAATCCGTACGGTGAATGGATACGCCTCGCCCTCTTGTGACAAAGCCCACAATTTCATCTCCCGGCACCGGACTGCAGCATTTGCTGAAATGAACAGCCACATCATACAGTCCCTTGACAACAATACCACTTTTGGAATGCTTGACTGTTTCCGCCGGTTTATTTTCTGCGATTACACTCAGCACTTCCTGGTCTGTCATAGTAACCGGATGATCCTTCTTGTACTCATCGTACATACGGTTGACGATCTGACTCTCTTTTAAGCCACCATGTCCGACCGTTGCCAGACAGGAATTCCAGTCATGAAATCCATATTTGCGGATAATCTTCTCCTGATATTCCGTCTTATTAATATCTGCGAAATTAATTCCCTTGGATTTTGCATAGGCAGTAATCAGTTCCTTGCCATGCAGTATATTTTCTTCTTTCAGTTCGCTGCGGAACCACTGGTTAATCTTGTTCTTCGCCTGCGTGCTCTTGACAATTTTCAGCCAGTCACGGCTCGGTCCCTTGGAATTCTGCGAAGTAATGACTTCGATACGGTCTCCGTTCTGAATCACATAATCGATCGGTACAAGCTTTCCGTTGACCTTAGCACCGACCATCTTATTTCCCACAGCCGAATGAACACTGTAAGCAAAGTCAATTGGTGTGGAACCGTTCGGCAGATTCTTGACATCTCCTGACGGGGTGAAACAGAATACCGTATCCGAGAACAGATCCAGATCACTCTTAAGCAGTGTCATAAATTCCTTGTTATCCGACATGTCTCTCTGCCACTCAAGAATCTGACGCAGCCAGCTTAACTTTTCTTCTTCCGTTACGGTGGTGGAAGTCGCACCGCCATTGTTTGCTTCCTTATATTTCCAATGCGCCGCAATACCATATTCTGCGGTACGGTGCATCTCAAATGTACGAATCTGAATCTCAAAAGGCTGTCCGCTCGGTCCAATTACTGTCGTATGCAAAGACTGATACATATTTGGTTTTGGCATCGCAATATAGTCCTTGAAACGTCCCGGAATCGGTTTATATTTTTCATGCATGATACCAAGTGCTGCATAACAGTCCTTGATCGTATCCACGATGATACGAATGGCAAACAGATCATAAATCTGGTCAATCGTCTTGTCCTGATTGACCATCTTCTTGTAAATAGAGAAAAAGTGTTTTGCTCTACCGGAAATATCTGCCTTGATCCCGGCTTCCTCAATCTGCTCACGTACCTGATCAACCAGTTTCTTCACATATCCTTCTCTGACATCCTTGCGCAAGGCTACCTTCTCTACCAGATCATAATAGGCTTCCGGTTCAAGATATTTCAGTGAGAGATCTTCCAGTTCGATTTTAATCTTACTGATACCAAGTCTCTGGGCGATCGGACAATAAATTTCCTGCGTTTCCCTCGCAATACGAAGCTGTGCCTCACGCGACTGATACTTCAGCGTACGCATATTGTGCAGACGATCCGCCAGTTTGATCAAAATAACACGGATATCCTTTGCCATCGCAAGAAACATCTTACGCAGATTTTCCGCCTGCATCTCCAGACGATCCGCATTCTTTTCTTTCGGATTCTTTGTACTGTCTGTCAAATGCAGATGCTGCAGCTTTGTCACACCATCCACCAGAAGAAGGACTTCATCACCGAACTCTGCCCGCATCTCATTCTCCGTCATAACGGTATCTTCGAGAACATCGTGCAATAATCCTGCGGCAATCGTCTCCTTATCCAACTCAAGTTCTGCAAGAATAATTGCAACACACAACGGATGTATAATATAAGCTTCTCCCGATTTACGCACTTGTCCATCATGTGCTGTGTATGCAACCTTGTATGCTTTTTCAATCAGGCTGATGTCTGCAGAAGGATGATACTTGCGAATTCCTGCGATCAGTTCTGCGTACAAATCCTCTGGTTTTACAAATTCTTTAATTGTTTTAATGCTTCCGGTATCCGAATGAAACTCCTGCTCAATTCGTTCCAATTCTTCTGTAGAAATGTCTGCCATCTGTTCACCCACTTACTTAATCTTATTCACCCTAAATATAATAGATAATTATATTTTATTTTTGGTACTATTGCAAGAATATCTGTATGGTTTTTTGTGCTAAAAGTTGTATACATAACGTCGCATCCGGCTGCCTGCCACATCGGAATCTTCAGTATAAGCAAATCCCAATTTCTCCAGCAGCGCAATCGATGCCGCATTTTTTGCATCTGTCAGTGCATTCAGCCTTGGAAAATCCAATTCTTCCCTTGCAAATTTTATAATTGCACCACAGACTTCTGTAGCAATGCCCTGCCCCTGCCATGCCGGAGCGATCACATACCCCATCTCAAGTTCCGTCTGCCCATCAAAATCCCGGTGTTCCAATCCGGCCCTGCCGATTAATGTTCCCGTCGCACGATCGAACACGAGCCACATCCCATATCCATAGTATCCATACATATGTGTGATGTATGCCTGCTGATACACCTCCTCTTCCTCTCTTGCAAACAGTGGCTCGATATATCCCGGCTGCCGCTGTCCCTTTGCATCCAGCTGATAGGTCACGCCCGGCTGATCATACAAAGAGATCAGTGCATCCAGATCTTCCATACAAAACTCCCGGACTACGCACCGTTTCGTCACCGCAATCGTCCATGGAATATGGTGAAACCGTTCAAAAATACGCACCAGAAAGTCCGCATCCACTTCCTCAAATCCCTCAATGACCATCGTACAGCCGGAGAATGTCTGTCCCGGAAAAAGCGGGTTTGCATAGGCAGCCGCCGCAATATTTCTCTCCATGCCCCATGCCAGCGTTTCATCGACTGCTGCAATCAGCAGGCAATTTGCTTTTTGTATCTCTCCGCTTGCAAATGACGTTTCCATCTGCTGCATGTCCTTGTATCCATCATAGAAAAAGGCTCCATCCATTTCATCCGGAAGCAAAACCGGGTTCCATTCGCCCTCAATATATAAAATTGTTGTAAGTGTCGGTCCACCAAGCCATTTCATTGTTCATTTCCTCGATATTTAAACATCAGATTTTCTATGAAAATCTGACATGATTAGAAAAAAACAGATTCCATAGAAACCTATGAAATCTGCCTTCTCTTTTCTTACATTGTCTCCGGTTCCGGATACTCCTCACCAAAAGTCTCCACAACAACGGTCTTCATTACCTGATCCTCTAATGGACGATCGCTATAATCGGTTGCTGTCTCCGCAATTGCATCCACAACATCCTGTCCTTCAATAATCTTTCCAAATGCAGCATAGCCACCATCAAGATGTGGTGCATCCTTGTGCATGATAAAGAACTGGCTGCCTGCGGAATTTGGCATCATCGAACGTGCCATGGAGAGAACGCCTGCCGTATGCTTCAAATCATTCTTCACGCCATTCTGTGCGAACTCGCCTTTGATACCATAACCAGGACCACCCATACCGGTGCCTTCCGGATCTCCACCCTGAATCATAAAACCTTTGATTACACGGTGAAAAATCAGTCCATCGTAAAAGCCTTTTTTCACAAGGCTGATAAAATTATTGACTGTATTTGGTGCAACTTCCGGATAAAGCTCTGCTTTCATTACGCTTCCATCCGCCATTATAAATGTAACAACTGGATTTGCCATCGTTTTTACCTCTTCTTTCTATGATACTCTTGCCTTTTATTTTAACGGAGAGTTTCCTACTCTGTCAATGCCGAAACAACTTTCGGGAATTCCATGAAATGAGATGCTTTTACCAGAATTGCATCACCTTCCCGAACGTATGCCTGCAATTCCGGCATCATTTCCTCTCTCGTCTTAAAATAATGAACCTCGCATTTTTCATTTAATTTTGCACCCAATGCATACTGCTCTGCAAGTTCTCCTGCTGCAAAAAGCACATCGATACCGGACTCTGCCACGGCTCTTCCTACACCATAATGCAGCTCCTTCTCATCACTTCCAAGCTCTCCCATATCACCGAGGACAGCGATTTTTCTGCCGGATGTATGTGATAGTACATCGATGGAAGCTTTCATGGACACCGGATTGGCATTGTAACAGTCATCAATAACCAGCATTCCGTTAACATGCAGCAGGTTGGTTCTTCCTGCAATGGTCTGCGCTGCTGCGATACCGGCAGCGATCTCCCCGATTGTCAGTCCAAGCTGCAGTCCGACTGCAGTTCCTGCCAATGCATTATATACATTATGCTCACCCGGAATCGGAATATGCGCATCAAAATCGCCCTGTGGGGTATGAATCTTTGCCTGCATGCCCTCTAACCCGAGATTCTTTACATCGGTCGCATAAATGCTTTTCTCTGCCATCGGTTCACCCGTTGCAGAAATTGCAGCCGCCTGCTCTAATCCATAAAAGATTGTCGGTTTGCCATTTACTACTTTTTTCGTGCAGAGTTTATCATCGTCTCCGTTTAAAATAACGGTTCCATCCGGCTGCATATGCTCGAAGACTTCGGTCTTTGCCTGCAGGATTCCGTCTCTTGTTCCAAGATTTTCCAGATGACATAGTCCGATATTTGTGATCACACAGACATCCGGCTGTGCCATTGCTGCGAGACGGTGCATCTCGCCAAAATCGGAAATTCCCATTTCGAGAACTGCCACCTGATGCTTTTTCTTAATCTGGAAGATTGTAAGCGGAAGACCGATTTCATTATTGAAATTGCCTGCCGTCTTAAGCACTTCATATTTCTGGGAAAGAACCGAAGCAATCATTTCCTTTGTACTTGTTTTTCCAACACTTCCGGTAATGCCAACGACTTTAATGTCCAGTCCCTCACGGTAAAAAGCAGCAAGTTTTTTCATTGCTTCTGTGGAAGATTCCACGAGAATATATGGTCCTGCCGGATTTTCCAGTTCATGCTCGGAAAGCACAGCCAGCGCGCCTTTTTCAAACACGGACGGAATGAAATCGTGTCCATCCACGCGCTCTCCTTTGATTGGAATAAACAGAAAACCTTCCTCTACCTTACGGCTGTCTGTCACAGCACCGGTAATGATTTTCTGTTTTTTTGACGGATCTCCTACATAAGTTCCTTCGCATGCATTTGCAATATTCTCCAATGTAAGATTTGGCATTTCGTTGTCTACTTTATTTCTTGTATAACATCCAAACATCATTATCCCTCATATTTACGAAGTGAAATCTCGATCAGTTTCTCACACAGCTCATTAAAGTTGATGCCGATGACAGCTGCTTCCTGTGGCAACAAGCTAGTCGGTGTCATGCCAGGAAGTGTGTTTGCCTCCAGACAGTAAATCTGATTGTTCTCATCCAGCAAAAAGTCCGAACGTGAGTATGTATCCAATCCGATGACTTCTGCAACGCGCTCTGCGTATCTGCGCATTTTGGCAGAAATTTCTTCCGGTAAATCTGCCGGACAAGTCTCAACTGCACTTCCTGCTTTGTACTTGTTCTTGTAGTCATAGAATCCCTGGATCGGTGCGATCTCGATTACCGGCAGTGCTTTGCCTTCAAGCACACCGACAGAAAATTCACGTCCCTTTACATACTCTTCAATAATCAGATGATCTTCCCACTTGAATGCCTCATCCAAAGCCGCCTTAAACTCTGCAGCATCTCTTACGATTGTGACACCGATACTGGATCCTCCACAACATGGCTTTACAACACACGGAAGTGTCAGTCCAAGCTTGGTCACATCATCTTCTCTTGTCTCTTTTGTCATTCCGATTCCCTTCGGTGCCGGAATATCACCATATGCAAACAGCTGCTTTGCCATATCTTTGTTCATGGCAATGGCGCTGCTCAGATAATCGCTTCCTGTATATTTGATTCCAAACAGATCAAATGCTGCCTGAAGCTTTCCGTTCTCTCCGTTCTCTCCGTGCAAAGCCATAAACACAATGTCTGCCATCTGGCACATACGAATGACATTTGGTCCGAAGAAACAAGGAGACTGGTCTTTTCTTGAAGCTTTTACGGCTGCCAGATCCGGTGCTACCTCCGGAATGTTGTCTACTTTTACACTGATTGCATCTGCACGGTCAAAAATGCCATCCAGATTCTCTTCCTTATCGCTATATCCCATAAACACATCCAGCAAAATGACACGGTGTCCATTTTCCTTGAGTGCTGCTGCTACCATACTTCCTGTTTTGAAGGATACGTCACGCTCTGTGCTCAATCCTCCGGCTAATACTACGATATCCATAGTTTCTGATCTCCTCTGCTTAAAATAAAATGATGCAGGTACTGTATCATCTCTTAGTAATTATAAACATCTCACATCAGAAAACAAGGGGTTCTGATTTTTTGCACACTTTTTTGCATATTGACAGCACTATGCATAAAGTGTGCGCTTGCTTTTACTGTACAGGGAATTCCAAAACAATTTCCTATACAGAAAAAAGGAACCGGCAGTCCGCCGGTTCCCTCGCATAAATCAGGATGGTCACAATAACATTCGTCTGTTTATTAGTAACATTTTGACTTGTGGCCATTCATTTTCAATATTCACTTTTCAATTCTGCTGTCTTAGACATAAATAAAACAAGTTCTTCAAAAAGCTTTCTTCCAAGATAATTTTTTTCCGTCAACAAGCTTCCATACTCATACAGCGTATCATGAAATTCCTCTTCCGATATTTCAATCTCAAAGAGTAATCTCCCCAATAATCTCATCCGTTCATCTTCTACTTCAATAAGCCACTTTTCTATCTCATGTAAAAAAGCCTCACCCATCAGAATTTCCCGAAGATAAATGTGAACCTTATCTTTTGCTTGCATTTTTCCCATAAAGTATTTCCTAAACCCATCTCCAATTTATGCTCAGAAACTGTGTATCCCCCTCTTTTATACAGTATCCGCTATCAGAATATCATAACCTTTAAAATAGTCAATAGGAAAATCGTCACGGTTTTGTCTATTTTTGTGATTTTCACGTTTTTTATCAATATTTCATTACAGCAAAAATCCCGCAGACTCCTCGGAATCTGCGGGATTAACGTCATTCAATTAAGTACTAGCACTCAGGCTCAATCAAACCAAATGTATTTCCTTTTCTCTTATATACAACATTGACTTCGTCGGTCTCTGCATTGCGGAATACGAAGAAATCATGTCCGGTAAGTTCCATCTGTACACATGCATCTTCCGGATACATTGGTTTCATACCAAATCTCTTGGTACGAACAATCTTAACTTCTTCATCGTCCTCATCATCTGCATCGATGAAATCCGGTGTAAAGCTATCCGCCACATTCATTTTCTTAGAAGCCAGCTTTGTACGATATTTTCTCAGCTGACGCTCGATTACTTCTTCTACTAAATCAATGGATACATACATATCGTTGCTTACCTGCTCAGAACGAATTATATGGCCCTTGATTGGAATTGTTACCTCAATTTTCTGGCGCTCCTTCTCCACGCTCAATGTAACAAAGACATCTGTGTCTGGGGTAAAATACTTCTCCAGCTTAGAAAGTTTCTCCTCCACGGCTGCCTTAAGTCCCTCTGTCAATTCAATATTTCTTCCGGTAATTGTAATTCTCATGATGCCCAACCCCTTTGCTGTGTATTTAGTACTCCTATTGGATGTACCATGTACTTATTATATCATAAGTTACAAAAAACGCAACGAGTTTTCAAAAAATTTATGCATGTTTAATATTATTTTTTGTTTTTTCAACAGACTTACTGCAAATATCCATCTTTTACAATATCAGACAGTGCATCTGTCGGAACAGAAAACTCGACAATTCCCATATATCCAGGGGCCACTCCATATTTGTCAAAAACAAAGGTCAGCTCGCCCTTATCATTGATATAGAAATTGGCATCATCCGCAATCTTTTCAAAATCCCACTCCTTTTCCCCATCATCAAGGAAATAATTAAGATTGTCATTTTTTTTCATCTGCTCACGCATCTGTTTTTTGATATTGTCGGAAATACGGGTCTTGTAATTGCTTCCATCTGCAAACAGATTCTTCAATGTAATCAGCTTTCCTGTTTCTTTGTCAATATTATAAATCTTCGTAAAGCTGTTGGAACCGCCCATGTCAATCTCCGTATCAACACGCAGGCTGAACAGTTTGTCATTGTCTGTCACAATACGATAATCCGAAGTTACTGCTTCATGTCCCTGGCTTCCATCAGCTACCGCTGCAACATCCCTCTGGTACTGTTTGATAATATCATTCAGATATCCGGAAACCTCCGCATTCAGTTCCTTGGATTCTTTCGTCAGAACTTTTCCGTCCTTTCCGACAACTTCTACCTCCGGCACCTTCACATTTGCTTCCATCTGCTTATTTTCCTGCTTGTCAGAATAAGTCGTAAAATCCACCACTTTTACGATCGAGCCAAGCACCGGAACGCCCTCCATAGCCTGTGCGACCGTAGGATTCACATTCACGGTAACAACAAGTGCGGCACATGCGGCAGCTACAATGCCGATTCCTTTTGCAAATGGAAGAATACGGTGCTTACTCGCCTGCTTTCCTTCACTTATGCCTTTTTCCACTCTTTCCTTTAATTCTTCCGGAATTTCTATATTCTGGTAATTTTTTTTCATTTCATCTAATTTGCTCATGCGATCTGCTCCTCTACTTTCACTTTTAATTTTTTTAAACTGCGGTATAGTATTGATTTCACGGTGTTCGGATTTTCTTTCAGCATTGCTGCGATATCTCCGATGGTCCACTCTTCAAAATACTTCAGGATAATCACTTTTCTTTCTCTTTCATCGAGTGTTTCCAAAGCATTCAAAACATCCATGTCCTCATAGTGATCTTCCCGACCTTCCTCGGCTACCTGTTCATCACTCACGAATTTCGACTGCTTTCTTGTGGCATCCACCGCTGTGTTGATTGTTATACGCCACAGCCATGTCTTTATGTACTTTTCATCTTTGACCTGCCTCGCATTCTTCATGGCCTTGTACACGCTTTCCTGTACAACATCCATGGCATCCTGCTCATTTTTCATATAAGAAAAGGCAAGTCGGTAAAGTTTCTCGTAGGATGATAAAATTTCCTGTTCGATGGCTTTACTTATTTTGTTTCCTGTCATGCTGCCATTTCTCCTTTCTATTTATTAGACGCAGGAGCGTTCAGAAAAAGTTTCAAAAAAAACAGGGCCTTTGAAAAATTTTCCATCGGTCCTGTGATTGAAATAATTTTCATCTTAATCAAAGCATTCCCATTGTTATGCCCTCCCAAATACACCAAACAGTTTCTGTGCCGCCTCTTCATCCTCCATAATTCTTGCACTTGGTTTCTGTGCGTTCTCAAGCATCCGTTCCACACGATTGGCAAGTGCCACATCCACAAACCGCCCGATCTCGATTCCACGCAATTCAAAAAACAATGCCGGATTCATGTCTAGCCGTGCCCCCACACCGTAAAGTGCTGCTGCCACATGTTTGCACATCAGTGCCCAGTCCGGGCAGCTGCACTGAAAACTGATCTCACTTGGCTGTGGAAAAAGACCATCCTCTCCCTGAAACAGTTCTTTCATTTCATCCGGAAAATCACCGGACAGTAATCGTTCCAGAGTCTCAATCTTACCGCACCGGTCAAGAATTGCCTCACACTTCTGCTCTGTGAGCGGACTGATACGGATTTCCACACGGTAAGGAGTTTTTCTGGTTCCCTGCACTCTTGCAATGATTTTTCCTTTCTGGATTTTCAGGTCGATTACTGTTCCGGTCCGCACATAACGCTTCCCACGCTCCAGCCGGCTTGCAAAATCCGCATAGTGCTCCAGATTGTCACACCAGGCTTTTCCCCACCAGCTTTTTGCAATTGCCCTGCCGGAAATAACAACCGGCTCCAGCTTATTTCCCTTTTCTTTTTGCTTTTTTACGCTCTCTTTTAAATTTTTCTTTAACAGAGATTCACTCGGCTGGGCAAATGTCTGATCAATTTCCCAATATCTTCGCATACTGTTTACTCCAATCTCAATAATGAGAACAATTCTTCGTTACTTAACTCCGTAATCCACTTTTCGGAGCCGCTTCCGATTACGTTTTCCGCCAGTTCCTTTTTCGATTCCAGCATCGCATCTATTTTTTCCTCAATCGTTCCCTGAGAGACAAATTTATGTACGATCACATCTTTTTTCTGCCCGATCCGGAATGCCCGGTCCGTTGCCTGATTTTCTACTGCCGGATTCCACCAGCGGTCAAAATGAATGACATGGTTTGCTTTCGTCAGGTTCAGTCCGGTTCCGGCTGCCTTTACCGACAGCACAATAAACGGTACATAGGCTTCTCCCTGAAAGGCATCCACAATTTCCGTCCGCTTCGCCACCGGTGTTCCTCCGTGCAGCACATAGCCCTTAGCATGAAAAACGGTCTCCAGATACGCTGCCAGATCGTCCGCAATCTCCTTAAACTGCGTAAAAACCAGCACGCGCTCACGCTTTTCATAGATTGTCTCACAGATTTCTTTCAAAAGCTGAAATTTTCCGCTCTCTGATGGTGTATAGACATCCTGTCCCAGATACTGATCCGGATGGTTGCAGATCTGTTTTAACTTCATGATTGCCGTAAGCACAATCCCTTTTTTGGCAAACTGGGAAATGCTGTGTTCTGCCTCCATCTGCCGGACTTTCTGCTCCATATCCGAAACCACCTTGCGGTACAAAATGGTCTGTTTTCTGGTCAGCTGCGCAAAATCCGTCATTTCCACCTTTTCCGGAAGATCTGCAATGACAGTCTTGTCCGTCTTGACACGACGGAGCATAAACGGGGTAATCATGGACTTTAATTTTGCATATCCCTGCGGATTTTCTTCCAGTCCTTTGGTAAATTCATGGAACTCTTTGGATGTACCAAGCAGACCATGATCTATAAAATCAAACAACGACCATAAATTGGTCAGGTCATTTTCAATCGGCGTACCCGTCATGGCAATCCGCATCTGTGCCTGCAGTTTTTTGATTTCGCGTGTCTGTTTCGTGCCCGGATTTTTGATCGCCTGTGCCTCATCGAGAATCACACAGTCCCACATCGTTTCCTGAAATGCCTTGATGCGGGAAATCATGCCATATGTCGTTATCGTAAGGAATGCAGACCCTGCATCAAATTCCTGTGCAAGCTGCGCAGATGTCTTTCCGTGAATAACCTGAAGCGTCATATCCGGGACAAACTTTGCTGCCTCCTTCTGCCAGTTTCCAATCAGGGATGCCGGAACGACCAGAAGCGTTTTTGCGCCTTTGTCTGATTTTCTCATTTTTTCCAGATAGCACAGAACCTGAAGCGTTTTTCCAAGTCCCATATCGTCTGCCAGACATGCACCAAATCCCAGTTTCTGCATATAATTCAGCCATGTATAACCATCCTTCTGATATGGACGAAGCGTTGCATGAACGGTTTTCGGCACTGCTGCCGAACGGATACCGGATGGTTTTCGCAAGTTGCGCAACATTTTGGAAAGCCATGCCCCGTTGGTCACAAGCGCACCTACATCTGCGGAAATCTTTTTTCCATTTCCGATTTCCATCTGCAAAGCTTCCCTCAGTGTGATGCTGGTGTCCATGCCATCCATGCGTTTCAGAAGTTCCCGCAGTTTTTTATGATTTACCTCTACCCACTTGCCTTTGAGAAATGCCAGCCCCTCCGTCTGCGCCAGCAGAAGCTCCACATCTTTTTTTGTAAGTGCCTCTCCGTCCACACACAGCTGTGGCTGCATCGAAATCAACGAATCAAATCCTACCATGGCAGGTTTCTTTTCGCCCAGCCGGATTTCTACCGAACACTCCATTGCACGCTTTCTCCACCAGTTCGGAATCCGACAGAGAATCCCGGTCTGTTCGATTTTTTCCACATCACGCAGAAACTGATATGCCTCTTTCCCTGTAAAACGCAGAACATGAAACATCTCCCCGCTTTCTACCAGTTCTGCAATCAGATCCGATACCTCTGCCACACGGTTCAGGCAGGATAACAATGCCAGCAGCTTATCTCTGTCATCCTGATATTCGGTCAGTGCGTATTTCAGCGGCATATGATGCACGGCATGATCCTCTCCGAGCGAAGCATAGGTTGCCATAAAAACAAACGGATCTTCGCCATCTTTATTTTCTACCAGATGCAGAAAGATACGCTCCGGTACGTGCAGCTTCTGATTCTGCTCTGTGAGATACAATTCCACACTGCCTTTATAGCCTGAAATTTCCCGCTGAAAAATCTGCTCCAGCTGCGAAAACACGCCGACAACCCACTTACGGTCAATATATTCTGCCCCAATCGCATAAGGAACTGACGAAAGCAGATGCTCGAGATGTTCCTCATCCGGCGCCACATGTGTCGCTTCTCTTGTCAGTTCCAGTTCCGGCATTTCTGTAAGACACTGGAAAAATGTCTCTGACAGTTCATATAAAAACAACTCCGATGAAGACATTTCTTTTGACCGCTTGGAAAATCCCATGTGATATAAAGTTTCGTAGCGCTTCTCCAAAGTTTCTTTTTCCTGTGTGTCCGGGTAAAATCCGGTTGGGGTAAATATATACTGGTTCATTTTTCTATCGTCTCCGTTTCTATCCTGCAGGTATAAGTTTTTTCGGCTTTCCTGTAACTAATTCCAACCAGAAGCATTGCCTTAACAAATTGCTTTTTCAATAAAAAATCCTCCTGTAGGCGTATTTCTATTATACTTCTAAAGGAGAATTTTTGTAAATAACATTTATTGTTTTATAAAATACCCTATACACAGCTTATTGACCCGAACAAATACTTGTGAGTGTCACCTTATCTGTTCAAATTCCAGATTTAAATACCACTTTTATTTGTTCCACCACAAAGCCAATATCATCATCTGTGATCTGTGTGCTGCTTGGAATATTTAAAATACAACTGCTATAGTACGGTGCTTTTTCCATCTCATAAGCAATTGCATTCTGATACGGAAGCTGCTCATGAATCAGTCCCCAGATCGCCCGGGTCTGCACACCGCGCTCCTGAAGTGTCGTAATCACATCTCTCATATTTTTTCCCTGCAGTTTTTCCATATCCAGCTTCAGGGAATAAAACCACTGGTTTGAGGAAGTTCCCTCACGAAATGAAAGCAGTGTTCCACCCGAAAACTCCTGCAGCAATTGTTGATACAATCGATAATTTTTCTGCTTGCGGTGGATAAATTCCGGAAGTTCCTCCATCTGTGCCACACCAAGCGCTGCCTGTAAATTCGTCATGCGGTAATTGTATCCCACTTCATTGTGAATATAAAAATGCGGATCATCCTTTGCCTGTGTAGAGAGATATTTCAAATGCTCCACTTCCGCCGGATCTTTCGCTGTCACGGCACCGCCGCCACCGGTTGTAATAATCTTGTTTCCGTTAAAGGAGTATGCCCCGAAATCACCGATCGTCCCGGCAAATTTTCCGGCATAACGCCCCTTCGTGTACTGTGTGCCGAGCGCTTCCGTTGCATCCTCGATCACTTTCAGGTGAAACTCCTGTGCGATATCCATGATGGCTTCCATATCTGCCATATTTCCAAACACATGCACGACTACGATGGCTTTTACGGTTTTTCCGGTAGCTTTATGCTTTAACTGTCCATCCTCTGTCACACACTCGTTTTCGCAGAAACGGTGCAGCTTCTGCGGATCCATGCACAAACTGTCATCACAGTCCATAAACACCGGCTCCGCGAACTGATAACGCACCGGATTGACCGCCGCGATAAAAGTAAGCGTAGGAACAATCACCATATCCCCCGGCTGTACCCCACAGGCAATCAAAGACAGATGAAGCGCTGAAGTTCCACTCTGCACTGCCGCTGTTTTCTCCACATGTAAAAACTCTGCCAGTTTTTCTTCCAGCTCTGTAATGTATGCACCACCGGTGGAAACCCATCCCTGATCCAGTGCATCATCTACATATTTTCTCTCATTTCCCTCAAAATTCGGAATCGATAAAGGTACAAATCGTCCCATTTTGCTCCCTCTTTTCTTAAAACTACAACTTACACATTATAAATGTCCGTCTTATAGGCATCCATGTGCTGACGAATCCATGCAATCGTCTCTGCAATTCCCTGCTCGAATGTATACTGCTGCTTCCAGTCGGTCAGCTCCTTAATTTTTGCGTTACAGCCGAGTAGACGGTTGACCTCACTCTTTTCCGGACGAAGGCGCTGCTCGTCACAGACAATGTGTGCATTCGGATTGATCTGGGAAATAATCTCCTGTGCCAAATCTCCGATCGAAATCTCCTGCTGGGTAGCAATATTGATCTCCTGTCCAATTGTCTTGTCCGACTCTGCAATTGCAATAAAGCCTGCCGCGGTATCTTTTACATAGTTAAAATCGCGCGTCGGTGTCAGGGAACCAAGTTTAATTTCCTCTTTTCCTGCCAGAAGCTGTGAAATAATTGTCGGAATCACTGCACGTGCAGACTGACGCGGACCATAAGTGTTGAATGGACGGACAATCGCAACCGGAAGATTAAAGCTGCGGTAAAAGCTTTCTGCCAGACGGTCGGCTCCGATTTTTGTCGCAGAATACGGAGACTGTCCCTGAAATGGATGCTTTTCGTCAATCGGGACATACTGTGCGGTGCCGTATACTTCCGAAGTCGATGTCACCATGATTTTTTCCGTGCCAAGATCGCGTGCCGCCTGCAGCACATTTAACGTTCCCTTGATGTTTGTATCTACATAGGAATCCGGCGAATGGTAACTGAACGGAATCGCAATCAGCGCCGCCAGATGAAAGACCTGATCCACACCCTTCATGGCCGTGCGCACACCGTTCGGGTCCCTCACATCCCCGGCAAAAATTTCAATCTGGTCAAGTTTTTCCTTCGGCAGCGTATCCAGCCAGCCCCAGTTGTTGAAAGAATTGTAATATACAAATGCTTTTACATCATAGCCCTTTTCCAGAAGACTCTCGGTCAGGTGGCTTCCGATAAAACCGTCTGCTCCGGTTACTAATACTTTTTTCATTGTTCTATATGTCCTTTCTGTTTCAAATCATTACTCGGATTTCAAATTCAGCTTTTCTTCCATGCGGTGCATTTCCTCAAACTCACCCATATCCAGGAAGGAATCCTCGCTGATCGGATACATTCCCACCCGGCGGTTTTCTGCCAGAAGCTTGTCTGCCAGATCCGTCATATGGAAAAACGTATTCTCTGGAATCTCTTTTTTCAGTTCCGGATTTAATATGTACATGCCGGTATTGACAAAATACGAAAGCTTCGGCTTTTCTTCCATGGACTGGACGGCTCCGTTCTCGCTGGAATGAATGACCCCATACGGAACTTCGATATTTTTGAGTGCCGTGACAATCGTAAGCTCATTTCCCGCCTCTTTATGATAGCGGTAAATATCTTCATAATCCGCATGAATCAAAATGTCACAGTTGGTCACAATAAATGGCTGAGAAAACTCCTCTTTGATCAACTGTAAACTTCCCGCCGTGCCAAGCGGTTTATCCTCCTCGACATATTCAAGAGAATAGTTTTTTGAAATCTCGGAGAAATAGGAACGAATCATATTTTTGCGGTAATTGACCGTCGCATAAAACTGTGTGGTTCCAAACTCACAGAATTTTCCGATGATCCGCTCCATGATCGGGATATCTCCAATCGGGATCAGCGGTTTCGGTAGAATTTTGGTATACGGATATAAACGTGTCCCTTTTCCGCCCGCCATAATCACGACCGGAACCTCTTTTAAAATCCCCTGCGGCTTTTTCTTTTTTGCCACCTGCTCATCCCGGAACAAAATGTCAGATACCACGCCTTTTGTGGTGACAACCGGAAGCGCCGTGATGGAATGCTGCACCATAACCTCATGTGCTTTTGCATGCTCTTTCCTGGAAATTCTCTTAGGTTCGGTATTCATCAGACCGGATACCGGAGCTTTCAGTTCTCCCGTGCGGATCAGCCAGCGGCGGATATCTCCATCCGTGACAACACCAAGCAGTTTCTGCTGCTCATTGGTCACAAATAAAATACCCCTGGCATTACGGTCGATGCGCTGCATCGCTTCCACAACCGTACTGTCCGGGGATATTAAAAATAACGCTAACTGCTCTGTCTTCATATGGGAACCTCCATGTTTCTTCTTTCGTTTTCTCCAAGAAAACGTTCTCTTTTTCTATCTTCCATGATAGACCTGTTATATATATCGACCAGTGTGAAAAAATGTTAAGAGAATGCCTCCATAATTGTCTCCGCGATCTGGAAATCCAGTGCGGTGTCGATGTCGATGGAATGTTCCTGACTCATCACACAGGCATAGGAATGTTCTCCGTACAGATCCCCCTGACTCATCAGAAGCTCCGTGGTCTGCAGATAAATCGCGCCGTTCAGCCGGTAATATGTTCCCATATCCTGCCGCCGTCCAACTTTCTGTAAATCAACAAATCCACACATGGACTGATCTTCTTTTAATGTATTGCAAAGCAGTGGTGAATGTTCTGCTTCACAGACACTGACCACCGACTGTGCGTTTTTCTCTTCAAAAATCTCAAATGCCATTTTGATATCTGCCGCATTGCGAAGCGGGGAGGTCGGCTGCAACAGAGTGATGGTGTCAAACTGCTGCCCGATTGCGGCATACTGCTGCACAACTGCTCTTAACACATCCCAGGTCCCGGCAGTGTCCGTGGCAAGTGCCGCATCACGCAAAAACGGCACATCCGCTCCATGCTCCCGCGCAATCTGTGCATATTTTTCGCTGTCGGTCGAGACATGAATGCAGTCAAATTTTCCAGACTGTCTGGCTGCCTCGATGGAGTAGACCAGAAGCGGTTTCCCTTCGAGTAATTTAATATTTTTGTCTTTTAATCCTTTTGAACCGCTGCGTGCGGTGATTACTGCCAGATGTTTCATTTGCACTCCATATCATAAAATGTTTTTTTCCAGTGCCGGTAATCCGTCTGGAAAAATTCTTTCAGTATCTTTACAATTTTTTCCGATGTCTTTCCATCTCCGTATAAAAACGAAGGCCGGTGTGGCATTTGTTCCGCCTGCCGGATTGCCGCCTGAATTGCCCCGGTCTCCGGCATACATCCGATTACGGTTTCCGCCATCAGCCGACCTTTCTGCCGGTCTCCGATATTTACGGTCGGTGTGCCAAGCGCAGGCGCCTCGATGATTCCGCTGGAAGAATTGCCAAGCACAAACGCCGCATACTTTACGGCACTCAGATAACGCTTCATTCCGAGCGAACTGACCAACTTCATATTGGTAAGTTCTCTCTGTGCCTCTGCAAGCCTTGCATTTACCTGCCTCCCCCCTGCATCGGCATTCGCTTTGGTCACCAGATAAAAATACTGCTTTTCTTCCCTCATTGCAGCGATCAGTTCCCGCACCTGTTGTTCTGCCTCACCCGGCTGCATCGTCACCGGATGAAACGTCACAACCGCATAGGGCATGCCTGCCGGAATTTCCACATCCTTTCGAATTTCCTCCTCCGACAGCATCGGCACACTTAAAATATTTTCCACGCCAAGCGCCCCTACATTGTATACGCGCTCCGGGGCTTCGCCCATCTGGATGATCCGCCTGCGGTACACTTCCGTTGCTGGGAAATGCAAATAACTCATCTTTGTCACCGCGTGCCGGATACAGTCATCCACGGCGCCTTCCGTCAATTCGCCGCCATGCAGATGTGCAATCGGAATGTGTTCGTTTAACGCTGCCGCACACATACCAAGAATTTCCGTTCGGTCTCCCAGCACCAAAAACAGATCGGGCCGTCCAGTTCTAAAATAATCTGCAAATCCGGTAATGGCTTGCGCCATAGTTACGGAAATTCCATATGGTGAATTGTCCTCGGTAAGAATCGGAATTTTTCGCGCAATTGGAATTCCGTCTTTTTCAATTTCTTTTACCGTATACCCAAACTGTTCTTCCAGGTGTGTCCCGGTTACAAGAAGCTGTACATCAAACTCTTTTTCTTCCATCAGCCGGACGAGCAGCGGATGCAAAATTCCATATTCCGCCCGTGTGGCTGTTGCAATCGCTATCTTTTTCATATCAGTTCATCCGCCTCATAATCCCGCGTGGCCTGCATTCCGAGAACTTCGTACCATTTCATCGGACTGATCCCTGTGCCTGGTCGTTTCACGGTTAAGTTTTCCTCTGTAAAATAGTCCCCTTTTGCGATCGCACATTTTGCAACAATGCTTTTCCTTGCAACCGCACAATTTTTTTCTTCCGATGCCGTGCGTCTTTTCCTGCCATCTCCAAGGCTCTGCTCAATGTGCCGGATTGCCGCTACCATCTGCGCCAGTTCCTGTGGCTCCAGACTTGCCCGGTGATCCGGCCCCTCCATCTGCTTGTCCAGCGTAAAATGTTTCTCGATGACCGTTGCCCCCAAAGCAACTGCAGCGATTGGTACTTCAATGCCGATCGTATGATCTGAGTATCCAACCGGTTTCTGTAACGTTTGACGCATCTGCTGCATGGCAAGCAGATTCACATCCGTATAGGGTGTCGGGTATTCCGTATTGCAATGCAACACGATAATCTTCCCTGCTCCACTTTTCTCCAAAATGGAAATTGCATCCTGAATTTCCTGCATATTACACATGCCGGTAGACATAACAATATCTCTTCCTGTGCGGCCGATTGCTTCCAGATATGGCAGATTTGTGATTTCGCCGGAAGGAAGCTTCCAGAAATCCATATCCAGTTTTTCCAAAAATGCAATGCTGTCCAGATCAAACGGTGTAGACAAAAAGCCGATCCCGACTGTTTTACAATACGCCTGTAGTTCTATAAAATCCTCCTGTGTTAGTGCCAGCTTCTGTAACATCTGAAGCTGCGACTCTGCCGCTCCGGTCGTTTCCTTCTGATATTCTGCTTTCTGGGCGAAACGGGAGACCAACTTTTCCGGAACGAATGTCTGAAATTTTACGTAATCGGCTCCTGCCTGTTTTGCTTTTTCTACCATTTGCTTCGCAAGTGTCATGCTGCCGTTGTGGTTGACACCTGCTTCTGCGATGATTGTTGTGTGCATGTTTTGTACCTGCCTTTATGTACTTTCTTTTAAATCTGCCATACAATATATCGTTTTGCACAGCTTGATTGCTTTTTCCAGTTCATGTAAACTCACTAGCTTTTCTCTAAACAGATCTACAATAAGATTATTATAATCTATCCCAAGCATTAAAGATCTATTATCTATCACATTTTTACAATATTTCGCGATCTCATAATTTTTTCTTTCCGGACTGTTCAACGCAAATAACTCTATATGTTTCCTTATAACTTCTAATTCCTGCTCAGTGTAATGATATGATTTCATGGGAATATATTTACATTGTAATAAATCATACTGAATTCTTAAAACATTTCCGTTTTCTTCCAGTTTTGTTTCAAATGGTTGAATCATAATCTTTCCCTGTTTTACATATGCTCTTCGTATTTTTCGAAAAGAAGTACACATCTCTTTACATTCAAATGATGTACATTCTCCCTTTTCAAATTCACATATCTGTTCCTGTGAAAGTCTTCTCTTCTGTTCCCCTCGCTTCTTGTATTTCTGATTGCAATTTTCGCAGGAAATTCCGAGATTTGGCACACAATCCTGTAAACGTTTCATTGAATTCTTTTTTTCTATTCCATGTTCGATCTGTCCGCGTCTTTCTTGATTGATCCAAATGCGATCATAACAATACATACAATAGCCATGAGTTGTTTCTTTTAGTAAATCCCACAATTCATCTTTATAATTTGTCCACCCATATTTTTTATCCTTGTCGTACTCTGGCACAAATACAGGAATATCTACCACAAAGAAATCCTCCATTTTACCACTCCTTAATCTGTTTGAAAATCAATCTCTGATGTGGTTTCAAATCCTCCAAATTAATTTGTTCCAACTCTTCCTGCATTTTTTCATCCCACATACCTGCAACTTTACTGTTCAAATACTGACGTAATTGATTATCCATATCGTCATTATCAGACACATGAAGTTTTCGATTTTCAAAAAAGAGATTCGTAAAAATATCATTTGCCGAAACCGTGTCTCTCAGAAATTCGCTGGTATAGGTAGCATACGTACATTTGTTTATCACAATAATCGTTGCATTTTCGGTGGTTTCAACCAGATCAAGTGAATGTGTTGTCACTATAAAATGAATATTTGAAAATTCATCATGAAGGAAATTTAAAATTTCCGCACTATACTTTGGTGACAAATACTCATCTATTTCATCAATAACCACAATTCCTTTTTCCAGTCTCTGCACTTTCATACAGTCTGAAAAAAACAATATTTCACAAAAAATGCGAATAAGTGCCTGATAACCACTGGATAACGTCATTATCTCTCCATCGATCTTAACAACATTTTCCGGATTTCCGACCCCATCATCTTCGCGTTCTATAGTGAACTTTTTATTTAAAAACGATTCACAAAATTTTTCAATCTGCCTGCGATATTTAACATATAAATGTTCTATGCGGGATGCTGCTGCAAATGTATCCTGCAAATTAAAATTAAACGGATGAACTCTGACTGATGTAACCCCTTGAAAATCCGGTTTTATCTCTTTATACTTTTCGCTAAAAAGTTCTACTTTTCCTGCATCAAAGGTTCTGTTTACTGAATCTATATAATAAACTGCTTCTCCCTTTTTTTTCTCAATGATTGTACGCAGTATTTCAGATTTTCCTGATGAATTGTCACCAATTAAAATAAAATTCTCCGTGTCATCGATATGCTCACATATCATTTCTGTGACGCGATTAACCATTTTGTGATAACTGTTCATATACACACCTTATCCTTTTTTCTATTTCAGATCTTGCCGAGGTTCCACTATTGTTCGTCTCCTTATATGCATCACTTCCAACAATCGCATCATATTTTTCCCTGGTGATAAACGGCTTTTCTTTCAGCCGGTTCCATGCAACAAAGAAACTTGCCAATGCTACTCCCTTATTTTTCCCACTGACTTTTTCAATCGAATCTATAAATTCCAATAATTTTAATCGATATCCTTCAATTTGATTGTCACTAAACTCTCTTGCCCGTTCTGAAAAAGAGTCTAACAATGTAGAAATTTTTCCTTTGTATCCCGTCAATTCAAACTGGTTATCGGTTCCTTTTATATAATAATCAAACGCACACATTCTCAAAAGTGTCTCAACATCTTTGCTTTCTTTATTCACTTCTGTTATTTTATTATTATATAAAATTCTCCATTTTTTTGAGTTATCATTAATGTCATACAACATTTCATAAAATTTACAGCCATAAATTCCATTTCTCAGTTCCTGACTTGACAATGGAGTTCCACCAATATTTAAATTTGCAAATATTTTATGTAAGGTTCTTTCTTTGTATTCTTTACTATCTACATTAATTTCCACCAATGTAATTGGAGAAAAATCGATCTTGCGTTTTACCCGGTCACTGATGTTTTGATAGGTAATATCAATGATCTGCGTCTTTCCATTTTTCCCCTCAGACTCCATCTGATACTTCTTTTCTTTTAAATCACAGCTTTCCAGGTAATCCCGAAATTTTATTGATCCATCGTTTGCTTTTCTGACATCAATAAATGCATTTCTTTTCTTTCCTAAAAATTTCCCAATATAATAAAAATACAGACTCAGGACCCTCTGTTGTCCGTCTAAAATAACCACCTGCTGTTCTGCATTTCGGTAACCATAAATAGGCGGAATCGGCATTCCCCGAACCAGAGAAATCGCAAGCTGCTCTGCCTGTTCTTCTGTCCAATGATACATTCTCTGAAAATCCGGGATCACATAATCGCCTCTTTCCAGACCGAACATCAGCGAACTAAACGACAATTGTGTTGTTGCCGTCTGGATCATCACATTCTCTACTACTTCTATATCTTTTGCAGTCTCTATTGCCTCATCATATACTGTCTCTTTTTCTTCTTTCATACGAACCCCATTTAAAAAATTTCTAAAAACAATAAGCTATGAATATTATAACCTATCCATAGCTCATTGAAAAGTCGATGTTTATTTTATCTTTCGCGCCGGTACACCAACAACCGTACCTACTTCCTCCACATCCCGCACAACAACGGCTCCCGCACCGGTACGCACATGATCCGCAATCGTGATCCCCTGAATCACCTTTGTGCCAAGACCAATGTCACAGTGGCTTCCGATGTGTACCGCACCTGCCAGCTTCACATCCGGTGCCAGCGTAACATAATCGCCCAATCTGCCATCATGGCAAACCATTGCTCCGATATTTAAAAATACAAAATCTCCCATCCGGACATTGGTGGATACTCTTGCATCCATGCTGATGATACAGCCCTGACCCAGTTTTACATCCGAACAGACCTCTGCTCCGTGGAGAATAATGTTCGGAAAATGAATATAGGGATTCTTCTGTAATTTGTGCGCGATCTTTTGTCGAAGCGCAGGATCTCCCACTGCAATTGCAACGTTAATATCTCTTGTCTGTTGCAACAGAAAGTCATCATTTCCGAGATAAGGAATGGTTCGGTTCCCTATTGTGACGGGATGTTCCGGTGGAGTTATATCTACATATCCTGAAATCTGCCAGTCCGGCATCTGCCATGCGAGTTCACGCATGCAGCCGCCGGAGCCGGCGAGAATGATTTGTGGTTTCATATTTCTTACCCCCGCACTGCCTCACATAAAACCTTCGCCATATAATCCAGCTTCGCATCCGTCATCCCCGGATACACCCCGATCCAGAAACTGTTCTCCATAATATAATCCGTCACATGCAGATCCCCGACCACACGATAGCCTTCATGACTTTTACGCATCTCATCAAAGCAAGGCTGCTTGATCAGATTTCCGGAAAACAGCATACGCGTCTGCACACCATGGGATTCCAGATACTGTACCACATGATTTTTATCCACACCCTCACGACAGGTAATGAGAAAGCCAAACCACGATGGCTTTGAATTTTGACAGGCTTCCGGCAGAATCAGTCGGTCCTCTACGGCTGATAACTGCGCTTTCAGCCGCTCAAAATTTTCCCGTCGACGATCTACAAACTGTGGCAGTTTCTTAAGCTGTGCACATCCAATCGCAGCCTGCAGGTCCGTTGCCTTTAAATTATAGCCAAAATGAGAGTATACATACTTGTGATCATATCCCAGTGGAAGTTCCCCATACTGCTTATCGAAACGATGACCACACAGATTGTCCTTTCCGGACGGACACATACAGTCCCGCCCCCAGTCGCGCAGGGAACGGATAATCTTATGCAGCAAAGGGTTGTCGGTATAAACTGCACCGCCTTCGCCCATCGTCATGTGATGTGGCGGATAAAAACTCGACGTACCGATATCACCGATGCTTCCCGTCTTCCTCCACACTCCATCCATGCAATACTCACTTCCAAGGGCATCGCAGTTGTCCTCAATCAGCCAGAGTCCATGTGCATCGCAGAACGAACGGATTGCTTTCAGGTCAAACGGATTTCCAAGCGTATGTGCAATCATAACTGCCTTTGTCTTCTCACTCAGCGCCTCTTCCAACTGGCTTACATCCAGATTATACTGTGGAATCGTCAGATCCAAAAAAACCGGAACTGCACCATATTGCAGATATGGAGTAACCGTGGTCGGAAAACCTGCCGCAACCGTGATGATTTCATCCCCACGCTTCACACGCCGCTCTCCCAGAAGTGGAGAAGTCAGTGCCATAAACGCCAGCAGGTTTGCCGAAGAACCGGAATTGACAAGCGAACAAAAACGCACACCAATATAATCCGCAAGTTCCTTTTCAAACTGTTCTGTATATCTGCCGGAAGTCAACCAGAATTCCAACGCACTGTCCACAAGATTACACATCTCATCCTGATCGTATACCCGGGCAGCATACGAAATGCGGTCTCCTTCCCTAAAGTCTTCTTTTTTCGCATGAAACGTCTGATAATATCCTTCTACCATGGAAAGAATCTCTTTCCGTGCTTCTTCCTCTGTTTTATGTTCAAACATCACTTTTTCCTTTCCGTTCGTGGCAGTTACACCTTCCATGGTGCGTTTCCACTGTCCCAAAGTTTCTGTAAATATTCCCGGTCATGAATGTTATCCATCGGAGACCAGAAGCCCATATGCTTATATGCCGCCATCTGCCCATCTGCGGCAAGCCGTTCAAACGGCAACGTCTCTAACATGGTACTTCCATCGCCCAGATACGGATATACTGACGGCTCCATCACCATGAATCCGATATTCACCCACGCCTGATCCGCGCGTGCCTTTTCTTTAAAACCGAGCACCTGACTGCCGGTATCGTCCAGGCGCAATGCTCCGAAACGCCCTTCCGGCTGTGTTGTGGAAATCGTCACCGTCTTTCCCTGCTTTTTATGAAATGTAATCTGTGGCTAAAAATGTGGAGAACTTTCTGTAGATAAAACAAGTTGCAACTAATTTTTTAATATCTCTCAATATTATTTGATTGTTTTTTCAATACTAAATAATCTAATTTTTTTGTGCCCATATAATATAATGGCTTATACAGTGACTAGCTTTATCTACATAATAATTCTTTTTTTCATAATTAAAAACAGTTACCCCATATCTTTCATAAAATTCAATAATTTCATCTATTTCTTTAAAAGCCATAGTTACTCCAGCTAAACTTCCACATAAATCATTTAATACAAATACATTTTTATCAATCTCTTCCCCCATTCCATAGAAATCATCTTCCTTACTTCTATAATCAGCAATTAATAGTCCCCCTGGTTTTAATGTTTTTACCAAATTGCCAAAAAGAGTTTCTTCTTCTAGCTTTTTACATAAAAATAAAGCCCCCCAAGCAACTATACAATCCATTATTCCTGCTTCTAGCGGTCTATCCAACGCATGATTTTTGATATAGTGTACTTTTTCTCCACACTTTTCTCTTGATAATTCTAAACATGTATCAGCATAATCCATGGCATATACATCATACCCACATTCTAATAACATTTTTGAATTTCTACCACTACCACATCCAAAATCTAATATCTTATTTCCTTCCATCTTTTGTGAATTTTTTGCTAAAAATCTTATTAATTCTTCTGCCGGATATTTCAAATCATACTTACGTCTTTCCATCTCAAACACATCTTTATTACTCATATTATTAATGCTCCTTCTATATTTATTTACATTTTACAGTAATTGTCACTTTTAGGCGGAAAATCATTAGTATCTAATCTCGGCAATACAAAACGATTATCCAAGCTAATATCAGCAACCCCTACGTCCGTAGATAATCCCAAAACAATCCCTCTATTTTTTAATGTTTTTATCACACTATCACTGTAAGAACCATATGGATAATTAATAACCCATTTATTTGAATCAATCAATCCATCCATGCTCTTTATAGCTTTATTAATATCATCTTCCAATTTCATTGGTGACAGATGATTCATCCAATAATGATCATATCCATGTATGCCAAAATACATTCCATCTTTTTTCATAAGTTTCATCTGCTCATAGTTCATATACAATTCATGTGCAATTATTTCTTCTGTAACATTGACATATTTTTTAAAAAGGTTATCTACTATCATTCCTCTTAATTTTTCTGGAAGAACTACCTGTAGCATACGCTTAAAAAATATGGTTTCTTTGCTATCCCATCTATTTGCTACTGCATACTGTTGTATAAGTTCTTCATTTGACGGATAACTCCATTCTTCACCCCTATAAAAATTCAACATTTTAAGCAACTCTCCATATAAAATATCCATAGAAGAACTTGCCAACAAAAAATGAATTTTATTTACGTCTAATAGTTTATGTTCTGTAAATACTTTCCCCGGCACAAAAAAAGATCCTTGCATTCCATACTCTTTTAGCATTGGAAACACATATGTAAAATGATCAATATATCCATCATCAAATGTTAAAAGTAATGCTTTATCTGGTAAACCAGTTTTAGTTTCTACCGAAGCAATTACATCCTCCATTGTAACAACATTAAAATTATCATTAAAGAAAGCAAGCTGCTGTTTAAACAATGCATATTCTAACCCTTTTATTTCAGGATATCTGCTTTTTTGCAGTTCTCTGACATAATGATACATTACAATATATAATTTTGACATTAATTTTCCCTTCTACTTTCTAAGCCATGTGATATAATGATCAACTTTTGTCTGCATATTATTACTCCACTGTAAATTTCTCTCCATATTTTCAATAGAAAATGGAGTCTCCTCAAACAATTTTCTCAGATCATCATCATTAGAAAACCAGTAAATAAAATTTTTCATATGCCCTGCTCTCTCATCCAACAAAAACATATCATTTTCTACAAGCTTTCCCTGCCCATACATGGCATCTTCTTTTCCTCTAAAATCTGCCACAACCATCCCATTTGGCTTTAAAACTCTATATAATTCTTTCGCAAACTGTTTACGCTCTTCTCCTGTAAAAAAATACAAAGCTCCCCATGCAACAATACAATCTACACTTTCATCCGGTAATGAAATTGTTAAACGTTCATTTTTTATATATTCCACATTATTTTTTCCCAACAATTTCTCTTTTGTTAATTTTAAACAGTCTTCGTTATAGTCCATCGCTATAATTTTTTCAAAACCCATATCTGACATCAAGACCGTATTTCGTCCACTTCCGCATCCAAAATCCAAAATTGTCTTATCCTCCGGTTGTTTATAATTTCTTTTTAAAAATTTAACTACATCTTCTGCTGGATACATTAAATTAAACATTGCCCTGTCTTTATTCCATGTTTCTTTTTCTAATTTTCTGTCTGCTTCTGTAACTTTCATTCTCATTTTCCCTCTTTACTTTCTAAGTATTCACACATACAATCAAGCGAATTAAAATTTTCATCTGTAATGTCATCCAAATCAATATCAATTTTTAATTTTTCTTCCAGTAATGATATCAAACTGATAATGTCAAATGAATCTAAAACTTCGCCAGTCAACAATTCTTTTTCATTTTCAAAGTCAACATCCTCACGTATTTGTCTTAAAATATCAAGTATTTTCGTTCTCATTTTTTTTCTCCATATAAATTCTAGCGATTTCTTTTCTGTCAATTTTCCCTCTTTTACTTTGCGGAAACTGATCACATGAAACTAATTTTTTAGGAACCTTATAATTGGCAAGGCATTTCTTCATTTTTTCTCTTGCCATTACATCATCTATTTTTCCCACATAAAATAAAACAAGCCCCTGTTCTATTAATAAACAGCAGCAATGTTCTATTCCCGTGATTTCAGAAAAAACATGCTCTATTTCATACAATTCCACTCTATGTCCCATATATTTTATCTGATGATCCTGTCTTCCCACAAAATAAAGCTGATTATTTTGAATTTTTACAATATCCCCTGTCCGAAACACAATATCTATATAATCGTAATTCAGTGGATTTTGTATATACTTTTCTTTTGTTTTCTCATTATTTTTATAATATCCAGATGATAAAAACGGACCCCGAACATACAGCTCTCCCTGTTTTCCCTCCTCAGCCCTGTTATTTTTTTCATCCAATACCAAAACTTCCATTCCAGGGAAAACCTTTCCCAAAGGTAATTGTTCAGGAAGATTTTTATTATCTATTTCATAATATAAACAATTCCCCGTAACTTCTGTAGGTGCATATAAATTTACATATTTCGTCTCCGGTAATGCAGAAATCCACTCCTCTATTTCCGCTTTTTGTAAAACCTCTCCTGAAAAAAATACCTGTTTAATTTTAAATTGACTTCCATATTTATGAATACAACCACTTTGTGCCATAAAGCGAACTGCTGCTACTGACCAGATTAATACACTCACCTTCTGTTGTATTAAACATGTGCCTAATTTTGCCGGCATCAGAAAAAGCTTTTTGGGTATAATAAATAATTTTGCCCTAAAAAAAACAGATAAATAAATATCTTTTGCTGCAACATCATAATCAAATTCTGCCTGGTTTCCCATCACATCATCCGCATCAAACGAAAAAATTTCAGAAAAACTATTCACAAAGCTTACAATTGATCGATGTGTTTTTATAACACCTTTGGGAATTCCTGTACTTCCCGATGTAAATACCATATATGCCGGATCATCTGTTGACACCGATATTTTCATATTTGGTATATCACTCTCTTGAATTACCAATTTCCCAAATGTACAATACTGTATATTTTTACTTTTACATAACGCCATTACTTTCTGATTTTCATCTAACGAAAAAACAGCATATGGTTCAATCTCATTGAGAATATTCTCAAACACCGCCTGATTATCTTTATAATTTAATGGCACATAAAAGTTCCCACTATACAAAATCCCCCAAAAAAGTGTGATACATCTTCTATCCCGTTCGGACAACACAATAATTGGCTTCCTGCTAATCTTCCATTTACCTATTGCAAAAGCAACATTTTGTGTCTCTTTCCATAATTGTCCATATGTCACACAACCGCGTTCATCTGCAACTGCAATTCTATTTTTTCCCTCTCTGTATGCCTGATCCAAAAACTCCATTACAGTTCCATAGTACATAAATTTTCACCTCTATAAAATATTTGGTCTGTCCTGATCTGCATCCCCCTTAAAAAAATATAATGCTTTTGAAACATTTTCGGAGTTAAAATAATGAAAATCAATATCAACATTCACCTGTTCAAATGGTTCATAATAACATGGCAATATAAGTTCTTCTCCACTGTATTTTCTTAATCCCGCTTCATACAATACTTCATCACTTAACCCATATTCATAAAACGACAAATACTCTGCATTCATCTCATTTAATAAATTTTCAAAGCATTTTTGAGTTCCTTTGAAACATCTTGCATCTCCGACAAAATCCACGATCATAATACATCTGGCACCATCGTGTTCACATATCCTGATGAAAAAAGCCGCATTTGCCTCTCCATTTTCATCCCTAATTTCTATACACTGATACTTATAAAATGGATGTTTTAAAAACCGCTTTAAATAATATTCTTTCGATTTATATGGAAGTAAATGTTCCCAATAATTTTGATTTTTTTTCTGAAATTCGTCAATATCACAAAAATGAAATTCTTTATTGCTGTCAAAATTTTCCGGGCTAAAATATTCAGATCTTACATTTTTTAACAAATGATAAGAAGAACAATTGGAATTTATCATATAGAAATGATTTAATTTTCCCATTTCTTCTCCCATTTTTTTATTAATCTCGCGCGAAAATCTGGACAATCCAATTCCTCCTGCATATGGTGCCTTTATATGGTTATACATATACAGTTTCATTGCAAGTCCTAATCCTCTAACAGCAACATCTTCACGGACTTTCCATATTGCTCCCCACCTCATCGGCAGCGTGATTGAAGAATCAAAAAAATCAGTTTTTATAAATCCTAAAATTCCATGTATTTCATCTGTCTCTCTTTCAATGGCCAACACAAAATTATAAACATGATTTTTTTTATCCAAATATTGCCAATCCATTAGATTTTTTGATGTTGCCAGCACATGATTTTTATGCCAATATTTGTCCAAGAAATCAATTAAACGTAAATATTCTGATTCTTCGCATAAGCGAAATTCATATTTTTTGTCATATGATTTTAATATAGCTTTAAATTTTTTGTCATTCATTCTTAAATTAATTTCCTTTCTTAAAACTTTTTATGTTCATTTTCATCTTCTGCCTCATCACCACCGATAAATCTGTACCTTTTAAATTATAATCCAATTGAGTCCATTATCTTGTGATACAATGGATAAATTTTAACGCACTACCTCTGTCCACAAGATTACACATCTCATCCTGATCGTACCCCCGGGCAGCATACGAAATGCGGTCCCCTTCCTTAAAGTCTTCTTTTTTCGCATGAAACGTCTAATAATATCCTTCTACCATGGAAAGAATCTCTTTCCGTGCTTCTTCCTCTGTTTTATGTTCAAACATCACTTTTTCCTTTCCGTTCGTGGCAGTTACACCTTCCATGGTGCGTTTCCACTGTCCCAAAGTTTCTGTAAATATTCCCGGTCATGAATGTTATCCATCGGAGACCAGAAGCCCATATGCTTATATGCCGCCATCTGCCCATCTGCGGCAAGCCGTTCAAACGGCAACGTCTCTAACATGGTACTTCCATCGCCCAGATACGGATATACTGACGGCTCCATCACCATGAATCCGATATTCACCCACGCCTGATCCGCGCGTGCCTTTTCTTTAAAACCGAGCACCTGACTGCCGGTATCGTCCAGGCGCAATGCTCCGAAACGCCCTTCCGGCTGTGTTGTGGAAATCGTCACCGTCTTTCCGTGCTTTTTGTGAAATGCGATAAGCTCCCGGATGTTTACATCTGACACCCCATCGCCATAAGTCAGAAGAAACGGTTCCCCGCCAATATAATCGCGCACCTTTAAAATACGCCCCGCGGTAAGTGTTTCCAGTCCGGTATCCACCATGGTCACTTTCCATGGCTCACTGTTCTTTTTTAAGACCTGCACCTGCTGATCCTTCAGGCGAATTTCCAACTGGCTGTTATTCTGATAATAATTGACAAAGTATTCCTTGATCATATGCCCTTTGTACCCACAGCATATGATAAACTCGTTAAATCCATAAGAGGCATACTGCCGCATAATATGCCACAAAATCGGTTTTCCGCCAATCTCAACCATCGGCTTTGGACGCATCCGGGATTCTTCGCTGATGCGGGTGCCCTTGCCCCCTGCTAAAATCACTACTTTCATATCACATCTGCCCTTTTTCACTGGTCATCTCTAAAAACTCGTTGATCTGTGTCTCCATGCATGCGCGGATATCCCCATGCGCTGCATATACCCGCGTCCATTCCACAGTTTTTTCGATTGCCGTGCGGATATCCCAGCACGGTTTCCAGCCCAATGCATACTTGATATGTGAGCAGTCCAGTTTCAGAAATTTTGCCTCATGTGGTCCGTCTTCACAAACATTTTTCCATTCCAGATCATCGCCCCATGCCTTGCAGAATAAACTCGCCAGCGTGCCTACTGTGACACAGTCAGACTCTTCCGGTCCCACATTGTAATATCCTGCTTTTTCGTGCTCCATCGCCTGTGCCACCGCAATCTGCATATATGCTGCCAACGGCTCCAGCACATATTGAAATGGCCGGATCGAGTATGGATTCCGGATGATAATTTCTTCTCCCTGCAATGCAGATCTCACACAGTCCGGAATAATGCGGTCCCGCGAAAAATCTCCGCCACCGATCACATTTCCTGCTCTTGCTGTCGAAACCGCAATTCCTTTTTCATCCAGAAATGATTTTTTATAGCTGTGTGTCACCAACTCGGAACAGGACTTGCTGTTGGAATAGGGATCAAAACCATCCAGTGTATCATTCTCACGATACCCCCACTCCCATTCTTTATTTTCGTATACCTTATCCGTAGTGACATTTAAAACAGTCTGTACCCCTGGGGTGTTTCGCACGCATTCCAGCAGATTTACTGTCCCCATGACATTGGTCTCATATGTATATACCGGCTGCTCGTAGCTTGTCCGCACAATCGGCTGTGCCGCCAGATGAAATACGACCTGCGGCTGATACGTGTGAAAAACTTCCTGCAAGTGTGCCCGGTCACGAATGTCTCCCTCTACAGAAACCATCCGCTCTGCCGCACCGGAACAATCAAATAATACGGCATCTTTTTCCGGTGGCAGCGCATAGCCAACCACTTTTGCGCCTGCCATCTCCAGCATCACACATAGCCAGCTTCCCTTAAAACCGGTGTGGCCCGTCACCAGTACCGTTTTTCCTTTGTAATATTCCAACCACTTCATTTGTTTACCCTCCATGGTTCTCTCTGTCTCCATCTTCCCTGATGAAGCTTAATCTTCCCACACCTTCCACGGTGCTTTATGCTGTGCCCATAAGTTTTCCATCAATGTCTTGTCACGAATTGTCTCAACTGGTGACCAGAAGCCTTCGTGGCGATACGTCTGAACCGGCTCATGTGCTGCCAGACAATCCATAAGCGACAATGCAAAATGATTCTCCTGATTTTCCTTAAGATAATCAAATGCGCGTGCTTCCAATACCATACTGCAGGCATTTACCCAGGAATGTTTCTGCTTTTTTCCCTGCTTTGTGCCAGTATAACAGCCCTGCTCATTAAGCGCAAGAATCTCATTTCGGCCGGTCGGATGTGCAATTGCCACTGTAGCAAGCGACTGCTGCCTGCGATGACTTTCTACCATTTCCTGTATGTCAATGTCTGACAGACAATCTCCGTAAGCCACCAGAACCGGCTCATCTCCTGCCAGTTCACGCACCATGATTAGACGCTCCATCACCGAGGACTGCAGTCCGGTATCCACAATCGAAACCTTCCAGTCTTCTGTCTGTTTTCTATGTATTTCCACTTCATTGGTCTGTAAATCCACTGTGATGTCAGACTGGTAGATATAAAAGTTCATGAAGTAATCCTTAATCACTTCTCCTTTGTATCCGGTGCAAATGATAAAATCATTGTATCCATAATGCGCATACTGTTTCATAATGTGCCAGAGCATCGGCCGACCGCCAATCTCTGCCATCGGTTTTGGCATCTTTTCGTCCTCTTCGATGAGGGTACTTGGAAGACCTCCTGCTAAGATGATTACTTTCATATTATCTGTTCTCCATAATAGTTATTTTATTTTTCTTCTAAGTCTTTCTACTTCCCATTTAATGCCTCGTATAAAATCAACTTTTGGCACCCAGCCGGTATCTTGTGTTAACGTAGTTATATCTGCACACATACCATTCCTGTTTATCGGATTATCTCGTATTATGCCAAAATTTAATTTGGAGTTTGAATGTAAAATATTTTGCATTTCATAAATATACTCTTTTAATGGTTTTGCATTTCCACTTCCCAAACAATAATAATTATTCTTTGTCTCACTATCCCCCAATTTCAAAAAAGCCTTTCCAGCATCACTACTATAAAGGTAATCCCACATTTGAGTTCCTGTTGAAAAATCACAATTTTCATTTTTTAAGAGTTTTTGTAATGTTACCTGTATCATAGAATTTGGATTTTCATATTTTCCATACACACTAAAAATACGAACCCATATAAATGACATTTTCTTCTTTTTTGCTTCCAACAATCCCAATTTACCAGCAGCCATTTTACTAATTCCATATGCATCAATTGGTTGTAGTATAGAAGAAGGCTTCGTGCTTTTCTCTCCATGGATACCATACTCTGCCTGTGAACCTGCACCAATAAATTTTGTACATCCCATTCGATATGCCAACTCAACCGCATCTACTGTATATTTTATATTCTCAAGTTGTTTTTGCGGATCATCTCTGTCACCTTTTCTGGTATTTGTCCATGCAAAATGATAAAAAACATCATATCCTTTATTATTTACCTGCACATTACATAAGTCTTCTAAATCACATTCTAAGATATGAACATTTTTACTTACTGGTAACCTGCTGATATTTTTAGTTTTTTTTCTAACGATTGCCAACACTTCTATATTTTTTTTAATACACTGTTCAATTAATGCTATCCCTATCATACTGGTAGCACCTGTTATAACAATTTTTTTCATTTTATATATCCCAAACATAATTGTATGACTATACTTTCAGCTATATATTTCATCTTTTATTCACTGACAATCCGACATACTTCATTGTGTTTTATTTTAAACTCAGCTCCCCAACTTCATTAATTGATTATAAAGTTCTCGATCTAAAAGTGGTTCTTGATCCTGGTTTGGTTTTCCAAATTTCAATTTAGGAAATATATAAGTATCCTCTTTGATTTTGATTTCTACCAGAAGAGGAAGCTCATCATAAAACTCTAAAACAGGGTCTGACGGTAAATTATCCAGATTCCAACAAATACTTCGTATTCCATATGCTGCAGCTATTTGACTAAAATTTGGCGCATCATACCCTCCACTTGGTTTAGTTTGATAATAGTTTCCGTTAAAATACATTTCCTGAAAATGGCGTATCATTCCAAGCGCATTGTTATTAAAAACCACTATTTTTATTGGAAGTTTCTCCCTTACAATAAATTGAAGTTCCTGAATATTCATCTGTAAGCCTCCATCCCCTGTTACACATACCACAGGTTTTCTTGAGGCATAATAAGCACCAATTGCAGCTGGCAAAGAATATCCCATCGCTCCATGTCCGCCAGAAAAAAGAACTTTCTGTCCCTTTTTTAATTCCATCGATTGGGCTATCCACACCTGATTTTGTCCCACATCTGTAGTAATCACAGCATCCTCAGGAAAATTATTGCTAATTTTCCTGACCACTTCTCCCATTGTACACTTATCAACACCTGCAAGTTCTTTTTTTATTTCATCGCAATTCAATATCCAATTATCGAAATCAAATTTGCATTTATCCACAAGGCAATTCAATATCAAAATAACTTCCTGCATATTTGCATGAACTGTAATCTCATCATCATGAACATGATATGCCAACTCGCCTTGATCCACATCAAATCGAACTATCTGGGAATTTGGAGCAAAGTTTTCACGTTTAGCTCCTACCTGTCGTACATCCATTCTAGAACCAATCGTAATTACTAAATCACTTTTTGCAACAACAAAATTTGCAGCCCGATCACCATATGCACCAATAAATCCATAATTATGAGGATCATTATTCACAACATCAAATGCTATCATACTTGTTACCATTGGAATATTAAACCGATCACAAAAACTCTTAACAATATTTTGTGCATTAGTAATCTTAACACCATTACCAATCAAACAACATGGCCTCAAAGCTTTAGCAAGTGTTCTTTCAAGCACTTCGACTCCTACATTAACATTCTGCATTGAAACATATGTATTTTGTAAAATGCCTCCTTGCAGAATGTTAGGATCAATTTCCATTTTAAATATGTTCATCGGAATATCTAATAGCACTGGCCCCATACGGCCAGAGGTAGCAGCAGCAAACGCACTATCCAAATAATATCTTATTTTGTCCGCTGTTTCCACATACTGTGCATACTTCGTTACTGGTGCAACCATAGACACAATATCCGTTTCCTGAAACCCTCGTTGTCTTATAGTATACTGACCACGAGATTCAAATGTATTAACCTGTCCTGTAATAAATATCACAGGGATAGAATCAAAAAACGCATCACATACTCCAGTAATTAAATTTGTTGCACCTGGACCAGATGTAGCATACGCCACACCCGGTTTGTCCTTTGCCTGTGCATAACCACATGCAGCAAAAGCAGCTCCTTGCTCATGATATGTAACATGGGCTGAAATTTTTCTGTGATATTTTGAAAATGACTCCATAAGATGTGTAATCATCCCACCTGGATAACCAAACACATCTGTAATCCCTTTTTCTATCAGATATTCAACAATATAATCGGATACCTTCATAGCTATTCTCTCCCTGTTATATTACAATTTGATTATCTTCATAAATAAATCATCCTTATTTTAAGCCTGTCTTAAACCATCTATTTTCTCAACTATTTTGTCATAGGAAATATCCTGAACTTTCATCCCCTGCTGGCATAAATATTTAGCTACCTCAACAAATGCTCTATTTTTTTGTTCATTTTTCTTATAATCAAGCTCTATTATCTTTGTCAGGTACATAATAAAATAATCTTTTACAATTTTTTTTATTTTTTTATTATCCTCACCTTTTACAATTTTATCGACAATTTGCTCCGCTTCTATAAACAATTCAGTACAAACCTTATCCCATTTTTTCAATTTACTACTTTCTTTCCAATAATATAAATATGCAAGATAAAGTAAATAATAAGTTTTAACAATTCTTTCCAAAACCACTTGTATCTGTTTTTCTAAATCTAATTCTATTTCTTTTAATATAAATTCTATTGCCGACTCCATTTGCTCTACTCGGCTTTCATACTTCATGTAAGATAATAATGTTTTACTATCCTCCTCCTGGCTATCACTTTTATAACAACTTTCCCATAAACATATCGGATTATCCCATACTTCTCCATATTGTGCAATTATTGCTGCTATTGCTGAATGAACATAATATTCCACAAATAAATTTTCCCTGTTTTGTTGTATTTTTTCTAAAATCTTATATTTCAACATATACGTGTTATTAAACACAGTTCCCGTCAGATAATTACAATTTACCGCACTCTCTATCCCCTCAAACCCAGCATTAAATTTTTGTTTTTTTTGTTTTCCAAAATTTTCTCCATTCCCACCAGTGCATGACATTGCCATCTGCAAATTTTCATATAAAAACTGCAAAAATTCTGGAAGCATTTCTAAAATCAGGAAATCTTCATCACTACACATTACAACAAACTTTCCTGATGAATGAGACATAACATTTAAAACATTACTTGCATATCCTTGATTTGATTGGAAAGAAGTATAGACCAGTCTTGAATCATTTAATTTCGAAATTTGATCATAATACTCTGCTTCTATTTGTGATCCATTATTTGATACAACAAATTCAATTTCTGCATCATATTCTAAACATTGTAAATGTTTTATATTTTCAAGCAATATTTTTCCTCTATTATAACTAGGAATCCCAATTGTTAAAAAAACATTATCTTTTGTTTGTTTTTCTAACAAACGTTTTTCATGTAATTTTTCAAAAAAAGCAGTATAGATCTGACTATCTTTTGCAACTATTAATCGTGGCATATAAAATTCTGGGTATTCTTCAAAAAAAAGCTTCATTATTTTTTCGTTTTCAAAAATGATAGCATTTTCAAAAAAATATTTTCTTATTTTTGGTAATTTAAAAAAGGACGCAAATATCTCTTTATTTTCATCTAATAAAATATAAACTGTATTATATTCTCTATCCAATAAAAAAGATATCATATCTCGTATATCACAAGTTTGTGTAATTAGTAAACTTTGAAAATCCCTTTTTCTATTTACAATTTGTGATTCAAAATTTATATCTATATGACCTTCAAATTTTTTTTTCTGATTATTCCATATATAAAATTTATCTTCTGATACCGGTATAAAATCTAATTTTGTTTTTTCATAATCAATATTAATTAATCCCTCTGCCTGTGTTAAAAAATTTTTTTTAAACTCCAAATCATTCGGCTCAATAAAATCCTGTTTCAAAAATTCAATAATCCATTCTCTCCTGTACCCCAATTCATATAAATCAATTAAATTTTCCACTGATTTATCATACTCACCCACTTCAAATAGTTCTAAAGCATACTCAAATAACTCTCTCTCTTCCATTTCTTTCCCATCTTTCTTATCAATATTTATATGCACATTATAAACTTCCTTATCTAGCTTTTATTTATATAATGAAATTTCACACTAAATATTTCGTATAAGCTCTTTTACTCTTTCTCTTAAAGAATATTTTTCCTTCGCTTTTTCATATCCATTTTTTGCAATTATTTTTCTTTCTTCTTCATGTTCCAAATAATAATCTATCTTATATAACAATTCTTCTTCCGAAGCAAAGGTTTCAATTTCCTTTCCTATTTCAAGGTACTCCGGTATCTCTTCCTGATAATTTGATAATACAAATCCCCCAGCACATAAAATATCCCAAATTCTTAATGGAAGTCCCGTACGAATTGGTTTTGATGTGAAATTTAAATTAATTTTTGATAAATGAAAAATTTTTGGCATTTCAGTCATAGTTTTTGCCACACCTTTTACATTCGCCCTTGGCAATAAAACAGTATCACTTCCTGTATATAAATCTAATTTATAATTTTCAGATACAGATTTCAACAATCTTAAACGCTCTTGTTCCGTAACTTTATTTCCTAAATATAAATGTGCTAACGCTGCTTTTTCATTATGATCTGCTTTTTCCGGAAATGCATAAAAAGGTACCTTCTTTTTAAACTCCTCTACAATTTCCTCTGTGATGCATTCTTCTAAAAAATTATATCCATACACTTTTAGCTGAGCCTCAATTAATCCATCTAAATACCCTTTTAAGTAGGATGTATCGTCTTGCATTCTATTATATGGACATTTTTCTGTATATAAAGAACCAATAAATGAAACATCAGCACAATACTTTTTTTTATCAGTTTCCGTAATTGCTTTAATAACCTGATCTACCCTCTGATAATTTGCTCCCAGTGGTAAATAAAAAATGCCCTCTGGATTTTTTTTATAAAATTCCTGATATAGTGCATAATCAAACATAAAAATACGATTATATTTATTTTTTATAGAATCGAAATACAATTCCATAACAGGACAATCCACAATCCAACATGCATATATTACTTTAAATATATTACAGACCTCAGATACAATTGGGAAAAAATTAATGCTAAACACAATATCATATGTATTTCTTTTTAAGGCACTACTTATTATATCAAGGCATTGCTTTGGCCTCACCTCTTTATTAATCATCTCCTCTGTAATTTCTTCAACATGATGTCCCATATTTCTCAAAACATCTATAATATCTGGTTCACATATGCTATTATAGCGATAAAATAAAATATTCATAATATTTCCCTCTATAAGAAATCGCATCTTCACACAAATACTTTTAGTATCTGCTCCCGATACATTTTATCTTCAATTTTTTCCGGATAGTTTCCATCTGCAAGTTCATTATTATACTTTCCTGCCACTACAGTTCTGTGCCCCTCTCCTTTTAAAAACCATTCATACTCCAGATCAATATGTCCTATATCAATAGCCTGATACCCGGACCTGCACAAATCATATGCTAACACTGTAGCCGTAGGACCCAATGCTAATAAAAACAATTTATCCTTAGGCTGTTCTAGACAATAATCCCTTATTTCATCATATTTTTCATATGCATTTTCTGCCGGTCCTATAATCCGGTGAATTGATCTGGCATTATCGAACAAATTATTTCCCACTCCAAGTGCTGTGTACTGTCCTTCTACAAATACACAATCTCTGCAATTCCAGATTTTCCTAAGTTCGTTAAATCTTTGTTCTGGTGCATTCGATTCCAAATCACGATACATTATATAAGGTCTGGTCACGTAGGCATTGTAATAAATTCTTGTCTTTTCTAATAAAGCTAAATGTTCTTGTCTTACCTGTCTCGTCATGTAGCATCGTATTTCTCTTTGTGCCTGTTCCGTATAACCATCAAGATTTCCATAATTATCTGCGATTGCAATCATTAATTTTTTTTCTTTCGATTGTAATACTTCTCTTAATCTCTTTGCTAATTCAGCATCCGGTTTTGTTTGAAATTTGTGTCGAACTCTTCCATATATTGTTGCAAATTCTCCATCTCCAAATCGTGCAATTGATTTCTTATTTTCAATAATTCCCTTCAAAGTTTTTGAAATAGATGCGACATTCGGAAACCAATATTCAACGTTTTCGTTTATTCCCCTTGGATCTGTACATTCAAAAATACAATTTTCTTTATAATGCTGATTTTCTTTTAAAATATCATCAATCCAACTTATCAATTGTTGATTTGACTTCAATAAAACCTGTGTTGTTTTCTCCTGTAATGCCAAACGTTGCTGGATTTCTTCTATTTGCTTTTGTGTTATTTCTTTATAATCTGACATATCTATTCTCATTTCATATATTTGCCTTCACTAAGTTTATTGTAGTCTCAGATATTCTATGAGTTCTAATATAAGCTTTCTCTTCACTTGTTATTTCTTCTCCACACTTCTTTTTATATATGATTTCTTTTAATTTTCTCAAACAATCAACAAGTTCTTTCAAATTATGAGATAAATCATACAATCCATCAATTCCCTGTTCCTGTTCTTTTTCCAAAATAAATAAAATAAGTTCTATATCCGGTATCTCATTTGTAATATCCGAAAGTTCTAATTGCACATCCGGTCTGATTTTCAAGTAATCATAAAACAACTTTCGTGCTTCTGTAAATGCCCCCTGTTTTACTAATTGTCCCATAGCAAGTTTAAACTCTATCGTTTCTGCTTTTTCAGAAGTAATTCCAATATGACCTTCTTTTACCCGCAGTTTTCTTGCAGTAATATAAACAAGTAATAATTCTTCTGACAAAAAGCCAAACACTCTTTTATGATACTCATCATAATTACTTACATCTATTAATTCTTCCATCTCAAAAAAAACAGAAAACAACCAGCTACAATAATCATCAAACAATTGCTTTTTCATGACACAAAGATTTCCAAAATAATACTTTCTTCCCCTCATTACCTGTTCAAACGCACTATAATCATTTGGATATAATTTCTGTATTATTTTTCCCGCGAGTAACATATCATTCACGTTGTGAGCATCCCCATAATATTCCAAATATGATTTTGGAGCATAAATCGGATCAGAAACCAAAATATCTGCCTCCAGCAATTCTGTCTCATACTGTTGCTGCGTCATCAACTTACCTGAATCATCAAAAAAATATCTTCGATAATGGCAAATCCCTATCAAATCAACATTCTGATAATTTTTCCATAACCAATACATCCCTGTGAGTTCTCCATAAAATGGGTTTCTGGCAGATATCGTTTCTCCTGTATCATCTCCCAAATACCCCAGATCTTCTCCTAACACCCGTCCTACTTGCAATGGAATATAAATTTCGTCATGCGGTGGATGAAATTTTTTATGTGTCATAACAAAAATTTTTGTTCTCATATTACACCTTCTCTGTTATAATCAAAACTATATAGAAAGGACAAACGCATGAATATTTTATTTTTGGACTGGCCCTGTTTTGGTCGAAACGATGTATTACATTATTTTAAAGAAGAAAATTTCAATGTAACCTTATTTTCACATCCAGATTATGATCTGAGAAAAAGCGATAATTTTATAAGTGAAGCCAACAAAATTATGAATGTAACTTCATTTGATTTTTGCTTTTCTTATAACTATTTTCCGTTATTGGCAAATGCATGTTATTCTCACAACTTAAAATATATCTCTTTCGTTTATGACAGTCCTCAGGTAAAACTATACTCTTATACGGTTACTTATCCAACCAACTATATTTTTCTTTTTGACAGCGAACTGGTCCGTCAATTCCGTAAAGAAGGAATTACCACCTTTTACTATATGCCACTTCCTGTAAATGCGAAAAAAATCAATACCCTTCTTTCAAAACCTTATAATAAAAAACGTCTGTCTGCTGATATATCCTTTGTGGGTTCTCTATATAATGAAGAACATAATTTATATGATAGACTTAAAAATCTCCCTGATTATACCAAAGGATTCTTAGATGGAATTTTACAAGCACAGTCACAAGTTTATGGTTACAACTTTATGCAGGAGTGCCTCACTCCATCTATTTTGAATGAATTGCAAAACTCTATACAGTATAAAAAAAATATTGACGGCGTAGAGCCTTTAAGTTACATCATATCCGATTATTTTATGAGCCGAAAATTAACTTCAACTGAACGAATTGAATATTTAACACTTATTTCAAAACAATTTTCTTTAAAACTATTTACTTCTGATCCGAATGCTACTATTGGTTTTTGTCAAAATATGGGAGCTGCAGATTACCTGACGGAAACCCCATATATTTTTCATGACAGCAAAATCAATTTAAACATCACCCTTCGCAGTATCCGAAGTGGAATCCCATTGCGTTGCATGGAAATCATGGCATCCGGCGGATTTTTATTGACAAATTTTCAATCTGATCTGTTACGTCACTTTACACCGGATAAAGATTTTGTCTATTTTGAAAACAAAACTGATCTGCTTAACAAAATTAACTATTATCTTTCCAATGAGACAGAACGTGAAAAAATTGCAAAATCCGGCTATGAAAAAGTATTAAAACACTATAATTATAAAACTATATTTCACCAAATATTTGCTACTACTGATTGACTATTTCTTTTTTATATCAGCAAATATTTTTTCTGATTCTTTTTCCAAAAGATCAGATGCTTCACATATAAGTTTTGTATAAAGTTTTCCTTTACGGGCAATTTCTAATCCTTCTTCTTTTATATCAGACAATCTTGCGCCCTCCTCTTCTCTCAAAATCTGTGTAGCAGAGGGAATTGTTAATGTCACCAATTGATATACATCATTTTGTTCAATTGTTTGTATCTGATGTTTTATTTTATTTAACACTTTTAAATACTGCTGACTATCCATTTTTTTCCGCCTGCACAATCGATCCACATCTCTATATTTTTCACCTAATTTTTGTGCTTCTTGTTTTAATTTTTTAAATTGATCGGGTATAGCAGCTAAATACTTTTTTGCCCAAATTTGTGCTTCCTCATTCAACATCGGTGGAATCTGTTCCAGACATTTTTCAATATCAACATCCTTCCTGCAGTTTTCTTCTATTGCATCCTTTAAGGTCATCACCTCTGTGCCCTCTATTTTTGCACCACCTTCTGTAGCATTAATCACTCGTAAATCTTTTACATATCCCTTATATAACCTTATCGTTGACTCATACCAATTTAAAAAAACTTTCAAATCAGTTCGTGTAGGTACTTTCTCTTCATAATTTCCTTCTACCCATTCATTATTTTTTGTATCAATTTCTGGCATTTTTTCTTCAAATGTACCATCCGCATGAGTCTTATTTCCGGTCAATGCTAAGTCTTGTCCAACTAGAATAATCGTTTTCAATCCAATTTTATACAGCAAAGAGAACGCATTCGTCGCTACTGATCCCCCTGTGTCCACTTCGCCCCAGCGCAATCCACTTTTCATAATTATCTTTTCCGCAAAACGATATGACTCATCAAAAAAAAATTTCATTCCTCTATGATAATTAAGAATCTCCGGATTTGCATTTAAAGCTGTCACCATAGGAATTTTTTCTACGCCATCTTTTTTTATCAAATCCATCGGCTTTTTACCGTCGACAATAAAAAACATATCCGGTACTATTCCTGCATTTAACAAAGGTTTTAATGCTGTATCTACCGCTATAATAAAAGATTTTCCTTTTGCACTCTTCAACTCCTGTATATTTTTATTTAAAGATGGTCCCGCTGCAACTACAATTCCCGTCACATCTTGAGGTATCGCCCCAAATAATTGAATTGTTTTATATCCCGTACATAAATATTTTGCATTACACAATGTATTAATTGATGTCACCTTTGAAAATGCCATAGCCGTGTTATAATTCACTCTTTGATCTAACGCTATATCCTCACATTTCTTTAAAAGTCTCTCCTTCGCATCTGGAAATAAAACATCATAATTTGGTAATACAAACAATTGCAATTCATCTAATCTTTCAAGTTTTATGACCTTTTCAAGTATTGTGTCCATCTTATCCAAAGTCATCTCTCCAACTCCTTCAATCCAAAATACAATCAAATGATTTTCCATTCCTTTTGAAAGATCTATACTCTCCATTGCCTTTTTAAATATTTGAATAGATGGTTCGTATATTATAATATTGAGATGTACTTTTACATTCTCAATCAATTCTCTTAAATAACCAACATTTCCTATTCCCATAAATATATATATATAGTTTTCAGAAAGTTCTCCCTGTTCTTTAACCCATTCATGTGGTGGTTCTTTGGCATTTCTTTTTCCCGCCAAATAACAACTATGTCCTTTTTTAGTTATCTTTAAAATCTTTTCTCCGTCTTTCGATAGTTCCTCCTGAACAGAAATATCCTCCTGTTCTTTCGCATTCTTTAAATTAATATCCATTCCCGGATAATGTTGAGTTAACAGTTTTATATTTTTTTCATATAAATTCATCTACACGATTTCCTCCACTGGCTCTTTTATAAACCAATGCAAATATTTCATAACGCCATATGTAATTGCATCATGCATCAGGACATAATCCTGCTGCTCAATTGCCGTAATAATATCTTGTAAAATACAAAGAAGCTCTCTCTTTTTTTCTTTCCATTTTTCGGTCTCTTCTTCCAATTGATTTTTTTCCAAAAACCACACTGCAAAACTCTGAATTTCAAGCATACACTCCTGTATCGGAACCAAATCATTCCGTTTTTCAATATCCAGAAAATTTTCTTCTATTTTTTCAAGTTTCCTATATAATTCCAGCCATTTTTCTTCCACTTTGTGTCTCCATCAGTTTTCTAAAATAAAAGAGTTGGCATTGCCAACTCTTTTATTTTCTTTAATAAAATTATACTGTTTTGTATGATTACTGTAACAGAGAAAGTACGCCCTGTGTAGACTGATTTGCCTGTGCGAGCATAGACTGACCAGCCTGAGCAAGAATATTATTCTTGCTGTATGTAACCATTTCATCTGCCATATCGGTATCACGGATACGAGACTCAGCAGAAGCTGTGTTCTCAGATACGTTATCCAAGTTAGCTACTGTATGCTCTAATCTATTCTGTAATGCACCAAGAGCTGATCTCTGAGAAGATACCTGATTAATAGCCTTCTGTACAGCATCAATTGTAGCATTTGCACTTGCATAATCTTTAACGCTTGGATCGCTAAGAGTTGTAGCCTGTCCAACTGTATTTGTCTTTGCAATGACGTTCTGTGTATTTGCATATGTAGCACCATTTGCACCGCCAACTTCATTTGAGATGGTTATTTTCATTGTGCTTGCGTCTATATTCATTGCCGATTTAGCAGTTTCATACTTCTTATTCTTTGAATCAAGATAAAACGCACTTCCAGTCTCCATATTAAGCTGTTTCATATATCCAGTGCTATCTTTTGCTGCATCCACAGCGGCTTTCAAACTTGTAACTGCATCAGCCTTTTGTTTACTAAACTTTGCAGTAGAGTTTGTAGCCGCTGTAGAATATTTGCCAAATGTAAATCCTGTAACTTTCTTACCTGTCTGAGACTGAGAAGTTGTGCCAGAAATGCTATGTAATCCTAATGCTTTAGAGTTCATTGCATCAATAGAGATAGAAATCTTCTGATCAGAGTTTGCTCCAACCTGTAAGTTCTTAGATGTAAAGTTACCATCCAACAGATTCTGCTTATTGAACTGTGTTGTAGAAGCAATACGATCCAACTCAGATGTAAGAGCTGTTAACTCTTCATTGATAGCATCACGGTCAATGCTCTCATTTGTATCGTTAGCACCCTGAACAGCAAGTTCGTTCATACGCTGTAAGATAGAATGAGACTCACTTAAAGCGCCTTCTGCTGTCTGGATTAATGAAATACCATCCTGTGCATTATCAGATGCCTTATCAAGACCACGGATCTGGCTTCTCATCTTCTCTGAAATCTTTAATCCTGCTGCATCATCACCTGCGCGGTTGATTCTATAACCAGAAGATAACTTCTCTGAAGATTTTGCCTGTGCGCTTGTTGTAACGCCTAACATTCTGTTCGCATTAGCTGCGGTCATATTGTGCTGAACTACCATGCCCATAATTGTTTCCTCCTTGAATTAAGTTACAGCTTCCATGCTGTAATTGATATGATATTTGATTGTAAGATTTTCCTCTTTACGGCCGTACGCTCCGATCAGGGGTCTGTCTTATGGGGTAAGCAACGGATTTTCCTTGCCTACTTGCTATATATATCGGACGAGAGTTAGAATACTTTAGTACCAATCTTAAATTTTTTCAATTTTTTATTATTTTCCAAAGTAAATGTAACCCTTCTTTCTTAAGAGTTGCATTTACTTTGAGAATTCGATCATGTTGCACTTACTCTGAAGAATGATGGTATAATTATCTTGTTGTTTTCCGATGAGAAGCGATGTCTTTATCATGGCTAAACGCTTATCTTTAGATGAACGAAGTCTTATTGCACAACGTTTAAATGCCAATTTTCAACCACAAGCACCTTATCATGATATCATATTTTTGTGGAATTATCTCTTGTATCGTATAACTCGAATCGCGCGATTTGTCCAATAAATACTCGGATGTATCTCTCATGAACACCAACCAAAAATTACGCCAACCTCGTATGAGTGAATGAACTACTCTTTTTTCAGACCAGAAAGCAAGCAGGCTGACTGCCAAAGAATGGTGCAATCAAAACAGCTTATCCATTCGCACTTACAACTACTGGAAGTATGCTCTAAAAGAAGAACTCGCCAACCAGCTGCTTCCGAACAGTGTTCCCATCGCTATTCCAGAAACGTCTGTATCTCTTGCTTCAATCATATCTAACGATTCGGCTCTAACGAATTGCGCGATTCGCTCGACCTCAAAACCTACATGCAATAACATCTCCATCGAATTCGATTATGACATTCAACCATCATTAAAGCGGTCCACCATCAGCACATCAAGTCAGGCAGATTTTCCAACCTGCCTGACTGCCATTTACTTTTAACTTTAGTTAGACTTATTTTTAAATTTTACACATTAAGCTTTAATTATTTTAAATTGCTAAACATATCAACATTCTTTTCAGTATTAGCACAATAATATAATTTGATGATTAAATTGTCTCAGCCCAATGTCTTGTAATATTTCGCTCAACACATTCGATGCCAACGCCTTTGCTTGTCCAGCTTTTATCCGTAGTTTTCTTTTTAAAAACAAATTACCAGCGTATTCTTTGCAACTAAACAAATTATTACTAATTTTTGTTTTAAAATAATCTACACAATTTTGAAATTGTGTCAAAAATATCATTCTAATTTTGTTAAAAAGCATACTTACTGACTTATTAATTTGTTTTATATACTTTGGGTTATCCCTAAAAAAATATAGTTCTTGTTTTTTTCTGTACACCTCATTGTAAGTAACATATATACTCATATAACGTTCCAATTGTTTTTTTTCAAAATCTCTATAAATATTCATTACAATATACTCAATAATTTCTTCCGGTATATGTGCTTTAAAATATTCATCACGAATACATATGTATCCCATTTTCATTGTAATAGGTTTTCCCACATAATTCATTCTGTCGACATGCATGCTCTGACATCTCCTTTCAAATAAATATATGATTAAACTGTATGTCTCAAATCAAAAGCCCCTCTTCTGCAGCTGATAACCAGCTGCAGAATTCGGTAGTCACCCAAATGACCTTGTTTTTTCCATATTCTCATCTTCCCTTATCGGCAGCATGCGCTAAATCATTTGCAATCATATCTGCCGTATCCTTCATGAGTTCGCATTTTTCTTCTTGTAATTTGATGTATTTCACAAGTACCTGTTTTTCCCTTTCTTCCAAGTTACAGATTACTGTTTCAATAATCAGGTGTTTGAAATAATCAATTTGCATTTGTTTTTTTACATATTCTTTATCTTTGCAAAGAATATCCGATACAATTTGAAACTCATTACATCCCCAGTTTTCAATCAGGTCTATGAATCCTGAAATTTTTTCATCAGGAACTACTATGGAATCAACGCAAGGATTGGACGACTGTCGGCTGTCATTATCAGATTGCTTCATACAGTCATTTTCCTTTCATAATTACTATTCGACGAACTTCAAAACATCTTCATAATATGTACCTTCATTTGCATCATAAAATTTCTGTTCAATAAATTTGGTGCCTTCTTTATCAGCTTTTAGGATATATGCCAAAATATTTTCCAGTTCATTTATCAGCTTTGATATATAGTCAAAGACATTTGCATTATCCGTCATCACCAAATACAATGGTGTATGCTCTCTCTTAAGTGAGATACTCTTTAATAATCGTTGTAACACATCTCTTTCAGCCATAATCTCCTGATTTGACTTGCCGCAAAAAGCTGGAATTGCTACAATTCGTTCAAATTTAAAACCTGTTATTCCAAACTCAACTGCCTCATCAGGATCAAATGAGCCCATCGGCTTAACCGAGACTCCCATCATAAGAAATTTTGTAAAAAGAAGACCCATAGCTGATGCTTTCAGATCTATCCCTTCATAAATTTCTACATCTTCATTGTTTCGTCTCAGTTGCTGCACTCGTGCCTCACGTTTTGCAATTCTAATCTGATTTTCCTTTTCTTCCACAGTTATATCTGTATAACCACAAATATTCAGTAGCTCAGAAAATATTTCATACTCCTTATCACCGCTTGTATACGCAATCTTCGCTAAAGTGCGAATTGACGGTTTGGATTTCAGCTTATTATTAATAAGCCGTGAAACATATCCCCTTGAAAGACCGGCCTCATTGCTAAACGTACCAACATTCTTTCTTCCCATCAGTTCCCGAACAAGCAAACTAACCTGAGCGAGCTCTGATGAATTTGATTTGACCTTGTGGTTGATGGTAATCCCCTCGGTCATCCCCATAATTTCTTCCTCCTTTCCTGAGAATATCAATGTACGAGTGTTTTCTTCTATCAGGCAAAAGGAAACTCTTACCTTTCTATTTAAGTATATATTATAATTTTTCTCGCGTCAACATTTATGTGTAATTTATTACATTTGTTTCATGTAATTTAAATGTTAATCAAAAATTCTATTGATTCTTCCCGATTTTAGTCCCATAGTTACATCACATTGATTTTATTCATTTTCGCCTTTTGTTATTTTATATTTTAAATTTAATAATTGTTTTTTGAAATTATATTATTTCATATTTAAAATTTCTATATTGACATTAAAGATTTTCTATGCTAAATTATCCTTATAAACAACGTACTCAATATGAGAGGAAAAGCACATGGCAAAATCAGATAAAACACAAGATGAGAACTTAAACACCAAATGTTTTTCAGATTTACTGTTCTTAGCAAAGGGGAAAAGAAGTAGCATAGACTTTTGCAACGAGTGTGGCATCAGTCCTTCAATGTTCTCCAGATACCTTAATCAGAAAAACAAGCGATCCTGTCCTATCGAAATTTTAAAAAAGGTGGCGGCCCACGCTGCTCCAGAATCAGGTGTTACATTTGACATTTTAGTAGCTGCCAATGACGGAACTGCTTCTTGTGACTACGTATTGCACCCCGATATATCTATACATGAAGTCATTGGAATCATTACCACTGTGCTTCTGATGAAACAGTATCAATGCAAATACCCTTCCAAAGACACAGCAGTCAATATTATGGGCTTGACCTACAAACCGTCCTGGACCATCGAAACTACCGCTATTGATACTGTCAATATGAAAAAATGGGATTTCTTTATATGGAATATATTCGGAAGCACCGCTACCGAAGAAGATCGTTTTGTAAGACAGTTGTTGATAATAATAGGTGCAAAACATTTAGGTTACATCAATTTTGATAAATTAACGTTCATTTTTACAGATTATGCATTATTTCAGTCCATTATTCAAAAAGCCTCTTCACTAGAAATAGATTGCTGCATCTCTCTTCTATATATTGATTCTGTTGCAAAAAGAATTGTACAAGAGTATGCGCTAAAAAGCACTTTAACTTTCGCCCAAGTTTTATCCCCGGTCAATATGGATGTTTCTGACAACACCCTCCTCTTCCCGGATAAAAATAATTTACTGTAACCCATAAACCATGATAACTCTTACTTGGAGGTGACAAATATGAACCAGCATAATTTACAGCAGATTCGCATTATACGGACAGAAGATCAAAACCGACTTGGTGATCTTTACTGGAACGGAACAACATTATATCTATTGGTAAAAATCAGACGTAAACTGTGTCCCATTCCAGTCGACTACTTAATTCGGGAGCTCACCAGAGATTTGCCTTCTAATGTGCCAGTTCCTACAATTTAATATTCCTAGAACTAGGATTTCATGATACTTATCATAGGAATTCAGTTCTCCCGCAATATCTACAATGAGCATTACCTATTACAGAGTTAGCCGCAGTAGGATGATAATCTTTTTTATCACCCTGCTACGGCTCTTTTTTATATTTTACTACAGATGATACACCTATACATTTTCTTATTAGATATGTATTTATAACAACCTTTACCATGCCTAATATAGTTTGATTCACAATGGCTCTGCAGGCATCCGAACATTACGAATCAAATAATTAAACAAATCCAAGCCAGTCGGATGGCGTGTAACAATTGCATAAAGAATTCCAAACAGCTTAGACAAGTATGCTTACTGACCTGTTTTCTACTTTCTATGCACAATCTTGCTAATGAAATGGAGGTATAATATGATTAAGTTTTTTTCAATATGCACTATTTTAAAACTAAATATTACAGATCCCAAAAAAGATTTGCATAAAGAAAAATACAAAAACAAAAAAATTGACCTGCAAATATGCTATATACAAGAAAATCACGTTATGACATTGAATAATATATCAGAAACAAAAACGGATAATCACGGTAAACAACCGTTCCCAAAAACTTTTCTGTCAAACTTGTTTTTTTGTGTTTTAAGCGCAGTACTCGGTTTTTTATTATGTAAATATCTATAATATAGAGACCATTTCAAGTTTTGTGTGAACTCTTAAAAGCAATATAAGTTTTACAAATAACTCTCTATAAAATGGGCAAAGCTGTTTTTCTTGGCTCTGCCCATGTAAATTTCCAATCCCAAGTGCCTTATCAATCAGAGTATCATATTTCTGAAAAAATGTCTCTTGTATCATATAAACTCGTATCTCGCAATTGCCCGACTGCAAAACAACATACAATAACATCTCCATAGGATTTGATTTGCTTCCACCATTTCAGGAACTATAGCACTACCGTTCCGAATTACCTCTCTGTAATCGATATCGTATGCGGCTATACCAATCTACGTTATTAAATCGATTCACATGCTGTAAGCATTAAGTGCACGTACAAATTAAAACTTTTTATTATTAACACCCTGTTTCTTTTTTGCAACCGCCCCTTCTTCCAAAATAAAGAGGTTTCTTGGGTAAGAGGTGCCGGTTTTTCCGGATGTACCATGGATGCACATTTGGGATAGCTGTATACATAAGCAACTTCAAAGATAGATGGTATAAATTTCAGCCGCTTCACAGTTTCTTTGCTTATGACTTTATATTTCACCCCGTAATCCGTGCAGTAACGGTCTTCACCGCTTAGTTTATATTCAACTGCTTCTGTCACTTCGAAACTGGAACGATCTTCCCCTTTTTTTCATTTTTGTGATGAAATCACAATTTCTTTCCCGGTCTCAAAGAATTCCTGTCCTGCATGAGCTTCCGTTTTATTAAACAGGCTCATCTGTTCCTAACCATCTGCGTACTTTTCGGAAGACCAAAAACATTTCCTCTGCGCAAGGGCAAAACATTCAATAAGCATTGCATTCATAAATTTCTGTTCTTTCTCTGTTTATCTTTCAGGAACTGCGCTTCTGTTTCTTTTTTCCGTACCTGTTCCTGCATGATCTCCATCATCTTGATCATGTTCTCACAGTTCATGTTATTCAGTTTTTCTCCAATATATTGTTTTACCATACATGACTTGAACTATATATATTGTCTTATTTTTTTCTATTACTTTCATTTTCTCCTTAACTATACCATTATTCGGATCATCTATTTTTGTTCTAATAATATTACCATTTAATTTATATATTCCATCTCCACCATAAAAACTAAACCAATATGTTATTTTATTATTCTCTTTTATTTTCAGATGTGGTTCATATGTGGAAAATTGACTTCCAAAGTCTTCTGATGGTCCAGTTCCATTTTTCTTATAATACAAATCCCTATCAAAACAATAATTTCCTATTATTTTTCTTAAAATCGAATTTTCCTTGTCCTTTTTATTCTGATATGTACATTTATCCCCTTCCGTTCTCTTCCCATCTTCATAATGCCACGTTCCACGCAATGGATTTGCGGCATTATTATCCAGAATCACCTTCGTAAGCGTAATCTTAGTATGATTTTTCAACCATTTTCCAATTCCAAAGTCTGTATTCATGCCAATTGAAGCATACCCATAAAAATCCAGATTCGTACACAGCTTTGGCTCCGTATCATGAACCGTTGCGGTTGCCTTCAGTTTTGGTCCAATATCTGCCTGCACACCGACAATATCAATCGATCCATACAATTTTTCATCAAACCAATATCCAAAAAATCGAAGATTTAACTGTGGCTCTCCTAAAAGCTGTCCATTGACTTCTGCTTTTGTTCCTTCCCAGCTTCCGTTACTGTCCGCACTTATTCGAAAATCACCATTTATATAAGAAGCAGTTAGTGTATTCGCAAGTTTATATTGGATCGTTGCCTTTCCATCTGCGGAAACATTGAGATAACACACCACATCTGCATACAATCCATCTCCAAGATATGTCGACACATGACCAACATAAATTTTCTCCGATCCTGCTCCTTTGCTTGAGAATTTTAGTTCGGCTTTTGCTGTAATATCTTCATTCAACGAAACCGAAACCTCATGATATACCAGATGCAGCCGCTTTGAGAAATCGGCATCTACAATCGCTGTAACCTTTGGCGCTGAAAGCTCCACACTTCCCGAAAAAGTCCCGACAGTTCCTATTTTCTGCTCTTTCAGTTCGACTATTTTCCCGCTCTCAGCCGATACCGTTGACTGTATGCTTGTACCTTTTAATCCACTGTTTACATTTCTTACGGAAGCAACCACATCTTCATTTGGAACAAACATGGACATATCCGCTTGTTTTTCTTTCTGTATGTCCACTTTCTGATAAACTTCTGAAATATCAGGTGTCTCACCAATGATTTGCAGCATTCCATTTCCTGCATCTGTAACACTTTTTACCTTCAATGCAAGCTGATTATCTGTTCCTGTTTTCTTTGGTAATAGAATCACTTTTCCACTTTTTATTTGTTGCATATTTTCATTCTTAGGGATAGAGACCAGCAACATATCCCCTTGTGGGATAACCGTATAGGATGATTCCGTATCAGTTAATATCTGTTCCACATCTTTTTGATATGTCACAACATTTTTATGTTCTGGATTGACTTTTCCTGTATTGTTAAGCTTCTTAACGACACGTAGCGCTTTCTTCTTTTCCGCCTTGGTAATTGCTTTTTTCGGAAGAAACTGTTTTTTCTTAAGGGATATGATCTTCTGATTTAATGCCACCTTATCTTCCGCTGGATATTTTAACTTCTTTTTATCCTTGCACTTTGGCGAAACTGCTTTATTTGCCTGAAATCCCAGCGCTCGTACAGTCGTGACTGCCATAAACTCACGGGTTGCAGCTTTTTTCGGGTAAAATTTTTTACTGTTCTTTTTTACCGGAAGAATCCCTCGGGAATATGCTGTCTCGATAACTTTTTTCTTACTGCTCTTCTTGGTATCTGAAAAATGATATTTGGAAACTTTTCCTGTTTTAATATGCGCTTGCTTTAATAATGCACAAATCCACTCTTCTCTCGTTACTGCAACTTTTTTACCTGTCGTTTTTGCATTAATTTGCTGTGGTGAAATACAAGTCACTATCATAACAAAAATGAGTAAAAAGGCAAAAAACTTCTTTCTGTTCTTCATAACTACATGCTCCTTTTCTCTTTATGTATTTTCTATATCATTTCTAAATGCTTTTATTAATTCAGTACTTTATTCCCATATTTTGATCATATACCCATGTACTTCTACAGTCAACTTGATTTTTCCCATCAAAATAAAGAAGTAATGATGTATTGTTTTTTCTTATACATCATCACTTCTTTGTACTTTCTTATATTGTTTTTATATGCTACTTATAATATCACTGGAACCTTTCCTTCCAATATTGCATTGATCTCATCCAGATCCTTGCCTGTGATGGATGCAATGTTTTCCGGGGACATTCCGCTGTGGTTCATTTTAAGAATGATTTTTGCTTCTCCTACAACTTCTCCCATGACTTTACCTCTTGCTTCTCCACGTACTTCCCCTTCCGATTCTCCCAGTTTTCTGGCATCTTCCAGATCATCCTTCATCAATTCTCTCAACGCATCACACATATTCGCATCCCTCTTTATTTCACGATACAACTCATCATTTGCCTTGACACTTACCTGTAACACAGCCTCAACATTCTGTCGATCACGCGGCGTATTCATTTCTTCCACGTTCCTCAGAAATTCTTCTATATCTTCTTTTTTCGCATGGTTTGACAAAATCCGCAAACTTCGATGCTCTCCCGGCTCTAATTCCTGTGTCACAATAATCTGCGCTGGAAACGGTAAATGTTCTGTCACATAATAAATTCCCGGATATTTTTCTTCTATTTTATGTCCATACTTCTGCAATGTCAAAAACATTTTCTCCGGTCGGGTTGCTCTGAAAATAGATACTGTCAGTTCATTGATTGGAACTGCATCTACACGTTCTCCATAGCCTTTGTACAGACATGCATATCCGACTGTCTTATAAAAATCATCAATAGTCAGTGCATCTTCCGGGCTCTTATACTCGATCACATTATATTTTTTCATGATATGACCGATTTCATTCTTAATTCGTCTGTCACTTTCTTCTTTTATAATAAGAAGATCAATGCGGATTGGTTCTTTGCTCAGATTGTATTCCGGCTTTAACTCCAGCCGTTCAATATCTTCGTGGAATTCGAGCCCCGCGGCAGCGCAAAATGCCGGATGCCACTGGAGCTTATCTGGTGCATTTTTCAAATTGCTTCCTCCTGTTTGTGTGAATCACGATTCCGCAACATCGCAATTTGTTTTCGTGCACAAATGCTTAGTTTTCACCTCTTTCCTTTTCGTTTTTCCCTCTGCAATCTTTTCCTGTCTTTATGATAACCTATTTATTTTTCTCCATCAAGCAGTTTCTTGTATCCCAAACACCCAAAATAATCTCATCGTTACTGTTCGCATCAAATTGTTAACGGAATCAATTATTAAAAAGAAGTGATGATGTATTGTTTTTCATATACATCATCACTTCTTTTTACTTTCTTATGTTGTTTTTAGATATTTCTTATTTTTCCTCTAATCCCGGCCACTCCTGGTCTTTCTCCGAAAGTGTCAGCGGCGTTCCATCCGTCATGCAATATCCTTCCGCCGACGGGGTTCCGCGATACCCACCTGTCACATCCGGCCACCGGATACCGATCTTTGGGTCATTCCATGCCAGGCCGCCCTCGTCGTTCGGATGCCAGAAGTCATTGACTTTGTAACAGAACTCTGCCTCGTCGGACAGGACAAGGAAGCCATGCGCAAAGCCTTCCGGAATCAGAAACTGCTTTTTGTTTTCCTCGGAAAGTTCCACTCCGTACCATTTTCCATAGGTTACGGAACCTTCGCGAAGATCCACTGCCACATCAAATACGCTTCCGCGCACGGCACGGACGAGTTTGCACTGCGGATAGTTGATCTGGAAATGTAGTCCGCGAAGTACGCCTTTGACGGACATGGACTGGTTATCCTGTACAAACTGGATGTCAAATCCGGCTTCTTTCATTTCCCGTTCATTGTAGGTCTCCATAAAGTATCCGCGGGCATCCCCGTGTACGGCCGGTGTAATCACACACAGCCCTTCGATGCCACCGACATTTTTTTTAACTGTTATCTGTCCCACTGTTTTCCCTCTTTCATGCTGAATAGTTACTATTCAGAACCCCCTCCCCATATATTCGCAAAAACGCACGCTTCACGTGCTTTCTCGCTGCTAACGCAGCTAATTTTGCTCATATATGGGGAGGGAACTCTATTCAAGCTCCCTCAGAATTCGAAAATCAGCCTCTTTTATGTAAACATAACGATTCTGATTTTCGAATTCTGAGGGGTTCTGAATAGTTACGCTGATTTTAATATTTCACTCTGCCTTCTGCGACTGCTTTTAAATGCTCTCCATACGGGCTCTTCCCATAGCGTATCGCAGAATCAAGCAGTTTTTCTTTATCAATCCACTGATTGATATATGCAATTTCTTCCGGTGCGGAAATGGTCACACCCTGCCGGTGCTCAATCATCTGCACAAATGCCGCCGCATCCAGCAGGCTGTCCATCGTTCCGGTATCCAGCCATGCAAAGCCACGGCCGAGCAGCTGTACATTTAGGTTTTTCTGCTGCAGATACATGTCGTTTAACGTCGTAATCTCCAGTTCGCCGCGGGCAGATGGCTTTACCTGTTTTGCCATCGCGCTCACGCCTGCCGGATAGAAATACAGTCCGGTCACGGCATAGTTGCTCTTAGGCTGTGCCGGTTTTTCTTCGATGGATACGGCTTTTCCGTTCGCATCGAAATCCACGACCCCGAAACGCTCCGGATCGTTGACATAATAGCCAAAGACGGTTGCCTGTCCCTCTTGTGCATCCTTTGCGGCATTGCGCAGAATTTTTCCGAATCCGTTTCCGTAGAAAATGTTGTCGCCGAGTACCATGGCGCAGGCATCCTCTCCGATAAATTCCTCTCCAAGCAAAAATGCCTGTGCGAGTCCATCCGGAGACGGCTGCACTTTGTAGGACAGATGAAGCCCGAACTGATTTCCATCCCCCAGAAGTGCTTCAAATCTCGGGGTATCTTCCGGCGTGGAAATAACTAAAATATCACGGATGCCTGCCAGCATCAGTGTAGACAGCGGATAATAAATCATCGGTTTGTCATATACCGGAAGCAATTGTTTACTGGTTACCATGGTCAGCGGGTACAACCGGGTTCCGGCGCCGCCTGCCAATATAATTCCCTTCATCTTAAAGTTCCCCCTGTTGCTTTAATTCCTGCAGATACCGTCCCAGTGCGTCCTGCCAGGTCGGAAGCGGTGTAAATCCATTTTCTTTCAGTTTCTTTTTTTCCAGTCTGCTGTTGTATGGACGCGCTGCCTTGGACAGACCGTATTCCGCGGTTGTCACAGGCTGCACTTCGGTAGCGAGTCCTGCCTGCCGGTAAATTTCTTTTGTAAAATCATACCAGGAGATGTAGCCTCCCTCGTTTGTCGCGTGATAATAACCATATTTTTCGGTTTCCATCATGTCAACAAGCAGTCTGGCCAGATCATAGGTATAAGTTGGTGTGCCGATCTGGTCATTTACCACACGTACCTGCGGATGATTTTTTCCTACCTGCAGCATGGTCTTGATAAAATTCTTTCCGTTTAATCCAAATACCCAGGCGATACGAACGATAAAATACTTTTCCAGTGTCTGTGCCACTGCCAGCTCGCCCCCCAGTTTGCTCTGTCCGTATACATTGAGCGGTGCATACTCTTTGCAGTCCGGCTCCCACGGTGTTTCGCCCTGTCCGTCAAACACATAGTCGGTGCTGATATAGATCATTTTGGCATCTGCTTTTTTCGCTGCGTCCGCAATATGTTTCGTTCCATCTACATTGATGGCTTTGACTTTTGCCTGATTTTCTTCGTCCTCTGCTGCATCCACAGCGGTCCATGCCGCACAGTGCACGATGGCATCCGGCTGCACGTTTTGGATAGTCTGTTCTACCGCTGTGGCATCGGTAATGTCAAGCGGCACATATTTTACGGTAGTCTCCAGTGCCGGTGCAATATCCGAACCGACTGCCTGATGTCCGCGCTTTGTCAGTTCGTTTACCACATCATGTCCCAGCTGTCCGGCAACGCCTGTCACGAATACTTTCATATTTATAAGCCTTTCTTTCCGTACATTTCTTTGTAATAATTCTGGTATTCCCCGTTTACGATGTTCTCCCACCATTCCTTATGATCCAGATACCACTGGATGGTCAGGCGGATACCATCTTTAAACATCGTCTCCGGCAGCCAGCCCAGCTCGTTGTGGATCTTGGTCGGATCGATGGCATAGCGCATATCGTGTCCTTTTCTGTCCTGCACATGCTCGATCAGACTCTCCGGCTTGCCAAGATATTCACAGATGAGTTTCACGATATCGATATTTTTCATCTCGTTGTGTCCGCCGATGTTGTAGACTTCTCCGACGGTTCCGTTGCGCAGGATCAGATCAATCGCCTTACAGTGATCCTCGACATACAGCCAGTCGCGCACATTGAGTCCCTCTCCGTATACCGGAAGTGGCTTGTCTGCCAGCGCATTTGCGATCATAAGCGGAATGAGTTTTTCTGGAAACTGATACGGGCCGTAGTTGTTGGAACAACGGCTGATCGTCACCGGCAGGCCGTACGTTCTATGATATGCCATAACAAGCAGATCCGCAGATGCCTTCGAAGTGCTGTAAGGACTGGAGGTGTGGATCGGCGTATCTTCATGAAAGAACAGATCCGGGCGATCCAGCGGCAGATCTCCGTACACCTCATCCGTGGATACCTGATGATACCGTGAAATACCATACTTTCTGCATGCGTCCATCAGCACAGACGTACCGATAATATTGGTCTGCAAAAAGACTTCCGGATTCTCAATGGAGCGGTCCACATGGGACTCCGCTGCAAAATTGACGATCACATCCGGTTTTTCTTCCTCAAAAAGGGTATATACTCCCGGACGGTCGCAGATATCGAGTTTTACGAAACGAAAATTCGGCTGATCCATCACCGGTGTAAGCGTGGACAGATTGCCCGCATAGGTCAGGGAATCCAGACATACGATGCGATCCTGTGGATGTTCTTTTAACATATAGAAGATAAAGTTGCTGCCGATGAAACCGGCACCACCCGTTACAATAATAGTCATGTACTTTTCCTCCTGTGTGAGTTTCCAATTTTTCTATTTGATTGCATTATAAAAGGTGACGCTAGGTCACCTTCAAGTCTTTTTTATAGATTTTCAAACTATTTTCTGCACAGGAAGATTCCGGCATCTTTTGTGATATGAAATCCATCTGCCACGCGGGCAGAAACAAATTCCCGGAACTCTTTGTACTGGTTCAAAAGCAGCTGGTTCTGATTTCCGTGACAGGAAAGAATATAGGAAATCAGCGGTTCTGCTTCCGCTATTTCAATCGCATCCTCGTATCTTCGCATCTGAATTTCCGGAAAATACGGTGCTAACAGGTTTTCTCCGTTTTCAAGCCCGAACCGCTCATACAGCACCTCCGCTGATAAAACGATTTCTTTATGAAACTGCTGCACCAGATCGGTAATTTCCCGCATATGCTGCTTTCCGTAGGTACTGCATAGAAACCGTCCCTCATTTTTTAAGACTCTCCGACATTCTGCAAGCACCTGCGGGATATCTTCACAGTAAAACAGCACATGATCCGCGATCACAAGATCAAACATTTCCTCCTCGTAAGGAATTTTTTCGCAGTCAAATTTTTTATAGGAAAAGCGGCTGTCCTCTCTCAGTGCACGCCGGGCATCCTTTAGCATTCCTTCTGATTTATCCGAGAGAACGACCCAAAGATCCGCAGGCAGTTGTTCCCTGTTTTCGGTCCAGAGTGCTCCATTTCCACAGCCGAGCTCCAGAATCCGCATCCCCGGCTGCAGATTACACTGCTGCATAATCCACGGAAACCACCCCTGCGGATTGACGGAATACTCCCTGTGCAGGCGAATCCGAGCGGAAATATTTGCCGCATTCTGGTACTGGTTTTTCAGGCTTCGTTCCACTGCCGTCAGATGGATCAGATCCAGCATACTGTTCCAGTCAATCGCCTGTTCCGTCTGGATGGCTTCTATGGTGCGGTCAATTGCCTCATCCATCGCCTGCATTTCGTCCATTTTCTGCCGCAGCAGCTTCTTCTGTATCCGCATGGATTCGAGAAGATACTGCTGGTCTGCCGCAGCAAGTGTCATCTCCCGGATATCTTCCAGCGAAAATCCCAGATATTTTAATAAAAGGATCTGCTGGAGTTTTGCCAGATCTGCATCCGTATACAGCCGCGCTCCTGCGGCAGTCCGTGCACTTGGCTTTAAAATATTCTGTTTATCATAATACCGGATCGCGCGAAGTGTCACATGTGCTTTTTTTGCAAATTGTCCGGATGTGTAATACGCATCCTTTTTCATCTACAGTTCTTTCACCTCATCCCGCATTTCTTCTGTCATATTCTGTACATAGGTCGTCTGGGAAGAAATTTCTTCCGTGTTTGCGGCAATCGTTGACACTTTCTGTGTCATGGTATTCATGCTTTCTACCAGATCTTTGATGGAATCCATACTCTGTGTAATCTTTGGGAGAATTGCCTCGGCTTTCTGGTCGTTCTGTGTCAGAAGATCCTTCGTGGAATCAGACAGTGTACGGATTTCCTCCGCTACCACTGCAAAGCCTCTTCCGTTCTCGCCGGCACGCGCCGCCTCAATGGAGGCATTGAGCGAAAGCAGATTTGTCTGTCCTGCAATGGCAGAAATATCTTCATTGCTCTTTTTATATACACTGATGAAATCCGACATAATGCGGATGGATTCATTCAGTTCATCGCACAGGCGGGAAATATCCTGAATATACTGCGCAAGATTAGTCGCTTCATTTGCAGACTCCTCATTTGCCGTATTCAATTCTGCAATGTTATCACTCAGGGTAATAAACCGGTCTGTGATATCTGTAATCTTCTGCTGGCGGATTTCCTGTTCCGTCCGCTCCTGATCGCGAAGTTCTGCAATCTTTTTTGCCTCTTCCTCTGCCATGCCCCGCACATAGTGCACACAGTTTTCTTTTACGTTGACTCCATTGTGGATGGCACGTACCATGTTGGTGCAGCTTGAATATCCACAGGATTCGCAGTCCCTGTGCTGTTCCTCGTAGGTATCTTTTTTCATTTCTGTAAACAGGCGGTTCTTCTCCTGTTCGGACGGTTCCTCAATATGTACTGCGCGATTGGTGTAGCTGCGCATAAAATCGTTGATGTCCAGCTTTCCAAAAGCGTCCATGAAGTTTTTCAGACGTTCCTCCGGTGTCAGTGTATCTGCCCACGGACTCCTGCTTTTGCTCTTCCTGCCAAAGTGTGCCTTCTCCTGTTTTGCACTGGTTTTGCTGTTCCGCAGTTTTGCGATTGTCAGCATGACATCATCCGTTCCCCGTTTAGGATCTGTGGCAGTTCCGTAGAGACAGCCCTTCGCGCAATTTAAGATATCTACCATAAACGGAAGTTCTTTATTCTGCTGAATGCGTTTTGCATAGGAACGCAGATATTCATATGCCTCATGCTCGCCTTCTACCTGACGCACTACCTGCTCTTTTCCAAGAAAATGTTCTACATTCTCCCTCAATCCACCAGGCATCGGATACAAAGACCCCAGTCCATATTCCAGTTCATCGGTATATGGTTCACATCCTTCATAATCGTTTCCGATATACTTCATCATCTTTTCAAAAGTTACATTATAAGAAACATATCCGCCGCAATTTGGATCGGTAATCTCTAATTTTTTGGCAATACACGGACTGATAAAAGCGATTTCATCTGTGACCTGCATGTATTTTTTCATATAAATAGCAGTACACATCATCGGACTGTGTACCGGCATCAGACGCGGAATCAGCTCCGGTATATATTTTTCCACATAGGTGACTACTGCCGGACACGGCTGGGAAATGCCCCCGAAAAATTTGTGTTCCGTAATGTATTTGAGATATCCCCAGGTTGTGATATCCGCACCGAACGATACACTGCAGATATGGTTGACTCCCTTACTCTTTAAATATCCCAGCACACGCTGGTATTCTTTGGGATAATTTGCCAGAAATGCCGGTGCCAGTATCACGGAAATTTTCTTTCCCGATGCAAGGTCTTCAAAGAAGCGGTCCGTATCATCATAATAGTCTCTCGCTTCATGTGGGCAGACATCAAAGCATTCCCCACATGCAATACATTTGTCCGGGTCTACCGTTACATAACCTTCCTGCGTTGCAATATTTGCCGTAAGTACAGGACAGCCCCGCACGCATTTGTTGCATCCGGTGCATAAATCATTTGTGTAAATCAGTTCCATAAACGCACTCCTTATTATGATTTTTGTATAAACCCCACCCCTATATGCTTATAATTTTATTACTTTTTACCATATTTGTCCAGTGTAACCTTGCTTTTTCCGTTATTTTTATCAAAACACAAATGGTTGTCTATGATTTTTTGCAGACTGGATTTATATTTTTTTCCCATTTTGGATATATACACACCGATAGATCGCACTATACTAGGATACAAAGAACTATTTTCACCAATTCGGAGGTTTTCCATGAAAAAAGCAGCTGTTATCCATGATCTGTCCGGTTTCGGAAAGTGTTCGCTCACGGCAGCGATTCCGGTATTATCCGCGCTGGGCGTGCAGTGTTGTCCGGTTGCAACAGCCGTACTGACCGGCCAGACCGGTTATCCCTGTTATCACTGTACCGATCTGACCGCTATGTTACCGGACTATATCGATGCCTGGGGGAAAAATAACGCACATTTTGATGCCATCTACAGCGGATTTCTGACCGGGGCGAAACAGATTTCGCAGGTGCTTGATTTCATCCGCTATTTTCGGGAAGAACATACGCTTCTTCTGGTTGACCCTGTTATGGGGGATGACGGAAATGCTTATCCGTTTTTTACTCCGGGGCTGTTAAATGGAATGAAAGAACTGACGCTTGAAGCAGACGTGATCACACCGAATCTGACGGAAGCCTGTCTGCTGGCAGACATCCCGGAAGATGCCTTACTTCATTGCAGGACAAACACGGATCTGCTAAAACTGGCAGAAGATGTGGCCCAGCGTCTGCAAAAAAAGGTACCACACCCCCAGGATGTCGTGATCACCGGTGTCAAATGCCGTGGCGAGAAACATCCCGTCATTTATAATATTGCTGCCACTGCAAATGGAATTTACCGGCACGAATCGCCGTTTTTTGACCGGAGTTTTTCCGGAACCGGGGATCTGTTTGCCTCTGTATTGTGTGGCTGCCGCACAAAGGGCATGTGCACGGAAGATGCGATTCTGCTTGCAGGGAAATTCTTATCCCACAGTATCGGGGATACCATGAAAGAAAATACACCGGGACGCGATGGCGTTAATTTCGAGAAATTTCTTATTGACCTGATTGCAGATTCAAACGTGTAAAAAACGGTAAACCCGGAAACGAATTTCGCAATTGACTAATCCATACGATAGAAAGAAGGAATTGTTATGGCAAAAATTTTATATGTGTATAATGATCAGGTATATGCAAATATCACAAATAAATGTGACTGCAACTGTACGTTCTGTATCCGTAAACAGTTTGATGGTGTGGGTGATGCGGATACCCTCTGGCACAAAGCAGAGCCTTCTTTAAGTGAGATTATTGCCGCAATTGATGCCTTTGATTTCACCGGCTACAAAGAATTTGTTTTCTGTGGCTATGGGGAACCGACCTGTGCACTGGAGAATCTGATCGCCAGTGCCAGATATGTCAAAGAAAAAACAGGTCTCCCGATCCGTGTCAATTCCAATGGTCTGGGAAACCTATATTATAAACGTGACATTGTACCACAGCTGGCAGAAGTGGTAGATAGTATCTCCATCAGCTTAAATGAGGCAACTGCAGAAAAGTATGAAAAAGTAACCCGCCCATCCTTCCCCCATGCTTATGAAGCAATGCTTGATTTTGCAGAGGAATGTGGAAAACTCATCCCACACACGCAGCTGTCGATCGTGGATATTCTTCCGGAAGAAGACATTAAGGCGTGTCAGCGCATCGCCGACAGCCGCGGTGTCCATCTGAAAGTACGTCCGTGGGAGCACAGTGCATAAAGAAGTTACCGTTCTCATGCTTACCTGTGAGCACCAGCGGCATTACAGTCCCAGCACATCCAGAAGGATCTGTTCATCTTTCTTTTGTTTCTGTGGATGCTGTAATTCCGCATCTGCCAGGCGGGTACGGATATTCTGCATCCGCTGGTCCAGATCTGCACTGATCTGTGCACATTCGCTCAGTTCCTGTGCCAGACGCTCGGTTTCATCTGCCGGAACATTCTTTTTGTACCGCACTTTGTGCTCCAGACTCGCCCAGAAATCCATGGCAATGGTGCGAAGCTGTACTTCAACTTTCATTTCCCGTTTCTCATTCTGTAAAAAAATCGGTACTGCAACGATCAGATGCAGGCTACGGTATCCGTTTTCCTTCGGATGCTTGATATAATCTTTCTGTTCGATCAGACGGATATCATCCTGCTGAAGCAGGCAGTCCGCCAGCAGATAGATATCTTCCGGGAAAGAGCACACAACCCGGATTCCTGCTATATCATTGATGTTCTGTTCAATCGCCGAAAGCGTCAACGGAATATTTTTCCGGCGCACTTTGCGCACGATTCCGTCCAGCGATTTCACACGTGTCTTGATGGACTCGATCGGATTACGGTCATATTCCAGCGAAAATTGTTCGTTTAACACTTTAAACTTCGTTTCTACTTCCATGATTGCGCACTTGTAATATGCCATCAGCGTATCCAGCGGTTTTGTATTTTCCTGCACAAAATCCAAAAATTCATCAGACATCAGACGGTTACGGACAAGGTTTTCCGCTGCCTGCTGCAGCTGCGCATTTACTACTTTACTTAATTCGTTCATATCTATTTCCTCTTTTTCTCCTGTAATTTTCTATATAAATAATTGTGAAATCCTTAGTTCCGGCGGACTCCCGTGTGGTGGCTCCGGCTGCGGCCTCTCCGATACGCACGAATTAGACAGAATCTTAGAATTTGCGAAAGTGATTGCG
>OGPX01000059.1_pt1 | contig 80094 bp, 67 predicted proteins | sample 1553101 | NCBI WGS metagenome assembly OGPX01 (sample SAMEA2579964, study PRJEB22360) | human gut metagenome | biome: human gut; feature: human-associated habitat; material: faeces | place: Denmark | collected 2008/2010
GGCGGCGGACGGTCAGGTAGCCGTCCTGCAAATCAACCTTGCGAAGGTTGGCAAGGTCGACGAAGGGCATGCCATGAAAACGGAGCATAAGCTCCAGACAGGCGCGCGCCCAGTTGAGGTCGCGAGAGGAGCAGCGGGAAGCGGAAACGGGTTCCGTAGCTTCTGCTGCGTAGGTACTCTCAGTTGCAGCCGCAGCCTGATCCTGATCATCATCCGCAGCCGTTGATGTAACCGTAGCCTGATCCGCAGCCGTTGATGTAACCGCAGTTCTAACTTCATCCGCAGTTTCAGCCGCGCCTTTCACCAGCACCAGGCGGATCTCCTCTTTCTTCAAGGCCCGCCGGTGATTGACATGACGCCCCGTAAACACGTTCTTGAACTGACGGGGGATATAAGGGGCAAGCCCCAAATCCACAGCCCGGTTATACACCGCACGAAGCATGCGCATGTACGTGGAAATCGTGTTCCAAAGCAATGCCTGACGCAACAAATGCTCCTGATAGTTGTGCAGCCACACAGGGCTGAGGTCTTCAATCCGCAACGAGGTGCCTCCGTAACCCACTGCAGACTTCAAGGCACAATGATACACATGCGCAGTGCTGTAACGGCCCTGCAACTCCATATCCGTAATGACGGATAACATAAAACCATAAAGTCCATTCTTGTCCATAGTTCTTTGATTATTACATTATAATTAAATTGCTGACATCCAGCCAACAACGAACATGATACAATCTTTAATTACATACGATTACAATTACGCTTTACATGGAACAAACACGCCCATGAACGCGCCATAAAGTTAACGCAACGCAACCGTTTTTAGTGCATTTTGGACGAACTAACTGCTACCCTATCTCAAGTATTTTCTTGGCACAAAACCGTAAACCTCCCCCTTACCCTCCTCTGTTTCCGACAAATAATAGTGAAGTTTTCCTGCTATACTGATTTAGGTACTGGGAATATTGGTTAGTAACAAATGGAAATATTGAAAAGTAACAAAAAAAGCGAAGTTTTTCACTTCGCTTTTATATTATGATTGCACCCGAAAACCTACGGGCTGCTTTTATTCTATCAAGTTTGTTTTCAGATTCGGCAATCAGGCTTATGCATCACTTCCGCTCCTCATCATAGGCAAAATTATTTTGCCGGGTCAAAGTCTGCCACCGGACTTAAATCTCTAAACGTTCATATATATTGGCGGCAAGTGTTTCACACGCACGCTGATAATCCGTTATCAGTTCATGCATAACCTCCCCTACCGTCTGTATTCCTTTCTCATGAAGCAATGCAACCGCCTGCCCTATCTCAAGTTCACCCTCTTCAAGGTCTCCCTCAAAGATACCGCGTTTGGCACGTCCCCTCGACAAAAGAATACGCAATTCCTCTTCCGTAGCTCCAACAGCTTCAGCCGCCTCCACCGCACGCTGAAAATTGCCACGCGCCAAACGTACCGGAGATAATTTTTTTAATAATAAGCGGGTATCACCCTCCTTCAGATGCAAACAATACTCTTTAAACACCCTGCTGGCAGAGCTTTCCTCAGTCAAAGCAAATCGTGTACCCAACTGCACCCCTTCAGCCCCCAATGCACGCATCGCAAGAATCGCCTCACCGGAAGTAATGCCACCTGCCGCAATCAAAGGCAGTGTAGTGGCCGCACGTACGGAGGGAATCAAACAAAGCGTAGTTGTTTCTTCACGCCCGTTGTGTCCGCCGGCTTCAAAACCTTCGGCCACAATGGCATCCACACCGGCAGCCTCAGCTTTCATGGCAAAACGCGATGATGAAACAACATGCACCACTGTGATGCCATGCTCCTTTAACCATCCGGTCCACGACTTAGGATTACCGGCAGACGTAAACACAATGCGGACGCCTTCCTCTGCCACAATCTGCATAACTTCTTCTATCTGGGGATACATCAAAGGGATATTCACCCCAAATGAATGATGCGTAGCCGCACGACACTTTTGTATATGCTCCCGCAACGTGTCAGGATGCATGGAACCTGCACCCAATAAGCCTAAGCCTCCGGCATTACTCACTGCCGACGCCAACCGCCAGCCACTACACCACACCATACCACCTTGAATGATGGGGTATTTTATCCCAAACAGAGAAGTTATTCTATCCATTGTTTATCCTTTAAAGGTTTATCTTTATGAACAAGGGGAAGAGAGATAAAGTTCAATATTTAAGAAATTAAAGACAGGATATTTTATTTGATAATTGCATCATTACGACGGACACTAATGGAATCACCATAAGTTTTTAATACTTCCAACGTACGCGCCCGACGCTTACGCCCTTTTATATTCCAGAAATCCTTAGTGAAAGGAGCCATAAAATCACCCGAAATACCGCCGCCTCCAACTCCTCTCCAGCTACCCACCGCCATGTTGTTGGCACGCTCAGTCACCATGTAGCGCAGTCCGGTAGCTTCTATTTGTTCGACGCTTTCACGCGGTCCGGCATCCAACGGACGCTTAGCCCAGTTGGTGTAAATTTTCAGTTTGGTCAATTCGTAAAACGGACTACTCCTCCATGTGTTTTTATTCACTGTAATCTTTTTCTGATAAACCGGATCCCAGTTATATTTGGTATTTGCAGTATAGGGGCGCAAAGTAAGCACTACTTTTTTCTCCGGCATCTGAGGCATTACAGGTAAAGAAGAATCAAACTCCAACCACGATTTATTCATATCCTCTTTCGGAGAACCTAAAGGGGAATCAATGCCTATCTCCTTCAACACGTCCGGATTCAGCCTGACTTCTCCTTCACCACTGAGAAACCGGCGCAGATGCAAAGAATCTTGCGGTGTCCACTCTTGAGCGTAAAGGGGAAAGGCTACCACAAAAAGCAACCCTAAAAAGAGAATAAAATATTTCACCCGATTAATTCTTTATACTTTATACCTTATACTTCATACCTCACCCTCATACGGGAAAACTCACCACCACATATAGCCGCTTCCACAGAGTGGTTCGTCATAGCATGGATCAACCGTCCACATGGTACGCGGATATTTACGTCCTTCCCACCAGCGACGATAACGGGCAGCCGCATCAAGCACTTCCTCATCCGTCAAAAAATAAATGCCTTCATAGTTCTCGGCATCAACGTGTACCATTTTGCATCCCATTGACGCATTATGTCCCAAGCGGATAGTCTCTACCGTCCACAAAATACATTCACCCAAGCGCAATTTTCCACCTGCCGAATAGGACACAGGTGCCAACGGGAAAGAAGGTATCACCGTCAAGTCTTCGGCATACTTCAACAGTTCTTCAATATCCTCTTTGGCGAACTTGGGAATGTTACTAAGCCCTTCAGGACTCTGGGCCGAATATTTTCCTGTCCGCAACTGTTTCACGAACAATTCCACATCCGGATGATTATAATCCAGTGACGCCTCACCACAAGACACAAGAACGAGACAAGCAGCCATTGCAAGCACCACACAGCCATATTTATATATTCTACAGAAAGTATTCATTTTATTGTACAGTCTTTAAGGTTAATAAGTCATACGTACTCCACACAAGAGGTTCAAATTCGTGGCACGTTCGGTTCTCAAGGTTTTAGTCTCAGACTCCGTATCAAAATGATGGGAAACCAAAGGCTCGGCAAATAAAGCGAAACGGTCGCTCAATTTATAGCGCACCCCTACTCCCGCCGCAACTGACAGTTGGACAGGTTCCGCCTTAAAGCCATTATCCGGAGCCCCGGCAATGCATTTCTCGGCAGCCCCTCCCACAACAGCATACAAATCAACCCTCGGAGTACTTACCAGTGTCATATTCAATTTTACGGGAATTCCTAAAGTGTGCAGCGTACGGTCGGCATGCAAACGATTATACTGAATACCCGTTTCTAAAGCAAGCCAGTTGTTCAGACTACGTTCCACCGTCACTCCTGCTGTCAACGGCATATTGTGATTCCTCTTAGGCAGAGACGTTCCAAGAGCAACTTTCAACGCCCATTTACGCGACTGTTGCTTCCTTAAAGAAGAAGCATCCTGCTCTTCTCCCGCAGAAACAGTGGAAAAGGCGTCAGCAGCCGAATCAACCTGCCTGTCGGCTTCCTGATAAGGATTACCGTCCTGCAAAGCGGCATTATTGTTGAAATAATCGCCACCGGTCTGCACACGCTGCCTGATAGTAATAGAAAGCCGTACGGAGACAGAGCCGCTCTCCTCCTCCGACTGGGCAGTCATGCCTACGGGAGTTCCGCTTGCCGGCTGTTGTGCACCCGGTTTCAGTCCGGCGGGAGCGGCCTGATGTATAGAAGGGAAAGATTCCTGCGCCACATCACCGTTCAAACTGCCTTCCGGTGTCAAAGCCGCTACTTGTGTGAAAGCATCCTTTATTTCTTCTTTCGGAGAGAAAAACCAAAAAGCTGCCGAAACGCCTCCCAACACAAATATAACAGATGCGGCAGCCGCTATCCGATAATATTTCGGAGAAAGAAATGCCGCCTTCTTCCGGCTTGCAGCAGGAGACGCCACATCTTCCTGCAATTTCTCCCAGAAGCCCTCGCGCACCGTCATTTCCGCACCTGCCAGACGGCTACGGAACAACCCTGTTATTTCATCATTTTCTCTCATGTTCTGTATATTCTTTAATTCTTTTTGCTAACATACATTTGGCACGATGCAACTGCGAGGTAGATGAATGTTCTTTGATGTGGAGCAGTTCTGCAATCTCTTTATGAGACTTCTCCTCAAACACATACAGGTTGAACACTGTGCGGCATCCATCCGGAAGTTCCGCTACAAACGCCATCAACTGTTCTTCGGTAAGCCGGCTTCCGTTTTCAGTAACATTTGCTTCATCCGGCACATCGGGAAGCTGCTCCTCGTTTACCACCAGTTGCCCGAAACGGTGCTGCTTCCGAAGATAATCAATGGCTTGCGTCACCATCACTCTTGTCACCCATGTGCTCAAAGCACATTCACCACGAAACGTAAAGCGGGTGAAGATTTTGATAAAGCCGTCATGCAAAACATCGTGCGCCGCATCCATATCGCCCGTATAACGGTAACACACCGCCAACATCTGCCTGGAATAGAGAGTGTAAAGTTCCTTTCGGGCGGAATCCTTTCCTGCCCGGCAGCCCTCTATCAGTTCTATCTCATTTTCCAATGTCAGTGCTCGTTTTACGGACGCCTCTTTGCGTCGTTTGTTAGTTAGACGCAGCACTCGGCAGAATGCTGCAACAGAATCTCCAAAAAGAAGTTAAAAAGAATAAGGAAAGCCTCTCATAGACCTGCAACAACGGGCAGTATTCCCTATGAGAGGCTTTCCCCTGTATTATATTCGCCTTTATCAGCAGGCTTTGAAGCTCATATCCAATCCCTTTACGGAATGCGTCAAAGCACCTACCGAAATAAAGTCCACCCCACATTCGGCATAGTCGCGCAAGGTGTCGAAAGTGATGCCGCCGGAAGACTCCGTTTCATAACGGCCTGCTACCATTTCAACGGCTTTCCTTGTCAATTCGGGCGTGAAGTTATCGAACATAATACGGTCCACCCCGCCCAAGTCAAGCACCTGCTGCAATTCGTCGAGGTTGCGCACCTCAATCTCTATCTTGAGATCCTTGCCTTTCTCCTTGCAATATTCTTTGGCGCGGGTAATGGCCTTATCAATGCCTCCGGCGAAATCCACATGGTTGTCTTTCAACAAAATCATGTCGAACAAGCCGATCCGGTGATTAACGCCCCCCCCAATCTTTACAGCCATTTTTTCCAGAATACGCATGCCGGGAGTTGTCTTGCGGGTATCAAGCACACGCGTGTTTGTACCTTTCAACTTCTCGGCATATTTATGTGTCATGGTGGCAATGCCGCTCATACGTTGCATAATGTTCAGCATCAGGCGTTCGGTCTGCAATAAAGACTGCACCTTGCCTTCTACCACCATAGCCACGTCACCGGGTTTCACTTCAGCACCGTCATTGATGAACACTTCCACTTTCATCGCAGGGTCGAAGCGGCGGAACACTTCTTTGGCCACCTCGATACCGGCAAGGATACCGGCTTCTTTAATCAATAACTTGGATTTGCCCATTGCCGTAGCAGGGATACATGAAAGGGTGGTATGATCACCGTCGCCTATATCCTCGGCAAAGGCCAGGTCAATCAACCTGTCAATCAATTCTTCTTCCTTATTCATTTGTTTTATCTATTCTTATTTGGTGTATTACATATTTATTTGCCACTTTTCTAAAGAAACAATTCACCCGAAAGTTTCCGTTCGCAGTTGTCAGCGTGCCGACAATGAACCCCGACTCGTCACGTTTGCCCTGATGATTCACTGTGAATCCACTAACCTGATTGCCGGAAAAGAACGCTGCCATCTTCCCCTCTGCTGTCCGGCGGTCTACATTGATGGAGCGATCCTCAAGAATCAGCTCTACCTTGTCACTCAAATACCCGTTCAGTTCCTGAGAATTTCCTTTTTTAAAGGCGGCGACCACTTCTCCCGGCACGTCTTGTGCCATAAGCGAGACCGCCCAGACAAAGAAACAGACCCATAATATTACTACTCGTTTATTCATTTTCACAAGTATTAATGATAGGCAAAGGTAAGCAAATCTTATAAATAACAAGAAAAAAGGCCGGTTTTATTTTATTAACCTTCCACAAACACAGCCATCATGGAAGGGATAATCCGTCCTGCGGAATGAATTTATCCGTCCCGCAAGACGGATTATTTCATCTCACGAGATGAATTTATTTGTCCCATGAGACGGATTATTCCGTCTCATGGGATGAAATAAATAATGCACAGAGAAAGGCGGCATTCTCACAGGAAAGAATTATTTTTGCACGAAAATCAGTAATTCACATGAAAACGACTTTGCTCGTCGTAGGACGAACCGTAGAACAGCACTTCATCACAGCCATCAATGATTATATACAGCGCACGCGTCGGTATCTTTCGTTCGAAATGGAGGTTATTCCCGAATTGAAGAATACCAAAAGCCTTTCCTTCGAAGTACAAAAGGAGAAAGAAGGCGAACTGATATTAAAAGCCCTTCAGCCGGGCGATGTGGTGGTGTTGCTGGACGAGGGTGGAAAAGAAATGCGCTCCATAGAGTTCGCAGACTATATGAAGCGCAAGATGAACACCGTAAACAAACGGCTTGTTTTTATTATCGGCGGACCGTATGGTTTCTCCCCCAAAGTCTATGAAGCGGCACACGAGAAACTATCCCTTTCACGCATGACCTTTTCCCACCAGATGATCAGGCTCATCTTTGTGGAACAGTTATACCGGGCCATGACAATACTGAACGGCGGACCGTATCATCACGAATAAACGGCCCCTCCTTCCCTGTCATACAATCTCCCGCAATAGAGCCGGGATTTCGGGAGTACTGTTTTTTATAACCGTAATACGGTTCTTCCCTTCGGGCGTCAGGGCAAAGTGCATCTGGCGTTTATCCGCTTTTCCCACCAGACGGGTAATCAGCTTCTTCTCCTCTACCGAACGAATAATCTTCGAGGCATTGGAAGCCGACAGTCCAAGCGCTTCCGCTATCTCGCTGGAAGTGAGCTTTGGCGTATTCAGCAGGGTACATAGCAGCATCCCTTCATTCAATGACAAATCAAACTCTTGCATAAATTGTACCTCAAACTCGGATATCGCCCGGTAAATATCGCGGATCCTACATAAAGTTTCCATTATTCCTGTTATATAAATAAATTCACATTCGCTTTATCGGCACGCTCCATATAGGTTGCCACGCCGCCTATCGTAACTTCGTCCAGCAATTCCTCACGCTGAATCCCCATCATGTCCATAGACATCTGGCAGGCAATGAACTCAACGCCTTGCGCCAACGCCTGAGAACGTAACGACTCCAAAGAATCTATTCCTTTCCGTTTCATGAGGAAGCGCATCATCCGGCTGCCCATCCCCATCATATTCATTTTGGACAGTTTCAGTTTCAAAGAGCTGGACGGGAGCATCATGCCAAACATTTTTCCGAAAACATCTTTCTGCGTCCGGGGTTTCTGTATCTTCTTCAATACGTTCAGCCCCCAAAAGGTGAAAAATATCGAAACTTTCTGTCCGGTTGCCGCAGCTCCGTTAGCGAGTACAAAGGTAGCCAAAGCCTTGTCTAAATCATCACTAAAAAGGATTAAAGTTTTCCCCCTTCCACCTGCTGCCGGAAGAGACGACGGACAAGCGCAAGTTTCATCTCCCTTCTCAAGCAGTACCGTATAGCGTCCCTTCTCTTCTTTCTTCTCCACCAGCTTATTGCCCGTAGTGGCACACCAGGCAGAGGCATCGCGCGCAAAACCGGCATCGGTCGCCACTATTTCCACCCGTTCGCCCGGAGAAATGCTATCCATCGCTTTCTTCACCTGCATAATGGGTCCGGGGCACTGCAAGCCGCAAGCATTAATCTTCAGCGGTTCTTTAGCAGAAACGCCCTGTACCGATTGTGGCGAAGCAGATGTGGCAGACGACACTTCCGCAGGCAACACTTCCGCAGGCGGCACAGGAGCCGGCACAGGAGCAACTGCCGCAGAGTATGTTTTATACCCGCCTATCAGATTGGCCGTATTACGGTAGCCATGCCCCATCAAAATTCGTTGTGCCAAATATCCCCGCAATCCCACTGCACAGAAAAGTACGACAGGCTTGTCTTCGGGTATCTCAGACAAACGGCCGCGCATCTCATCCAGCGGAATATTAACAGCTCCCGGAATAGTGCCGAACGAGAATTCTTCGGGCGTACGGGTGTCAATCAACATTATGCCGTCCTTCTTCCCTGCCAGTTCACGCCAAGAGATCACCGGCATTGCACCGCTGATTATATTGGAAGCCACGTATCCGGCTATGGCAATAGGATCTTTGGCAGATGAGAAAGGAGGTGCGTAGGAATGCTCCGTCTCCATCAGGTCATAAACGGTTCCTCCACGTTTAATAAGTCCCGCTATCTGGTCAATGCGCTTGTCCACTCCCTCATACCCCACACACTGGGCTCCATAGAGTTTCCCTGTTTTCGGGTGAAAGGTCAGTTTCAAGGTCAGCGGCAATGCATCGGGATAGTAACCGGCATGAGAAGCGGAATGAGTCACCGAACTCTGATACTCCATTCCCCATTGTTTCAGGCGCTTTGCAGCAATCCCGGTAGAAGCGACCGTCATATCGAACACTTTGGCAATGGAGGTGCCGATAGCCCCTTCATAAGAGATTGTATTGCCCAATGCCATATTATCGGCCACAATACGTCCCTGACGGTTAGCCGGATTAGCCAGATAGTTGAGCCAAGGTTTCCCGGTCAGCGGATGAGGATACTCAATAGCGTCGCCTACGGCATAGATGTCTTTGACAGAAGTCTCCAGATGCTCATCCACCCGGATGCCGCCCGTCTCGCCCAGTTCCAAACCGGCCTGCTGCGCCAGCCCCGTTGCCGGACGCACGCCGATAGAAAGCAGTACCATATCGGCAGGAATCGTTTTCCCACTTTTCAGAAAGACGGTAATTCCCTGTTCATCGCGCCGGAAGTGCGTGACTCCTTCTTCCAAGTAAAGGGAGACTCCTTTTTGAATTAAATGCTGGTGAATATGTGCAGCCATAGAGAAGTCGATAGGCGCCATAACCTGATTGCCCATTTCGACAACAGAAACGGAGATGCCCGCATGATGCAGGTTTTCGGCCATTTCAAGCCCGATAAATCCTGCTCCCACCACAACGGCGCGTTTCACCTGATTGTCTGCAATGTAGGACTTGATCAGGTCGGTATCCTCCACATTGCGAAGCGTAAATATGCCTTCCGAATGGATGCCTTCCAAAGGAGGCTTCACAGGAGTAGCTCCCGGAGACAACAGAAGTTTATCATAAGTTTCCTCGTATTCTTCTCCGCCGGCTTTGCGGATAGCCAGTGTTTTGCGTTCCGTATCAATGGCAACAACCTCATTCTCCACTCTCACATCAATGCGGAAACGTTGTCCAAATGATTCAGGAGTCTGCACCAGCAGTTTTCCACGTTCTTCAATAACTCCCCCTATATAATAAGGTAATCCGCAATTGGCATACGAAATGTATTTGCCTTTCTCCAACAAAACGATTTCAGCCTGCTCGTCTATTCTTCTCAGCCGGGCGGCAGCTGTGGCTCCGCCTGCAACACCGCCAATAATCACATATTTCATATTCTTTCTTTTTTAGTTTGACGCTACAAAGAAAGCAATATTTTCCGATAATAAATAGTTTCCATAGGAAAATAATGTTAACCCACTATATTTTAACATGATAAAACGATTAATAGGAGTAGCAAAAGGAGCAAGTTACATTGCTATAATCCCACTCCCATAGGACTCAGGTTCAATTCATAACGGAAACATCTTTCTACAAAGTTTAAAAACGGGAAACATCTGCCATGTCATCACGCAACAGGACATACGCTTCCGATAGCTGTAGTGTACTAAATAAACTGACAATTTACCGTATGAAAAATGCACTCAGAGCATAAGAAGAACTCCTAAACATTCCATAGGCATACGCGAAGAATATTTTTGGGAATTTTCTCTTGCTGATTGTTTTTTTTGATAGTTTTGTATCGACATTATCACAAAATAACACAAAAAACACTCACCAAGTTAAAACAGATTCGATATGAAAAGAAAAATTTTATTTCTTGTAGTGGCAGTACTTGCCATATTCCCGATTTTCAGGGCTTCTGCAACTCCGGAAAGCAAACCGGACCCCAATTTTTTCATATATCTTTGTATAGGACAGTCCAACATGGAAGCAGGAGCTGTACCGGCAGAGCAGGACAAAGATTTCAAAAATCCACGTTTCCAATTCATGGCTGCGGTCGACATGCCGAAACTTGGGCGCGAGATGGGAAAATGGTATACTGCCATACCTCCGATCTGTCGTGAAGGCAACAACCTCGGTCCGGTGGATTTTTTCGGAAGAAAAATGATTGATATTCTTCCTTCTGAATACCATGTAGGCGTTATCAACGTATCTGTAGCAGGAGCAAAAATCCAACTTTGGGATAGGGAAGACTATAAAGATTATATCGACAACGAGCGCGACTGGATGAAAAACATCGTCAGCCAATACGGCGGAAACCCTTATGAGCGTCTCGTGAATATGGCAAGACTCGCCCAAAAAGATGGTGTTATCAAGGGGATACTCATGCATCAGGGTGAATCCAATTCGGAAGATCCCCTATGGCCGGAACGTGTCAAGAAGATTTACGACAATCTATGCAAGGACCTCAATCTCAATCCCAAACAGACACCTCTTCTTGCAGGGGAACTCAAATACGCAGAACAGGGAGGCGTATGTGCAGCATTCAACAGTAGCATAATGCCGAAACTCCCGAAGGTACTTCCAAATGCACATATAATTTCAGCTCTCGGTTGCGAGAGTACAGGCGATCAGTTCCATTTCAGTACCGAAGGAATGAGGCTCCTCGGATACCGTTTCGCCGACAAGATGCTTCAACTTCAGGGATTCAAGTCTGAAGAAAAACGAACGCTTACCCTCAAGCCGAAGAAACTCGGAATTGAAATCAGCCCAACACTCAGGGGAATATTCTTTGAAGATATAAACAATTCGCTCGACGGCGGTATCTGTGCACAACTTATCCAAAACAATTCTTTTCAAGCATACAATGTGCCTGATGCTCCGGAACACGAGTTCTCCGTATGCGACAGCGTATTCTTCGGCTGGACCATCGTTCGCAAGGGTGATGCAAGGGGTAGCGCAAGGGCTGTTGCCGACAAACCTCTCGTGAAAAATCTCAAGCGTCATTATGACTTCGACCCAAATGATAAATATGATGACGAACAGCGTTACAAGCAGTACAGCGTACGTTTCGAGGTGAAAAACCCCGGAGACGGGTTCGGAATAGCCGCAAATGGATTCGGAATAGCAGAATACGGAAAAGGCAAAGAATATCACTATTCCAACAATACCCAGACTCCTTCTATTCCGGCTGTAAAGGACATCAGCTATGATCTCGGGCTGTACCTCCGGGGAGAATCCTACAAGGGTGATTTCAAGGTTTATCTTGAGGATAAGGACGGAAACCTCAATTCCAATGTACTCGCATTCGGAAGCATCACCGATGAATGGAAAAAATATGAAGGAAGACTGAAGGCTCTGCGCAGCTCCGACAGCCGCCTCTGTATCATTGCCGATACCACCGGAGTGTTCTACCTTGATTTCGTCACTCTGCTTCCGGAAGCGTCCCAACTCTGGAACGACGGGAAGGACGGCCCGTTCCGCAAAGATCTCATGCAGGCCCTCGCCGACCTCAATCCTACCTTCATGCGTTTCCCCGGCGGATGCGCTTCCGAAGGTCCAAACTATTTCGGACAGGTATTCTGGAAAAACTCCATCGGCACTCCGGAGGAAAGAATAGGATTCCGCAATCATTGGGGATACTGGACTTCGCAGTATGTGGGCTTCTATGAATATTTTCTCATGGCCGAATCTCTCGGTGCAACTCCGCTGCCTGTACTCAACAACGGCGTTACATGCCAGTTTGCCGGACATCAGTACATAGCCCCTCTCGATACGGAGGAAGATAGAGAGAGGTTCAGAAGCATATTTGTTCAGGACGCTCTTGACCTGATAGAATTCTGTAACGGTTCTGTCGACAGCAAATGGGGTTCGCTGAGGGCCGAGATGGGTCATCCGGAACCGTTCGGACTCAAATATCTCGGCATAGGCAACGAGAATAGAGGAAACGCTTTCTGGGAGCGCTTCGGCATCATATACAATGCGGTCAAGGAAAAACATCCGGAAATTACCATTATTTCCACCTCCGGAGCCTTTGATGCAGGAAAGGAATTCGATGCTAATATGAAGGAAATAGATTCCAACTATATCAATACGATAGTTGATGAACATTACTACAAAAGCGACGAATGGTTCTACACCAACCGCGACAGATACAATCCGGGCAAGAAACGCGGCGCTGAGGGCTATACATATGACCGGAACAAACCTACGCGAGTGTTCGTCGGAGAGTTTGCCAACAACGGTACCAACAATGCCTATGCTTCTACCCTGGCCGAAGCTGCTTACTGGACCGGACTGGAGAGAAATTCTGATATGGTGGTGATGGCTGCATATGCCCCTCTGTTCTGCAAGAAAGGCTACAACAAGTGGAACTCTAACCTCATCTGGTTCGACAACCGGGGCATGTGGCGGACTTCCAACTACTACTATCAGAAGCTGTTCTCCAAAGCCGGTGACAGAGCTTTTCTCATGTCGGATGTAATGAACGGGAATGTGGCGGACACCACCGTATATACATCCCCTACCATCAATACCTCCACGGGTGAGATTTACATTAAGTTCGTGAACTCGGAGGCCGCGAACAAGCGCATTACTGTCAATACCGGTTCCGGAATATGCTACAAAGCGGCTGTTGAATTCATCTCGTCACACGATACCTCTGTGAAGAACCAGAAAGACCAAAACTATTATTCCAGCCATCCGGACTACAACAAAGATCCCATGGAGAATGTGTCTCCGGGAAAGAGAGAAAGGCCGGGAATGAGGGAAATGGCATGGCGTTATGCAAAAAAAGTGTCATATACCGAAGTGATAGTTCCGCATACTGTGGAGCTCGGCATAGTGAAAAAGAAATTCGAATTCATCATGCCTGAAAATTCAGCCGGCATCATCCGTCTAAAACCATTGGAATAATTTCACCTTGTAATTACAGTCTGCCACGACGAAGTACTGTACCCAGCTCTTCCTCGTGGCAGACTGACTCACAGCGCTTTCCAAAACTTCCGGAAGTCCCGATACTGCCCGTAACACACCAACCGGTCTCCCGCCTGTATCAGGTCATCATCCGGCAGTCCGTTTACAACATCATGCTCCGTAAAAGAGATGCCCAAGCAGTTTTTCAGCGTCTCGGCACGCTTCAAGGCAAGCAATTTCAACCCGAATTCCTTATCGAGTTTCAATTCATTCACGCTGTAACCGACAAACCTTTCGGGCACAGTGAACTTCACGACATAATAGTTGGCATCCACGCGAAACGTTTCAATATCCGCACCGAACTCCAGCAAATGCACCAAGCCGCGCGCCGCATCCTCTTCGGGCGTCAGAATACGCTCCAGCCCGAAAGCATCGAGCACCGAACGGTGTATGGCATCAATGGCCCTGGCATAGATGCGTTTCACCTTTTTCTGCTTCAAAAGAGCCACTACACGAATGGACGCGCCAAAGTTCTCGCCGATAGCGACAATCACCACATCCACGCTGTTCAAGGGAAGCACAGAGAGTGCCTGCTCATCCGTTGCATCAATAACAAATGCTGTCGCTATCTTGTCCTTCAAGCCATCCACGCGGGACGAACTGATGTCGGCGCCTATCACTTCGTGCCCCAAAGCAGAAAGTTCCTCGGCAAGCACGTGACCGTAATTGCCCAGACCGATAATGATATACTTCATAAGATTTATGGTTTTGGACTTACGGTTCATGATGTTCCGGTTACGGAATCATAAACCACAAATCAGTTAATAATAATCTGTCCGCTCGGATACCGATATTTCGTATGCTTCTTTTGCTTGATGATGCCGAGCATCAAGGTTATCAGCCCTACACGCCCCACAAACATCAGGAGCGCCACCAACAGTTTGCTGTCGTCCCCCAGCAAAGGGGTGGCGTTCAGGCTGGAACCCACCGTACTGATGGCCGAAACACACTCAAAGGCAATGGTAAGCAGTGAAAGTTTCGGTTCCAAAATGCTGATCACAAAGATGAATATGAACAATACACCGAACGACATCACCACCGTAGCGTTGGAACGCCTGATAGAGTCGTACGACAATTCACGTCCGAAAACCTCCACCCGCTCCGTTCCGCGCAACACCGCCACAAGGTTCAGCACCACCACAGCAAAAGCATTCACCTTGATGCCGCCCGCAGTGGACTGCGAACCGCCGCCAATCCACATCAATATAAGATAGAGCAGCAGCGTCTGCACGCCCAAGCCTGCCAGATCCACACTGGAAAAGCCCGCCGTACGAGGACAAACCGCATTGAAAAACGCCTGTGTCCACTTATCGGCAACCGGCATGCCTGCAAAAGAGCCGTTCCACTCAAAAAGGGCTATGCCCAGCGTACCGAACACCAACAGCAGGAATGTGACAATCAACACGATACGTGTGTTCAGGTTATAAAGATGATAGAACCTGCGGCCATCCCACTCCCACGTGCGCAGAAATCTCCAGAAGCGGCGTATGTGATAAAGAATAATATCTTTGAAGTTCACCAATATCGGAAAACCGATACCACCGAGAATAATCAACAGGGATATGTATATATAAAACGGATTATGATGCCCCGCCAGCAACAGCGGATTGCCCAGATTGCCCGGCAAGGTGGAGAAACCGGCATTGCAGAACGCAGATATGGAATGGAAAGCCGAGAAAGCCAGTTCCTCGTGTATGTCCATGCCCATCGTGCCATGAATATCACTCCAAATGGCGAGCATCCCCGCCCCCTCTATCGCCAACGTGAAGCCGAGGATATAGACCAGCGTGGAGAGCAGCGAGTTCAACGAGTTGGAGCTGACCATATCGCGCACCACCAACTGATTGTACAAAGAAGTATTGCCCATGAAGAACATTGCGAAGAAGCTCGTCAGCGTCATCACCCCCAAACCGCCAATCTGAATCAGCAGGATGATGATTACGAACCCCGTTGTCGTAAAGGTGGACGCCACATCCACCGAGGTCAGCCCCGTCACACACACCGCACTTGTGGAGATGAACAGCGAATCTACCCACGAGATGCCCGACACCGTAGAACGGGGAAGCATCAGCAGTCCCGTCCCCACCAGTATTATGATAAGGAAGCTGACAGCCAAAATGAGCGAAGGGTTTGTCCGCCGCCCCAACAGCCTCACCAAGCCATAGGACAAATTAAAGAAAGAAAGCACCAGCAACAATGAAAGATGATACATCCTGCCGTCCAGAAAGTCCCAGACAGCCTGCACAGCGCCTTCCACCTCCGGACGATGAAACACAACCGGAACCAACGTCAAATAAAGCAAAAAAGTCAATATCCACGTCAGCCTGCTGAAAGTCCGCCGCGTGTCCTTATACTCCAACGCAATGTGCAAGGATATGTCCGCCAGGAAAACAATCCACACCCCATGATACAGGCGCTGCAACTGGTAGGCTTCCGCAGTCGAAATCCTGAACCCATGCTCGTACACCAACCCGACAATAAGCAAAATGGATGCCAGATAGGTCAAAGTCGTCATAACCCTCAACGCCACACGCACATAAGGATAAATCCATTTATTCTGATACAAAAGGAACTTATGATAAATCTTCATAAAAATACCGGTTAAAGAGACGTGGCAAACTTAGACAAATCTACCTTCATAAACAAAAAACAATGGAAAAAAGAAATTGGTTTAAAAATAATGGCTACATTTGGACACTGAATCACTTTTAATTTTATAACCACTATGAGCAACAAGACAAAAAGATTCATTCTTCCGGAAGACGAAATTCCACGTTACTGGTACAACATACAAGCCGATATGGTGAACAAACCCATGCCGCCGCTTAATCCCGCTACCAAGCAACCATTGAAAGCGGAAGATTTATATCCCATCTTCGCACAGGAACTTTGCCGTCAGGAGCTCAACCAGACAGATGCCTGGATTGAAATTCCCGAACAAGTGCGTGAAATGTACAAATACTACCGCAGCACCCCGCTGGTGCGCGCCTACGGACTGGAAAAAGCACTCGGCACCCCGGCGCATATCTATTTCAAAAACGAGAGCGTCAGCCCGATGGGGTCTCACAAGTTGAACTCTGCCCTGCCGCAGGCCTACTATTGCAAACAGGAGGGTGTGACGAATGTCACCACCGAAACCGGAGCCGGACAATGGGGAGCCTCGCTGGCCTATGCCGCCCGCCTCTTCGGGCTGGAAGCCGCCGTATACCAAGTGAAAATCAGCTATGAGCAGAAACCATACCGCCGCAGCATCATGCAGACATTCGGCGCACAGGTCACTCCTTCACCGTCCATGTCCACCCGCGCCGGAAAAGATATACTGACCGCCCACCCCAATCATCAGGGTTCGCTGGGTACAGCCATTTCCGAAGCCATTGAACTGGCACGAAGCACCCCCAACTGCAAATATACACTCGGCTCCGTACTGAGCCACGTAACGCTGCATCAGACCGTAATCGGCCTGGAAGCCGAAAAACAAATGGAAATGGCCGGTGAATATCCCGATATGGTCATTGCCTGCTTTGGCGGAGGTTCCAACTTCGGCGGCATTACGTTCCCCTTCATGCGGCACACGATCCTCGAAGGAAAGAAAACGCGCTTCATCGCCGCCGAACCGGCTTCCTGCCCGAAGCTGACACGCGGAAAATTCCAATATGACTTCGGCGACGAAGCCGGATATACCCCTTTGCTGCCAATGTTTACACTGGGACACAACTTTGCTCCTGCCAACATCCATGCCGGCGGCTTGCGCTATCATGGTGCAGGCGTCATCGTGTCGCAACTGCTGAAAGACGGCTATATGGAAGCAATGGACATCAAACAACTCGAATCGTTCGATGCCGGTTGTCTCTTTGCACAGGCAGAAGGCATCATCCCCGCACCCGAATCCTGCCACGCCATTGCAGCCACCATTCGCGAAGCAAACAAATGCAAGAAAACGGGTGAGGAAAAAGTGATCCTGTTCAACCTGTCCGGTCATGGACTCATCGACATGGCGTCGTATGACAAATACCTCGCCGGCGATTTGCAGAATTATGAACTGACCGATAACGACATTCAGAAGAATCTGGATGAAATAGGCAACTTGGCTTAATAGATATTTGCCATACTGACAAGCGGTTCATAGAGTTTCTCTATGTCCTGCGAATCCATTTCAATCTGCACCTGGTCTCCCGGAATCAAACTTGTTTCCGCCGGGACCAGGTTTTTTCCGTCCCTATGCACACCGATGATAACGCAATGTTCGGGCAAGGACAGCTCACCAACCGCCTTGCCGTCAAAATAAGAACCGGTCATGACTTCCACAGACAGCGCATACCGCTTCTCTTCCTGAAAATCGGATGAGCTGACCATATCCTCGTACAAGATTACATTGAAAGATTTCATCTGAAGCAGTTCCGTAAAATAGTAGGTAAGGCCGCCTACTACCACCGATGGATAGAAAACTTCAAAATGCCCGGTAATCTCCGTTATCAGAACAATGGCAGTCAACGGCGTGCGCTCAATAGCCACCAGGAAAGCCGACATGGATATCAACATGACATAAGTGACGCTTTCGTGTCCGATAATACCGTACTTCACTGCAATCAATCCCACAAACCGCCCCAGCAAGCCACCTGTGACCAAAGTGGGGATAAAGTTTCCCCCCGGCAGCCCGGAAGAGACGGAACACACCGAGAAGCCGAAATGCAACAGCATGACAGCAAGCACCCACATCATCTCCGTACTGCCGTTCTGCGCCTGTTCCAACAGAAACTGCTCGCCACCGCCCGTCAGGTTCACCTGCATCAATGAGATGATGTAGGCCACCAACACCAGATAGAACATCTTGACGGATGTCGGAGACTTGACCGCAGAGTATACCCGCTTAAACGAAATCATAATTGCAGCATATAGCTTGCCGACAATGGAAATGATGACAGCCAATATGAGGAAATACTTCATTTGAACCCAAAAAGCCAAAGCCGGCTCCGACACCTCAATCAGATGATAAGGGTTTACGGGAAATACCAAAGTGGCAATCACACCTGCCACCACGCCTGCCAGCAGTGTGGTAATAGCCGTCTTGGGTGCATCGAAACGCTCAATGGACTCAATGACAATCAATGAAGAAGCCAGCGGTGCCGCAAAAGCCGCAGCAAGCCCTGCCCCTGCTCCCGCCGCCAACAACTGCTTGCGTTCGCCCTTCAAAATATGTGTCCACCGGGAAACGAGGCAACCGACATAGGAACCTATCTGTACGGAAGGCCCCTCACGCCCCAGCGACAACCCGGCAGAAACGGAAAGTATTCCGCCGACAAACTTGGATATCAACTCAATGAACGGATGCCGGTAAGTTATCCGCCCGTTAATTGCCCCGCGTGTCTGTGGAATACCGCCGCCACCGATAAGGGGCATTTTGCCGACCAGCCGGGATACAAGAATCAGGATCCCCCAAAACAACATGAACAATGGAATATGCCAGTACCAAGCGGGACGGGAAGCGAAAAGCCCGCTGCGGACATGCAGCAGATAATAGAGCAGGTAATGATAAGGAACCGCTATAAGTCCCGTCAGCAGCCCCACCACCATACTGACAAAGTAGAGCCGCGCATCCACCAACTTCAACTTCCAAATATGCCAGCCACGAACCGTTTTCCAATTCTTTATTTCCTGAAACAACCGCATGGAGTATCCTTTCTTATCTACATTCCCCTACAACAATTTCTCCCCGGTGAAGTTCTGAACCCGGACACAAAAAAATCGGCATATACCCAATTGTCACATTGAAATATATGCCGATTTGCAGAAGACTGCCTAAGAGGATTTTAGGACTTTTGGGCAGAGCGTACCGGATGTTTGTATTTTCCTTGCACAGCCGCCTGTCTCTTTCTGCGGTCAAATTCTTTCTTCAGCTTATTAGCATTGCTCTTCTCCGTCTGATATATTTTCATAATCTGTTTAGGGGAGAGTATTTTCCTGAACTCATTATAATATTTCTCGCGCACATCCAATATCTTACGGCTTTGTGCAAAACGTCCTTTAATCTGCTGTTCTACCTCGGCATCCGTCAGCAACGGCTTAGATTCCGGCTTTACCCCCGGCTTCTCCACCTTTTGCCTTGCAGGAGTTTGTTTACGATTCATCATTCTGCACTCCCGAAGTTCCTTCAAATAGTTCTGATAAACCGGAACGAATTTGGCAGTGGCAGCATCATCCAGCATCAGCGTTTTGACCATTTGATGAGTCTGGCGTTCCATGAATTGCTCCGGTGTCCGGTTCATTTTTTTACCCTTATTCACTTGATTTTGGGCAGAAACACTGAGTTGGCAGCCCATCACGAGGCATGTCAGAAATGCATAAATAAATTTTGTTTTCATAAACTTTTCTTTTTAAGACAATACTATTAATTTAAAAACATATCGTTTTCGGAGAAGCTGACGAGCTCTTCCAGCTCCTCGTCCGACATTTCACGAATCCATTTATCGGCAGATATTGCCGCCGTATAATTTTCAGTATCCGGCCTCTGCAAGTCAGTCCTTCCGGGATCATTTTGCCAGAAATGAAACGGCATGAACAGAAAGCCTATTAACACCGCAGCCACGGCAATACTTGTGGAAGCAGCTATCCATAAGCGACGATTTGCCGGTTTGTCAGCATAAGTGCGTTTTTGCACCTCACGTTGCATCTCATCAAAAAAACCTTCGGGCACACGATAAGGCGTCTTTTTTCCTATATCATCAAAGTCAAAGTCTTTTTTCATAGTCTTAATTATTTAGTATGTACTCTTTAATCTTCTCTTTCGCATAATGATAGTTGACCTTAAGCGTATCAACCTTACTGTCCAGAATATAAGCTATTTCTTCATAATCAAGTTCATCATAATAGCGAAGATTGAATACCAGCCTTTGCTTTTCCGGCAGCCTCAGTATCGCTTCCTGAAATTTGACGGCCAATTCATTCTCATAATCCACATAATCGGACGCCCTTAGCTGGGAAATCAGACTTTCCTGCATGTCTTCAGTGGAAACTGTTTCCCGCTTTTTACGGCTGTTCAGCAGACGGAGGCTTTCATTCGTCGCAATCCGGTAAATCCATGTGCTCAATGAACTTTCGTTGCGAAACTGATCCCAATGTCTGTATATCTGAATAAAAACCTCCTGCAACACATCTTCCGCATCTTCATGCAGAACCACCAAACGCCGTATATAATAATATATCGGTTCTTGAAAATATTCCACCAACAGCCGAAAGCCCTGCTCGCGATTGGATTTATATATTTGTCGAATCTTGTTTTCGTTAATCATCAGTTCACCGGGTTTTACAGGTTAGAAAGATAAAAAGCGGGGAAGTTAAATGAGGAGGGGCATATTTGGCGTTTATTAACAAAAAGTTGGGGCTGTATCTTTGCCAAGACACAGCCCCAACTTCTCTGTTTATAAGCTTACAGCAATTACCAGAATCTGTTTCGTGCAGGATTATACTCAAATCCCACCGTTTTCAGCGTCCGGACAATTTCGTCTCTTTCTACATTCATATCTTCACAAAGTGCATCCAGTGAAGGATAAAAATCACGTAACTTCATATTGATGAAGCTATACAGCATCATCGGATCTTCGGGTAATTTCATAGCCACAATCTTTGTTTAAATTAAAACTAATACCAGGGGCAAAAATACAATAAAAAATAATATGAAATGGCATAATCCTTTTAAATCTGACAGTTATCTATGCAAACGATTGAGAAGACATTTATTCCGAGAAAGAGTTATTGAGGAAAAAATCAGTTAAAATGCTGCGGATTTCTTTGGCTGACGATCACATAGATGATTACCGGTGCTCCAATAATCGGTGTAACCGCATTCAAAGGAATAATACCGGCCTCCCCGGGCAGGACACAGATCAGATTGCAAAGCAGCGCCACCGCCCCTCCACTCAAGATAGTAACAGGTAGCAAAGAATTATGATTGGCGGTCCGCAATATCATGCGGGCTATATGAGGCACAGCAAGGCCAATAAATGCGACCGGTCCGCAAAAAGCGGTAGTTATGGCAGTCAGCAAACCTGTGATGACCAACAGCCAATTGCGCACACGAACGATATTGACTCCTAAGTTCTCCGCATAGCGCTCACCCAACAACAATGCATTCAAGGGTTTTATCAGCAATAAAGAGCCGAACAATCCTGCAACAGTTACCGATGCAAAAGCAGGCATCTGCTGCAAAGAAACACCTCCAAAGTTACCCAATCCCCATATCATATAAGACTGCACCCCCTCTGCCGTAGCAAAGAAGTTCAGCAAAGCGATTGCAGACGAAGCGATGTAACCTATCATGATACCTGTTATCAGCAGCATGACATTGCTCTTCAATAACGTAGAAAAGAAAAGAATAAGTCCCATTATCAGCATAGCTCCAACAAAAGCTCCCGCCAATACGGAAAAGAAACCAGACAAGCTGAAAGTACCGGCCGATATGCTACCACCAAACAGCAGCATCACAAACGCCACTCCCAAGCTGGCTCCGGAATTAATGCCCAAAATAGACGGACCTGCCAACGGATTCTTGAAAGCTGTTTGCAGCATCAATCCACAAACAGCCAGCGCACTCCCGCAGAGCAATGCTGTCATGGCCTGAGGCAGACGAGCTTCCCACACGATAAAACGCCAACTTGCCTTCCCGCCTTCACCTCCAAGAAGTATATGAAAGACATCGAATACGGGAATCGCAACCGATCCCACCAACAGATTAGCAACAAACAGCAATGCAATTACTATTCCTAATCCGATACCATATTTTCCTCCTCTACTCATTCAATTTGCAAAAATAACGCAAACCTCCCAAATCTCCTATTTCGGGGTGAAGAATCTGTATCAAATCCGCCAGCAGATAGTCCGGGCGGAAAGGAGTTTCTTCATAAAAAGGAACTTTCGCAGTGTTACATCCGTAAATATTCCGCGTTTTGAATGCCTTAAAACCCGTATAACCAATATAATCGGCTTTCAAATCAGAATAGCTCATATCGCGGTCGCGATTGTACTTGATAATCCAAACATCAGCATCACCGGCCTTATCAAAGACCGTTTCAAAAGCTAAGGGAATGGAACCGCTATGTTTGTCTTCCGCAAAAACATACCGTCCACAAGCGTCATTAAAAAGACGTCCCATCGTGCTACGTCCACCCGGTACATACCATGCAGAACCACTTTTCAGCTCGCTGACAACCGACAGAGAGACCGACGAAAGCATAGCACGATGTTGGAGCCGCTTATAACAGCTGTCTACTTCAGCAAAAAGACTATCAGCTTTTGGAGCTGCGCCGAACAGCAGTCCATAAAAACGCATCCATTCAGCACGTCCCAAAGCGGAAGTTTCCATATAATCAGCACATTCAATAATGGGAATATTCAGCTTCTCAATACGCCCGTAACCACCACTATTTTCAAACGGAGAAAGCAGAATGGCATCAGGATGCAGGTCGATAATCTTTTCCATATCAGGATTCATGCCGTCACCGCAATCGACAATAGTTCCCCGTTCAACGCCTTCCTGCACGACTGGCAGTTTGATATATTTCAAGTCGCAGATACCACCGATACTGTTGAAAGCTCCCAAATTGTTCACCAGTCCGCAATGTACCGACGAATAGACTACTGCTTTGGAAAGCGGGGTACGCACCACCGTACCTTGCGGCAAATGTGCGGGTAAGGGTTCGGCAGCAGGCACTAAGATATAGGTGTGTAGCGTTCTTAAAGTATCCCAGGGGTTGCGCAAAGTAGCGACGGTATATTCGGGATAGGCCACTAAAGTAAGGTTCTCGGCATAGCGCAGAGGGATGGTGTCTCCGGTTACTAAAGCAGAAGTAGCCTTGCTCCTTCCGCCACAAGCGGAAAGAAACAAGACTACCATCCCTATAAAAACAGATAATGCTATCTTTTTCATCTTTAATTAAAGAATACGGCAGAATTAGGATTCTGACCACCACAATCGAACTTTTCTACAAAAGTTCCATCTTTCTTGAAGCGGTAGATGTTGCCATTACCCGCTGAGAAGAAAGTAGTGCCAATATAAATATCACCGTTATTATCATTCACCTGCAACATGGAAAGACATGTTGTGGCCAGTTCTTCCGGTGCATTCTTTAAGAATGAGATTTCGTTCAGTTTCTTTGTTTTGATATTATAAGTACTGAAAGTGTTAGTAGCAGTCGGAGGATTTCCCCAAATAGTCAAAGAGTTCACAAAATAAACTATATCATCATCAGCCGACATAAAGGTTGCATTACCGATTGTTGTTACCTTGTTTCCATCAGCCGGATCAATCATCTGCAAAACATAACCTGCTGTTGAGGAGTAGTCCCATGCTATTAAGAATAACTTGTCATCTTCCTCCATCAACACATTAGGGTTCGACGCTACGGTCAACGTTTCTTTCAAAGTAAAGTTTTTCAAGTCTATTACAAATACGTCAGTCAGATAAATATATTTCCCGTCCACTTGCTTATAAGAATTGGCAACATAAAGCATATTATTACTTATCGCTACGCCTTCCAGATTATAGCCCTGTTCGATGGTTAATTTCTTTTCTACCTTCAATGTATTGGCATTGATCTTTGCAACCACACCTCCATGAAAAGAAGCATAGATATAGCCATCCTCAGCATCAATAAAACGAATACCTGCCGACAGCTCTTTATCATCCACAAATGACGTGCGGGCCTGCTCCACACCGGCCGCATTCAGTTTCACCAAATAGTTGGAGCCATACATTGCTACATACATATATTCATTGTATTCAATCATCGTCTGCCCCATGTCTCCCAACTTAGCCTTATTCTGTTTCTGGAATATATCACTGACAAAATCAGCACCACCGTTAGGAGCATAAAAAGCAATGTTTGCATTGTTAGCACCATATGAACCTGCATTCATAAAAAAAGCACGCACTTGCGGCAAAGCAACCGTCGAACCTGAATCATCCAACAAATCATCGTCATCATCACTACAAGATGCGAATGAAACACTCAACGCAAGCATGCAAAGCATGCCGACTAATAAACTTCTTACTTTCATAATTCTTACTTATTTAATTGGTTAAAATTCAATTGTCCCCGTCAGTCGCCACGAACGTCCCGGCATAGGATAATATTTTATCACGTCATACTGTGTATCTGTCAGATTGACAATCTCTGCCTGTAAGCGAAGTTTGCAACGCTTCAAAGAAAAATCTTTGGACAAATTGACCGTATGTTCCATATAACCATCAATCCTATTCTCCGGTATATTCTGTGACATACTATATCGCTCACTCACCCCTACTATGGAGTATCCTACATTTACCCACGGCATTTCCAGAATAGCAGATACGTTCCCGCTGTGCTCCGGCGTGTAAGGTAATTGGTCTTTATAACTCTTAGAAGTGGGATCAGTCAAGTCAATAGCTTTCTGAAAAGTATATCCACCGGATATGACAAGTGTGATATTTTTGCTCAATGAAGTCGCTGCTGCCAATGTAGCATCTATTCCTGTGGCACGAACTTTTCCATAGTTAGCCATCTTCCAGGCATAGGTGGTGGGGAATGCAACAATTTTATCGGTTACATCATTATAATAACCATCGATAGTAACCGAAAAATAATTGAGGAAAGACACAAAAGGCTTGCTCCATGTTATCCCAATATTATATTCATTGGCCTTTTCGGGACGCAGGCTCCTATTACCCAATCGATAATAATACAAATCATTGAATGTAGGCGTACGGAAAGTACTTTTATACATCAATCGCAAAAAGAACAACTGTTCCTGCCATGGCTGTAAACTGACTGTAAAAGAGGGTGCCAAACGCTGAAAATCAGCAGGTGCATCACCTACCTTCACCCGTTCTGTAATATTTGTATAAATCAACGAACCGGTAGCGGTTACCATACCTTGCCGGTAACGTGCATTGAAGGCTGTCAGTGAAGTATATCTTGTAGGGAAAGGGCAGTCAGGCAAATTACTGCGCAACTTATTAATGGCTCCGTCTTGTGCCAAAGATAAAGATAGAGCATTCCATGGACGGTATAATGCGGTTGCCGACAGATAATACTCGTCTTGCCGATGAACGGCACGATACAGACCATCTGCATATTCATTACCCTCATCTTCATACTTATTCCACCCATGATTATACTTAGCTTGTACCTGCATAGACCATCGCGGCGAGAATTGCTTTTTATAGCGTGCTTGTACAAACGAGTTTTCATCCCAAAGCGTCTCATCCGAAATCGGATTATAAAGTGTAACCGCTCCGGGTAATCCTCGTTTTGAATAGAAGTAATAGGCTTTCAATTCCAGATTACTGCTATCCTTGAAAGTATGGAATAAAGTAGGTTCAGCCTGATAGCTGTAAATGGCTGAATTATTGCGTTTCTCTTCCGTCACATATTTTCCATTGACTAATGTGAACGGGTAATTCCCATCAGCCCGCATATAATTGCCGTCCAATGAAAGCCGGGTACAGTTACTCAGTTTTTGCCACCAACGAAATGAGGGACTGACATAACCGAAGGAGCCACCTCTCATCTGTACCCTGAATGCCGAGCTACGTCCATCGTCAAAATGAGGTTTCTCCGTTTCAATGCTTAACACACCTGCCGATGCATACATACGCGCCGATTGCAATAAATCTTCCGGCTGACCGATATTCAGAGAGAGTACAGAGACATTGTCCAATGGAAAACGACCAATGTCTATTTGCCCCGCCTGACAGTTACTCACAACAACTCCGTCATAGCTGACAGCCGTATGCGCCGCTCCCATATTGCGGATAGAAACTGTTTTCAAACCACCTATCCCTCCGTAGTCCTTTACATTAGCACCAGCAAAACGACGGACAGCATCGGCCATATTCTGTATACCCAGTTGGCTAATGTCCTGTTGCGACAAAGTCTGAATAGGAACTGCTGAAGTTATTTTATTGGGCAGTTTACGTGCTGTCACAGTAACTTTATCTATTTGGTGTACCTTCCCCGTAATTGTATCCGACACCGCCTCCTGCGCTGAAAGAGAAAGCGTAGCAAAATAGAAAAGACAGGCACAACATCCCCCCAGCACTTTGGTTAGCAATGTCATAATGATTACTAAAGATTATCTTAAAACATTTTACACACTGCCCGCTTTCCTCGAACGGACAATTTTTCGACTTTGTTTTGCAGGTCTTCTGACTTATTCCTGATGTATCGCCTTCCCATTCCTAATAGAACAGTGGCACAAGAATGATACACCCTCAACGAAATTCACAGCAGCGGGACTGTCCGGGACTTTCACCCGATTCCCTTTTCATCTGTTCCCCGAACAGGGAGACAGAACAAAACGCCGCAAAGATAAGAATATATGTGATATGTCTACCAATCTTATAACAGTTTTTTCAAAAAAACACCGATATCTCTCCCAAAGAATTCCGGCTACAAAAACCATTGCAAGAAGTTTCGTCAAAATAAAATAAATCCAGTCGTTTTTAACTGCCATTTTATTAACTTTGTTAGCGTAATTAAAAGTAAACCGCCATGAAATATAAATTATTAGTTCTTGACGTAGACGGAACGCTTCTCAACAATGAGAAAGAAATAAGCAAACGCACGCTTGCATCATTGCTTAAAGTACAACAAATGGGAATACGTATCGCATTGGCTTCCGGCAGACCTACATACGGTCTCATGCCATTAGCAAAAATACTGGAACTGGGTAATTATGGAGGTTTTATTGTTTCTTACAACGGTTGTCAGATAATCAACGCACAAAACGGAGAAATCTTGTTTGAGCGACGAATTAACCCGGAAATGCTGCCTTATTTAGAGAAGAAAGCACATAAAAACAGTTTCGCCATATTCACTTACCACGATGATACTCTATTGACAGATAGTCCCAACAATGAACATATCCGCACCGAAGCCAAACTGAATAACCTGAAAATCATTAAGGAAGAAGATTTCTCCATAGCCATAGACTTTGCACCATGCAAATGTATGTTGGTTAGTGACGACGAAGAAGCATTGACCGGATTGGAAGAGCATTGGAAAAGGCGTTTAAACGGAACTTTGGATGTTTTTCGTTCAGAACCATACTTTTTAGAGGTCGTGCCATGCGGAATTGATAAAGCAAACACCTTAGGTGCTTTATTGTCACATCTGAACATCACTCGTGAGGAAGTTATTGCCATTGGAGACGGAGTATGCGATGTCAACATGCTTCAAATAGCCGGTTTAGGCATAGCCATGGGACATTCGCAAGACTCTGTAAAAGTTTGCGCCGACTACGTGACGGCTTCCAACGAAGAAGACGGTGTCGCCCAGGCAGTTGAAAAAATGATTTTGGCAGAAGTTCATGCCTCAGAAATACCTCTCGACCTGCTAAACGCACAAGCACGCCATGCCCTGATGGGCAACTTGGGCATCCAATACACCTACGCTTCGGAAAATCGCATAGAAGCAACCATGCCCGTAGACCATCGCACCCGTCAGCCTTTCGGTATTCTGCACGGTGGCGCAACCCTTGCACTTGCCGAAACCGTTGCCGGACTCGGCTCCATGATTACTTGCCAGCCCGATGAAATAATTGTGGGCATGCAAGTCAGTGGAAATCATATTTCCTCCGCACATGAAGGAGATACCGTACGAGCAGTAGCCACCATCGTACATAAAGGGCGTTCATCGCATGTGTGGAATGTAGACGTATTTACTTCTACTAATAAACTCGTCTCTTCTGTCAGAGTGGTAAATAGCGTATTAAAAAAAAGATAAGTTGACAAAGCACATAATACGGTAGTTTGTTAAAAATCGACTTTGCCTGAGAAGTTGCCCAAGATTATTCACAAATGGACGATAGAAAGTTTGTCACAAGAATGTAAATCATAACACATTCTTTCATTAATTTTGAAAGGTATGCACATATCATGAGACTCACTTTCCACTCCAGTAGATGCCAGCAAATAGCTTTCGTCATCCCTATTAATATGCTCCTTGAGCAAGCATATCCCCATAAATGCAAAAAGCGTGCAACTCAATGAGCTGCACGCTTTTGCTTATTGTTTATTATCTGTTTCCTTATCGGAATCATTTGACTTCCTCAAAATCCGCATCCTGTACATTATCACCATGCTTATTATTATCTTGTGCACCGCCTTGTTGTCCGCCATTCATGTCAGGACCAGCCTGTGCACCACCTTGAGCACCACTCTGAGCATACATTTCAGCGCTTGCTGCTTGGAAAGCCGTATTCAACTCAGCCATTGCTGAATCAACGGCAGCCAAATCCTGAGCCTTGTGAGCATCTTTCAGTTTCTGCAACGCAGCTTCAATCGGAGCCTTCTTGTCAGCAGGTAATTTATCTCCTAATTCCTTTAGCTGATTTTCAGTAGTGAAAATCATTGAGTCAGCTTGATTCAGCTTATCAACTTTCTCACGTTCTTTCTTATCAGCTTCAGCATTAGCTTCAGCTTCGGCTTTCATCTTTTCAATTTCTTCCTTACTCAAGCCACTGGAAGCCTCAATACGGATAGCCTGTTCTTTACCGGTAGCCTTATCTTTAGCAGATACTTTCAAGATACCGTTGGCATCAATATCGAATGTAACTTCAATCTGAGGAATACCACGACGTGCCGGAGCAATACCTGTCAAGTTAAACTGACCGATTGACTTATTCTGTGCAGCCATCGGACGTTCGCCCTGCAATACATGGATAGTAACTTCCGTCTGATTATCGGCAGCAGTAGAGAATGTCTCACTCTTCTTACAAGGAATAGTCGTATTAGCATCAATTAACTTAGTCATTACGCCACCCATAGTTTCAATACCCATAGACAAAGGAGTAACATCCAGCAATACAACACCCTTGATTTCATCTGTCAAAACTGCACCCTGTACAGCAGCACCCACAGCAACTACCTCATCCGGATTTACACCTTTAGAAGGAACTTTACCGAAGAAATCCTCAACCAATTTCTGTACAGCCGGTATACGTGAAGAACCACCAACAAGGATAACTTCATCTATATCAGAATTGCCCAAACCAGCATCGCTCATTGCTTTCTTGCAAGGTTCAAGACAAGCCTGAATCAAGTTGTGAGCCAAAGCTTCGAATTTAGCGCGTGTCAAAGTCTTAACCAAATGTTTGGGCACACCACCTACCGGCATAATATACGGTAAGTTGATTTCAGTGCTGGTAGAAGAGGACAATTCAATCTTAGCCTTTTCCGCAGCTTCTTTCAAACGTTGCATAGCCATCGGATCCTGAGTCAAGTCAGCGCCTTCGTCATTCTTAAACTCTTGAACCAGCCAATCGATAATTACTTGGTCGAAGTCATCACCACCAAGGTGAGTATCACCGTTAGTTGACAATACTTCGAACACACCGCCACCAAATTCAAGGATAGAAATATCGAATGTACCGCCACCCAAGTCAAATACGGCAACTTTCATATCTTTATGCGCCTTGTCGATACCATAAGCCAAAGCAGCAGCAGTCGGCTCGTTCACAATACGTTTTACTTCCAAACCAGCAATCTGACCTGCTTCTTTAGTAGCCTGACGTTGAGAATCGGAGAAATAAGCCGGAACGGTTATAACAGCTTCCGTTACTTCTTGTCCCAAATAGTCCTCAGCCGTCTTTTTCATTTTCTGCAGAATCATTGCAGAGATTTCCTGCGGAGTATAAAGACGTCCGTCAATATCTACACGCGGAGTATTATTATCTCCCTTTACTACTTTATAAGGTACGCGAGCTATTTCTTTCTGTACTTGATCCCAGTTCTCACCCATGAAACGTTTGATTGAGAATACTGTTCTTGTCGGATTTGTAATAGCCTGACGTTTTGCAGGATCACCTACTTTACGTTCACCACCGTCAACAAACGCTACCACTGAAGGAGTTGTGCGTTTACCTTCACTATTTGCTATTACTACAGGCTCATTACCTTCAAATACGGAAACACAAGAGTTTGTTGTTCCTAAGTCAATACCAATAATTTTTCCCATGATCGTTATTATTTTTATTTGTTATTATTCTAATGTTGGTATCCGCCTCATCGGCAGACGCCAATAAAAAGACAAACGTCGTGCCAAATTGTTCAAGCGGGTAGCAGATTTATGAATGTGACAGCTTGCCTGTCAGTTTGGCAGAGTTAATTTTCTTTTTTCTGTCGGAAATTACCATTTGTTAATATCTATCCCACTTAAAAGCTCTACTTTTGCCCCCCGAAAAAGAATAACCCTTTTATTCGGAAGGAAAGAGATATTTCAAATTATAAGATTATGGAAAAAATGAGAGACAGCATCGACTTCAAAAACATGGACATTGCGGCACTATTCCGTAAATTACTGCTCCCTACGGTATTGGGGATGATATTTTCCGCATTATTCGTCATCACCGACGGTATCTTTGTGGGGAAAGGCATTGGCAGTGACGCTCTTGCTGCCGTCAATATTGTGGCTCCACTATGGTTATTTTCTACCGGTATCGGTCTGATGTTCGGCGTAGGGGCGTCTGTAGTTGCTTCTATCCACTTGTCACACAACAAGCCCAAGGTAGCACGCATCAACATCACACAGTCAATCGTAGTGTCTTCCCTATTACTAATGTGTACTTCTACCCTGTTCTGCCTGTTTGCCCCCCAAGTAGTACATCTATTAGGTGGTTCGGAACGGCTTGAACCCCTTGCGGTAGAATACATGCTTTGGTTTGTTCCTTTCTCCGCTTTTACGGCTTTGCTCAATTCCGGAATGTTTTTCCTGCGATTGGACGGTTCACCCAACTTTGCCATGCTATGCAATATAACAGCTGCCGTTCTGAACATCATACTCGATTACCTGTTCATCTTCCCGCTCGGATGGGGTATGTTTGGCGCAGCACTGGCAAGTGCCATAGGTACAATGATAGGAGCAATAATGATCATCATTTACCTTTTCCGACATAATTGCACACTACGTTTCTATCCGGTGAAGTTCAGCATCAACAGCATGAAGCTGATGAAACGTAATATCGGCTATATGTGCCGGCTGGGATCATCTGCTTTTTTGTGTGAGGTGGCAATTGCCTGTATGATGTTTGTCGGCAATCAGGTATTCATTCATTATCTGAAAGAAGATGGTGTGGCAGCATTCAGCATTGCCTGCTATTTCTTTCCGATTATATTTATGGTCTATAATGCTATCGCACAGTCGGCACAACCCATTATCAGTTTCAATTACGGACTCAACGAAACCCTGCGTGTACGTCGAGCCTATCTGCTTGCATTGAAAACAGCTATTGGTTGCGGAGTCTGTTTTGCTTTAATTACAATATTCTGCAGCAAAGAGATCGTCTCTATGTTCATCGATCGGAGTTATCCTGCCTATGACATAGCAGTAGAAGGTTTGCCTTTATATGCATCCGGTTTCATATTTTTTGCAATCAACATTGTTTCCATCGGATATTTCCAAAGCGTGGAACGCGCCCAATATGCCACTGTTATTACCTTATTACGCGGATTTATTCTACTGACTCTCTGCTTTTACGGACTTCCGCTGCTGTTGGGCAAACCGGGTATCTGGTTAGCTACTCCGCTAGCAGAGCTACTCACCACTATTTTCATAGTTGTTATTTATATAGGCAGGAAAAGAAATGACAAAGAAAATTCCATATCTTTGCAGTATGGAAATCATGCTAAAGAAATTCTGTAAGAAGTATAAACTACCCGAAAAAAGTTTATTCGACCTATTATCTCACATGGAAGAAGTCTCTTTTTCCAAAGGAGAGCTTATTATAAGAAAAGGAGATAGGAACTCTAATTTCTACCTTATAAAAAAAGGCATATGGAGAGCATATTATTTGGCAGACGGAACAGAAAACTCTCTGTGGTTCGTCAGTTCGGGCGAAACTGCATTTTCATCATGGACCTACGTAGAAGGAAAACCATCACAGATCAATATTGAATCCGTAAACGACAGCGTAGCCTATTGCATAAGCAAGGTCAAATTAGAAACCCTCTTTTCACATTCCCTTGAAATGGCCAACTTTGGCAGAAAGATTTTTGAGCGTGAAATATTGTCAGTAGATGCTTCGACGCTGGCCTATGGGGCACCGCCTACTGCTAAAGAGCGCTATCTCACATTAATGGAAGAAAATCCCGAACTACTGCAAGATGTACCGCTGAAATATCTGGCTTCATACTTGTATATTACCCCACAATCATTAAGTCGGATACGTGCCGGGCTAAGAAAAAAAGACTAAATGAAAATATCAAGAACTACAATAAAAATTATGCGGATTTATACAGCTAACCGGTCAGTCGGTTGGCTGTATAAATCCGCATAACTATACTGAACAACGATGAGTATCCGTTATTTCCTCACCAATACCATTACTAGATTATCGTTCGCATCATAAAACCCCATGCCTCCGCCTGACAGTTTACCAAAAGACTGTGCAGAGTTCAACGCTTTCAACACCCGGCTTTCCACCTCCATATCAGGACAATCCATCATTGTACTGATCACTTGCGGAAAGCTGATAGACATAGGATTCACTTTGTCCACCTGAAAACCACCATTAATAATATTACAACCGGCATTACCATGCAAACGTTTTTCTGAAATATTAAATTCAATAAACGGTTGCTTTTCCATACCTGACGGAATTGCTTCTCCCCCGGCCTGACTAATCATCCATTTGCCGTTCAACTCAGACAATTTAACAGCAGGCTCTTTTTTCTGCAATACAATCAGTGGACGTTTGGAGGAACCGTACAATGCCATATTATTTTCTCCCAATACTTTATATTTCTTTACCTGGCCTAATGCACTCAATACATTTTTCTCTACCGTCATATCAGGACAAGCCATACGCGTGCTGCCCAAAGCACCCAAATCAATGGTACCGGGCTTAGCGTTCACATCGAACGACCCCATCATACGGTTACAACCACTATTTCCATACACTTTTCCGGTCTTTGTATCAAAACCAATAAAGGGAAACTCCTGATTGGGAGCAGGCACAACTGCACTTCCGTTAATCTCAATAATATTCCACTCTCCACCCAAAGAAGAAAGAGTTGCGACATTCTTAGTTGAAGCACAAGATGACATCCCCATCAAGGTAGCTGCCATACAAAGGGAAACAAATACTTTTTTCATTGCTATTTTTTGTTTAAGTTAATTTTTACGGAACAAAGATATGTAAAATAACTCAAAAGCAAACCTATTGTTTAGAAATAGCAATACTTTCCCCAAAGTATTTAGCAGGATTTTAATGTTTATCTGAGAATTAAGCCTTATATTTGCTCTTCGAAAAAATGATAATCATATTTAAAACTTTTGTAAGTAGAAGAAATGGGTAAAGTTCTTATTATCGGTGCAGGCGGTGTAGGTACCGTTGTTGCGCATAAAGTGGCTCAAAATCCGGATGTGTTCACAGAAATCATGATTGCGAGTCGCACCAAATCCAAATGTGACGCCGTTGTAAAAGCAATCGGTAACCCTAACATCAAAACCGCCCAGGTAGATGCAGACAGCGTGGACGAGCTGGTGACACTCTTCAATAGTTTCAAACCTGAAATTGTCATAAACGTGGCTCTTCCCTATCAGGATCTTACTATCATGGAAGCCTGTCTGAAAAGTGGAGTAAATTATTTGGATACAGCCAATTATGAACCTAAAGATGTCGCTCACTTTGAATATAGCTGGCAATGGGCATACAAAAAACGTTTTGAAGAAGCCGGCTTGACAGCTATCCTCGGTTGCGGTTTCGACCCAGGTGTAAGCGGCATCTATACTGCTTATGCTGCCAAACATCATTTTGATGAAATTCAATACCTGGATATAGTAGACTGCAATGCAGGAAACCATCATAAAGCATTTGCAACCAACTTCAATCCGGAAATCAATATTCGTGAGATAACTCAGAACGGACGTTATTACGAAAATGGCGAATGGGTAACTACCCAGCCACTAGAAATCCATAAAGATCTCACCTACCCAAACATCGGACCGCGTGATTCCTATCTCCTCTATCACGAAGAATTGGAATCTTTAGTAAAGAACTTCCCTACCATCAAACGGGCACGTTTTTGGATGACATTCGGGCAAGAATACCTGACACATCTGCGTGTTATCCAAAATATCGGCATGGCACGTATTGACGAAGTTGAATACAACGGAATAAAAATCGTTCCGCTGCAATTTCTGAAAGCTGTACTTCCCAATCCACAGGATTTAGGTGAGAATTACGAAGGTGAGACTTCTATTGGCTGTCGCATCCGCGGTTTGAAAGACGGGAAAGAACATACCTATTATATATATAACAATTGCAGCCATCAGGAGGCTTACAAAGAAACAGGTATGCAGGGTGTGAGTTACACAACCGGCGTCCCAGCCATGATTGGTGCTATGATGTTCCTCAAAGGTCTATGGAAAAAGCCGGGCGTATGGAACGTAGAGGAGTTCGATCCCGATCCGTTCATGGAACAGCTTAACAAGCAGGGATTACCCTGGCATGAAGTAATCGATGGCGACTTGGAAGTTTAAATTAGCGATTAATCAATAATCACCAATTACTAACCTCAAAACATTGAACAACGTGAATATCGGAGATAAAGCACCCGAAATACTGGGTATTAATGAAAAGGGCGAAGAAATCCGTCTGAGCAATTATAAAGGGAAAAAGATTGTACTATACTTTTATCCCAAAGACTCAACTTCAGGTTGTACAGCACAAGCCTGCAACCTGCGCGACAACTATGCCGACTTACGTAAAGCCGGTTACGAAGTTATCGGAGTTAGTGTAGACAACGAAAAGTCTCACCAAAAATTCATCGAAAAGAACGACTTACCTTTTACTCTAATTGCAGATACAGATAAGAAACTGGTAGAGCATTTCGGCGTATGGGGCGAAAAAAGTATGTACGGACGTAAATATATGGGAACTTTCCGCACCACCTTTATTATTAGCGAAGAAGGGGTAATTGAGCGTATCATCACCCCTAAGGAAGTAAAGACCAAAGATCACGCCGCACAAATCATACTGTAGTGATTGATAATTAATCACTAAATACTAATATTAATCACTAAAATAATGGCAAAAAAAGACGAACTTAATTTTGAAAACGGAAATAATATGGCAGCAAGCGAAAAACTAAAGGCACTACAAGCTGCCATGGATAAGATAGAAAAAAGCTTCGGTAAAGGCTCTATCATGAAAATGGGAGACGAAAGTGTCGAACAAGTAGAAGTAATTCCCACCGGTTCTATCGGATTGAACGTGGCGCTGGGCGTAGGCGGTTATCCTCGTGGCCGTATCATTGAAATATACGGTCCGGAATCTTCCGGAAAAACGACATTGGCAATTCATGCTATTGCCGAAGCGCAAAAAGCAGGGGGTATCGCAGCCTTCATTGATGCCGAGCACGCTTTCGACCGTTTCTATGCGGCCAAACTCGGTGTAGACGTGGACAACCTCCTTATTTCACAGCCAGACAATGGAGAACAGGCATTGGAAATAGCAGAACAACTCATTCGTTCTTCCGCTATCGATATCATTGTAGTAGACTCCGTAGCCGCTCTGACACCGAAAGCAGAAATTGAAGGCGACATGGGTGATAACAAAGTAGGTTTGCAAGCGCGTCTAATGTCACAGGCGTTGCGCAAACTGACATCTGCCGTAAGTAAGACACGTACAACTTGTATCTTCATCAACCAGCTCCGCGAAAAGATAGGTGTGATGTTTGGCAATCCTGAAACAACCACCGGTGGAAATGCATTGAAGTTCTACGCTTCTGTACGCCTTGATATACGCGGAGGCCAAGCTATCAAGAATGGTGAGGAAGTTATTGGTAAGCAAACTAAAGTAAAAGTTGTAAAAAACAAAGTAGCTCCTCCTTTCCGCAGAGCTGAATTCGACATTATGTTTGGAGAAGGTATCTCTCGTGCAGGAGAAATCATCGACTTAGGTGCAGAACTAGGCATTGTTAAGAAAAGCGGTTCTTGGTTTAGCTACAATGATACGAAAATTGCACAAGGACGTGATGCGGCTAAACAAGTTATTCTAGATAATCCGGAATTAGCAGAGGAACTGGAAGGACTTATCTTTGCAGAATTGAGAAAGGATAAATAAAGTATTTGGATACCGATTCCCATAGTGTAACAGTACAGAAATAATATTACACATCGGATTAGTTATAGTAATACATCAGAGTCTGAACACATATTATATAGAAAATGCGGATGAAGTATCCGCATTTTCTATATAATATGTGTTTCATTTATATCATTATGTAAGTTATATCATATTCCGATGCAGCACTCTTCTGCACAACCACATACTTGCAAAATAAAATTACTACTTCATCCCTCTTCTTTTTTTCTGTAAGAATGGAATAAAAGCAGCTTCAAAAAGTAAATAAAAAATTCAAAGGCAAATAAAAGTCATAAAGTTTACACGAAACTTATAATTATCTCTATATAACCCAATCTTCTATATTATTACAGATTCATTTTTCTACTATTAATTGTTTAATTTATTTATGATATTTTTGTTTTATCAATTTATTTATGATATTTTTGTTGCACAATCGAACAAATCAATATATAACAAAAATTATGACGCTGATACCTTATATTTTAATTGCAATTCCAACATGCCTACTTGCCATTGCTGTATGGACCTATTTTGATTATCGTAAATATAAGAAAAAGAACTCGTTGATTCTTTTATTATTCCTTTTTTATCCGATGCTGTTGCATGCGCAATACACAGATCGCAATCATTGCAGCATTGCATTTACATCACACAAGAATCAACCGGGAACATTGGAACAGGTCAAAGACAATATGATTTTTCAATTCATACCGAATAACGACTTCTGGAAAATAATCATTAAAAATAATAATAGTGAAGATGCCCAAATTAACTGGGAAAAAGCCAGCTTCATTATCAACGGAAGAGCGTCCGGCATCAGTCTCCAACCTCACTCCACCGAGAGCAACTCTATAGATATAATCAAAAACAATTCTGAAATAACCCGTACTGTTACCGCATCCAAATTAATTGCAGAAAACAAAATCAATAGGATATACGATAAGCAAGATTTGAAGAAGGGCGGAAAGACCTCTGTCAGCATAACTCTTCCAATAGGCGTAGGCGGCAAACCTCAATTCTTTCATATATTCAATTTTATAGTAACACAAGACAACTAACTATGACTTCTCAATATATCATTGACCACTTGGGCAAGCCGCATTCTTGGTACGTCGTATTAACAGGTCCCCACGTTGAACTGGATATCAAAAGAAAATTAGAACAACAAGGTTTCATTACCTATGTTCCTTTTGATTCCATTCAGCGGCATTGGGCAGGACGTACAAAAAAGATACATATTCCAACAATAACGAGGTGTGTATTAGTATACACTACTAATGAAGAAATTCAAAGGATACAAAAGGAATATGTCATCTTACCTTTTCAAACCATTACGGCTTTATATCAGAGCCAATAAATCTTCTACAAAAACATGAATATAACATTAGTAACAATAGCTGTAGGATTGGAAAACAACAAACTATTTCAACACATCAGAAAGTTTTTTTTTCAAATTCAACCTTGCCAGATCTTCCGGTTTCAATTCTAACTCCACTAAAATTTTAGCAGTAGCAACATTATATACAGATTCTTTTACATCACAATTTGTCTGTCCTTCACGCAAAGAGTATAGCATGGCAAAATCATAATTCAACGCTCGCGAGACGTTATATAAAGTATCAGTATCAATACTTTTTCGTGTCAACATATAATCGACACTCTGAGGTCTAACTCCCAGTCTCCTTGCAAGTTCAGCCTTAGTAACCTGATTATCAGCCATGACATTCCTGATAATCTCGCCAATATATATATTACTCTTTTCCATTTCTATGAAGATACGAATTAATTAGCCAGGCTAAAACTACTTGAATAATAATTTATCTGATTATTTGTTTTAATTAATACATAATTTATTTGTTTTATCAATTAAATTATGATATTTTTGCCACATATTCACATAAATAAAAAAGATAATACATATAAGCTATGACATTGACTATTTATATTCTCATTGCAATACCTATTTGTATACTAACCATCCTTATATGGGCTTACTTTGACTATCAAAAATATAAGCGGGAACATCATCTCATTATTCTACTGTCATTTTTGTTTCCCACATTATCGCATGCCCAATATGTTGACAATGAAAAATGTTGTATTTCATTTAAAACGTATGAGAATCATCAAGGTACATTAGAATATATCAAAGAAAATGTAACTTATCAATTCATTCCGAGTAGCAATGCATGGAAAGTTACCGTCAAAAACAATACCAATGAAACAATATGGCTCAATTGGGAAAAAGCCAACTTCATTATCAACGGAAGAGCATCAGGCGTCAGTTTCTACCCCTCTACAACGGGCAAACTTCCCATGGAAAGCATCAATAGCAATCATGAAATAAACCGGACAATTACTGCATCCAATCTAATTACAGGAAAAGGTATTGGCAAGATATACAATAAAAGAAGTATTAGAAAGGGACAAAAAACTTCCGCTACCATCATTCTGCCAATAAAAATCGGGAACGAACCGCCATTCTATCACACATTTAATTTTATAGTAACACAAGACAACTAACTATGACTTTCCAATATATTATCAATCACTTAGATAAACCACATTTGTGGTATATCGTACTGACTGGTCCGCACGCCGAACTGAGTACTAAAAAGAAACTGGAGCAACAAGGCTATATCACTTATGTTCCACTGGTTCCGGTTCGGCGTAGTTGGGCGGGATACATAAAAGAAATACACATCCCGGCGATAACGAGATGTGTATTTGTATATGCAACCAATCAAGAGATTCAAGGGATGCAAAAAGAATATACCATCCTGTCTCCTCAAACCATCACAGCTTTACATCAAAACCAATAAATATAAACCAGCGTACTGAAACTGATAACTATCCACAGCAATATACCTTGTACAAGCGGCTTAACCCCTACTGCTTTCAGGACATCACGCGACAAGGAAGCGCCGATAAAGAATAAAGTTATTGTCAATGTTTTACGGGCAATACTATTGATTCCCGCACCAATCAGCATACCTGTTTCTGAAAGGCTCAGCACATAGGTATTGACAATCATTGCCAAAACAAAGAAGAAGATAAACCAAGGAATGCTAATCTTTTGTCCCTTACTCTTAAAAATAAATGAAGTCGCGATTGCCAATGGAATAATCCAAAGAGCACGAGTCAGTTTGATAGTAGTGGCAATCTTCAGAGCTTCTTCACCATAGGCAGCACCTGCACCAACCACCGAACTGGTGTCATGGATAGCAATGGCAGCCCATGTACCAAACTCTTGCTGACTCATATTCAAGGCATGCCCTATTGCAGGAAATATAAACAAAGCCACTGCATTCAAGATAAAAATCGTACCCAAAGCCACAGACATTTCACTATCTTTTGCTTTCAGCACCGGCCCCACAGCAGCAATAGCACTACCACCACAAATAGCCGTACCCGAACTGATCAGATAGGAAGTATCACGATCCACTTTCAAAAACTTACGACCAATGACCCAACCGATAAGTAACGTACCTATCACAGAGATAATCGTAAATTCCATTCCTTCCTTACCGGAAGCAAGTGAAGCCTGCAAGTTCATGCCGAATCCCAATCCTACTACCGAATACTGCAACAGATACTTGGACGTTTTTTTATTAAACTTAGGATGTGCCTGTCCGCATAGCAAAGCAAACGCCAGACCAAGGAATAAAGCTACCGGTGGAGTAACCCAAGCGGAATAAGCATGCATTCCCGGAATATAATCAAGAAATAGGAAGAAAGAAAGAATGATAAGAAGTGAAACGTAAATAATTTTGTTGTTGTCCTGCAAAAAAGGCAGATTAACACTTTTTGCAAATGTTCGAGTTGAAGCCATATTCTTTATTTTTATTATTATTTTTCCGGGCGCAAAGGTAGGCTTCTTTCCTCAATCACACCAATCGTTTCTACTTATACACTATAATTTATTGTTATAATGCATTGCAAACTGCATGAATACTTGCGCCAAGCCGCTTTCCTGTCCCTGAGGTTGCGCAAAACTAAAGTCGCGCAACATAGGCATATCCTTAATTTCAACAACACGCAATTGCCCTGAATACAGTTCACGAGTAATGGAACGGATGGAAACAATCCCCAAACAATCCGTATGCTCCAAAAACAACTTGATACTTTCCGTACTTCCCAAATACATCAAAACCTGCAAAGAGGATAACTTTATATTATGTTATTGCAAAGCGCGCTCAAAGACATCCAATGTCCCCGAACCTCTTTCGCGAAGCACCAAAGGCAGATGCAACAGTTCCTCGGGAGTTATCTCCTCCCCGATGGCAAGTTTACTACCCGTACGGACCACCGCCACCAACTCGTCTTTCAAAAAAGTGGTATATTTGATATTAGGCAAACGAAACACGCCTTCAACAAATCCCAAGTCAATGCGATGTTCCTGCAAAGCAGCCTCTATCTCTCTGGAATTGCCGTTCAGCAACGACAAATTAACATGAGGAAACTTACCGATAAAACTGGCGAGCAAAGGCGGCAATACATACTGGGCAACAGTAGTACTGGCCCCCAGCTTCAAACCGCCGGTGTACTCATTATGCAGCAAATGCATTTCATATTCCAGCCGTTTATAATCTTCCAGAATTCGTTCACAGTGTTCCAAAAGCAATTTGCCTGCCTCAGTCAACGAAATTCTGCTACCTTGCCGGTCAAACAGACGAGTTTGATAAGCGGCTTCCAGTTCTTGTATATGCTTGGTTATTGCAGGCTGGCTGACAAACAATTCTTGCGAAGCTTTCGTAAAGCTCAGGTTCTTCGCAACAGACTGGAACACTTTTAAACGAAAATCACTCACGTTACAATGAATTAGAACAATTAATTATTCTGCAAATCCTCACTCCTTATACCTAACGCCGACATCAACGGATATCCCAAAATCTCCCAACGGTAAGCAACCGGAGTTACCGGCTTTTCCATCCGGAAAAAAACAATGTCTTTTGCATTTCCTTTTTGTCCTGCACTTTCTACTACCGACTCTTTCAGTACATTTTCAACTTCCTCACCATACTCTTCATTAAAAGGCACGACAATCAACTTTTTCACCTCGGCGGAATTCAAGACTATATGCAATAAATCAAGATACAACTCCCCTCGGGATACAAACCCTTCTGAAGACACAGCCATAAAACAAAATTCCCCTAAGGGACCTTTGAAAGCCATCCCATCCAATTCACTTTTCAAATCGGACGGCAAACAATCTTCCAGCTTCCCGGACTGCTCATCATACACCAAAAGTATTTGCACATCATTACTCCCCTCTTTCACCCCGGCATCCATTGCCAGACACATGGTAAATAGTGCCAAGTCAGCCCTCTGTAAGGAACGGCCCAGCAACGGTTCAAAATACTTTTTCAAGTCATTTATAACAAAATTCAGGTAGGCTGCATCTATCACCATTACCGTTTCGGAAAGTTTCATTCGAGTATTCTCCATAATTACATGTTTATTGCGGGAGTAAAGGTACAAAAAGTTTTGCAGATAAAAGCCATTTGTCATAAATCAGACATTTTGACATTCATTCTCTTCTATTAACTGATTTTTTGTCACATTTCTGCCACTGGCAAATCTTTTGCGCCCGTTCAGGTGTTATGAATCTGATAAAAATAGAAAGGAGAACAAAATATGAACTTTAACAACTTTACTATCAAAGCGCAAGAAGCCGTACAAACGGCTGTAAACCTGACGCAAACGCGGGGGCAACAAGCCATTGAACCCGTACACCTGCTTCAGAGCGTAATGAAAGTGGGCGAAAATGTCACCAACTTCATCTTCCAGAAATTAGGAATGAACGGACAGCAAATCGCACTTGTACTTGACAAGCAAATAGATTCATTACCTAAAGTATCAGGTGGAGAACCTTATCTAAGTCGCGAAACGAACGAAGTCTTTCAAAAAGCCACCCAGTACTCTAAAGAGATGAACGACGAGTTTGTTTCATTGGAACCCATTCTGCTGGCTTTGCTCAATGTAAAGAGCACCGCTTCCACAATCCTCAAAGATGCCGGAATGACGGAAAAAGAATTGCGAAATGCAATCAATGAATTACGAAAAGGCGAAAAAGTAACGTCACAGTCCAGTGAAGACACTTATCAATCATTGGAGAAATATGCCATTAACCTGAACGAAGCAGCTCGAAGCGGTAAACTGGATCCTGTAATCGGACGTGACGAGGAGATCCGCCGGGTGTTGCAAATCCTGAGCCGCCGTACCAAAAACAACCCTATATTGATAGGCGAGCCGGGTACAGGTAAAACAGCGATTGTAGAAGGTCTTGCCCACCGTATACTACGAGGTGACGTACCCGAAAACCTAAAAAACAAACAGGTATATTCACTGGACATGGGCGCACTGGTTGCAGGAGCCAAATATAAAGGTGAATTCGAAGAACGTCTGAAAGCAGTCATCAATGAAGTGAAGAAATCGGAAGGGGATATCATCCTGTTCATCGATGAAATCCACACATTGGTAGGTGCCGGTAAGGGAGAAGGGGCCATGGATGCCGCCAACATTCTGAAACCGGCCCTGGCACGCGGAGAATTGCGGAGCATTGGCGCCACCACCCTTGATGAGTATCAGAAATACTTTGAAAAGGATAAAGCGTTAGAACGCCGTTTTCAAATTGTCATGGTAAACGAACCGGATACGTTGAGCACCATTTCCATTCTTCGTGGTTTGAAAGAACGTTACGAAAATCACCACCACGTGCGGATTAAAGATGATGCCATTATCACCGCTGTAGAACTGAGCAACCGCTACATCACCGACCGTTTTCTACCGGACAAGGCTATCGACCTAATGGATGAAGCTGCTGCCAAGCTCCGTATGGAAGTAGATTCCGTACCGGAAGAGTTAGATGAGATTTCACGTAAGATCAAGCAGCTGGAGATTGAACGCGAAGCCATTAAACGTGAAAACGACCGGCCCAAACTGGAACAAATCGGTAAAGAACTTGCAGAACTGAAAGAACAGGAAAAATCCTATAAAGCAAAGTGGCAAAGCGAAAAAACGCTGGTCAACAAGATTCAGCAAAACAAGATAGAGATAGAGAACCTGAAGTTTGAAGCCGACAAAGCAGAACGTGAAGGTGATTACGGAAAGGTTGCCGAAATACGTTATGGCAAACTGCAAGCCCTGAACCAAGAAATTGAAGAAACGCAACAAAAGTTGCACGAAATGCAAGGTGACAAGGCTATGATTAAAGAAGAAGTCGATGCCGAAGATATTGCCGATGTAGTTTCCCGCTGGACAGGCATACCGGTAAGCAAGATGTTGCAGAGCGAAAAGGATAAGCTGCTGCATCTGGAAGACGAGCTGCACCAACGGGTCATCGGTCAGGACGAAGCCATTGAAGCCGTATCCGATGCTGTACGCCGCAGCCGCGCAGGATTGCAAGATCCCAAACGTCCTATCGGTTCGTTCCTCTTCCTCGGCACTACCGGTGTAGGTAAGACGGAGCTTGCCAAGGCGCTTGCCGAATTCCTGTTCGATGACGAAACGATGATGACACGTATCGACATGAGCGAGTATCAAGAGAAGCACAGCGTCTCCCGTTTGGTCGGAGCGCCTCCGGGATACGTAGGATATGATGAAGGTGGTCAGTTAACGGAAGCCGTTCGTCGCAAGCCCTACTCTGTCGTGTTGTTCGATGAAATCGAGAAAGCCCATCCGGATGTATTCAACATCTTACTGCAAGTGTTGGACGACGGACGTTTGACGGATAATAAGGGACGTACTGTGAACTTCAAGAACACCATTATCATCATGACCTCCAACATGGGAAGCGGATACATTCAAAGCCAAATGGAAAAGCTGAATGGTTCTAACAAAGAAGAAATTGTGGAAGAGACCAAAAAGGAGGTAATGAATATGTTGAAGAAGACCATCCGTCCGGAATTTCTGAACCGTATCGACGAAACCATCATGTTCCTGCCACTGACGGAAACGGAAATCAAACAGATCGTTGTACTCCAAATCAAGAGTGTGCAGAAAATGCTGTCCGGTAATGGTGTAGAACTTGAATTGACTGATGCCGCCATAGACTTCCTTGCCAATGCAGGATATGACCCTGAATTCGGCGCCCGCCCGGTAAAACGTGCCATACAGCACTACTTGCTGAACGACCTGTCCAAAAAACTATTGTCGCAGGAAGTAGACCGCAACAAGCCCATTACGGTGGATGCAAATGCCACGAAAGATGGATTGATATTCAGAAACTAAATAATAAAAACAGGAGATGTGTACCCCCAATAGCACATCTCCTGTTTTATTTTGATAGATAGCCATATTATCAGACTTAACCTACCACCCCCTCTTTCATCTTCGCAACAATATATCGTACATCATCTTCAGTCACCATCGGACCACTCGGCAAACACAAACCCTGTTTAAATAACTGTTCACTAACCCCATTCGTATAAGCAGGGGTATCCTTATAAACAGGTTGTTTATGCATGGGTTTCCAAAGAGGACGACTTTCAATACCAGACCTGTCAAGCCATACACGCATTGCCTCCACATTGAGATTAGGTTCACAAGCCGTATGCGCAGAGCAAACCTCATGTGCAACACCCGCAGCACCGCCAACAACGCCCTGAACCTTCTCCTCATAAGCATGCTCCTCGCCTACTACATGCAGTCCCTCATCCAACAATACCGTATTCAACCAATAGTTGCTGTCATAATCCGCAGAAGGATTGACATGTAACCTAATCCCCTTTACATCTTTCAACAACTCCTGATAAAGCGAGCAAACTACCTTATGATGATTGATATGATCAGCAGCCACAGTCATCTGGCCGCGACCGATACCGGCACAAATATTACTCATACGATAATTGTAACCGATACGTTCATGCTGATAATAAGGATATGCCTCGCGGGCCTGTGTAGCATAGAACATGATTTCCTTCTTACTCTCAGCATCCGGACAGATCAATGCACCGCCACCCGAGGTGGTGATCATCTTATTACCGTTGAATGAAAGCACCCCATATTTGCCAAGAGTACCACACATCCGACCTTTGTACCGACTTCCAAAACCTTCGGCGGCATCCTCTATCACCGGAATATCATATTTATCGGCAACAGCCATTATTTCATCCAGTTTGGCAGGCATGCCATACAGATAAACCGGCACAATAGCCTTCGGCTTCTTACCTGTCTTGGCAATACGATCAGCTATTGCCATATCAAGCAGTTGAGGATCCATATTCCATGTATCCTCTTCAGAATCTACAAATACAGGAGTAGCCCCCAGATAAGTCACAGGATGGGATGATGCGCAGAACGTAAAACTTTGTACCATTACTTCATCACCCACACCTACACCGCATGCTAAAAGTGACAGATGTACAGCAGCCGTACCGGCAGACAAAGCCACCACATGTTTATTCTCACCTACAAAAGTCTCCAAATCCTGTTCAAAGCCATTTACATTCGGACCGAGTGGAACAACCCAGTTTGTATCGAAAGCTTCGCGTATGAAGTCCTGCTCCTTGCCACTCATGTGAGCTAGGCAAAGATAAATTCGTTTGTCCATAAAATATATGTGATTTATAAAACTATAGTAATAAGAAAGCAGAAGCTCACTTAATCAGACAGCTGTTAAGACAACTCTATAAAATAAGTTTTTCCAAACTGTGAAAATCAACAATTTCATATTGAGGCTTCATATTATCTGACACAGACAACTGTTTATGAATATTTTGCCCATCATCCAACAAGCATATTGTTGCCCAACCCAGTTGATTGGGAGCAATAAAGTCTTTCAAGACATTATCACCGATATAATAATAATCCGCACTCCCATATTTATGCTGAAAATATAAAAAAGCCTCTAAAGAAGGCTTGGAGTAACCAAAAGTCTCTGATATGATACAGTTTTCCCACAATATGTATCTGTCCAGTTTCAATGCTCTTATTTTATTAGATTGAGTAATCCTTCTACCATCTGTTATAATTCCTGAAATAATATTTGCTTTATACATTCGCTTTAAAGTGCTCTCAACATTATCAGACAAGAATATTGTTGGAAAATGTTCCCTGTATTTCATTAAATATGTTCTCAATGGGATATCCAATTCATATTCGTCATTTACACATGAAAACACATTTAGTTTCTGCTTATAACAAGATAGCATATACTCGTACACACCGATTTTCCCATATGATTCTTCAATCCACGAGGCAATCTCCATATAGGCAGATTTTAAAAAATCAATCTCCTTATAAAGAGTATCATCCAAATCAAATACGACTACCCTCTTTCTCATAAACAATTACCTCTGAGTCGTAACGTAACATCAAAGTATTATCTAACCATTCATCAGAATATCGAATTTCTTTATCCAAAAAATATTCTTGAATTAAATATTGAGGATAATCAGCTTTTGCATAATATGACAACGGATACCCACCACCAAACCGAGGATTGATTTCAATACCGACCACATCATTATCACTTTCTCTATAAAATAATTGAATACAAATACAGCCAATAACTCCCGGCAAGTAATTCATTCTCTCCCTTAAATAAGGGAGCAAAAAATTCTTTCTAGTATACCCTTTGTTGATTTCTCCTGCCCGTATTTCAATTCTTTCTCTGGGAACAATAGACTTGACATAATGGTCTTGACCATAATACATATCTACTGTGAACTCTTTATATTCAGTTTTATCAATATATTCCATGAATATCAATTTGGGATGATGTATTATCTCTGGAGTTAATTCATCGGGGTTCTTCACAACAAATAAGTCTTTGGATAACGAACCATCATAAGGCTTTGCAAATAAAGGAAAAATCGGATGGAGTTTATCAATTGGCCTAGGAACACGAATTCCCAATTTTTGCAGAAAGTCTCCGGTATTACGTTTATCCCTGCAAAGTTGAATAAAAGATGTATCAGAAACTATAATAGAGATATGCCTATCACTAAATTTATCTTTATTCTTAGATAAGATAAGCAATTCTGTATCAATAGTCGGTATTACCATCCCAATATGGTTATCAATACAGATAGACAATAAGATATCCACATATTCCGGCACTGTGACCTTAGGAACTTTAAAGCACTTATCAGATATAATTCCAGCTGGTGCTAGAGCCGGATTCATATCTGTAGTATACACCATAGCTTTAATATTACAAGCCTTTAAAGCTTTTTTAAATAATTCTACAAGTACAACCCGCTTTCCTGCAGAGGTAATCAATATATTTTTCATTTATTCAATTGTTACCGGTAAAATATTCCATTGTTGCTGAAGTCTCAGAGCTGATCCCCTCTCTTACAAACACTTTCTTAATTGTTAAAACAATGATTCTCAAATCAAGTATAAAAGAGCAATGATCTACATACCAAACATCCAGTTCAAACTTTTTTGTCCAACTAATAGCATTACGTCCGTTCACTTGTGCCCAGCCCGTAATACCGGGACGAACTTCATGTCTACGTGCTTGCTCTTTATTATACAGAGGAAGATATTGAGGAAGCAAAGGACGAGGACCAATTAAAGCCATATCACCTCTCAATACATTTATTAATTGCGGTAATTCATCTACAGAAGTAGAACGAATAAACTTTCCCACCTTCGTCAAGCGCTGCTCGTCCGGTAATAAATCACCGTTCGCATCACATTCATCAGTCATCGTTTTGAATTTGATAACTTTGAATATCTTACTATTTTTTCCTGGGCGTTCTTGAGTAAAAAATACTCCCGCACCTTTATTAGCAAAGTGTAACCAGATGATTAAAAGTAACAATATTGGCCAAATGGTTACTAACACACAGAATACAATTAGAAAATCCAATATACGCTTCAAAAAATGAGAATACATAACTACTCAAAATGTTTCATTATTATCCGGTAACTATTTTGTACCGTATAGTTAGCACATAAATAGGAATAAGCATTTTTACCCATAATTTTCATCAAGTCCTTATCCGATACCAGATTATCAACCAACTTCATAAATCTATGCAAATCTCCACTTTCAGTCCACATTCCATAACCATTAGTTTCGGCTATGCGTCCAATATCCGTATTCAAGTCTGTTGCAAATAATACCGGCATTCCATTTTCAAGATAGGATAGTAAACGAGAAGGATAATTAGGAATTGTAAAACGTCTGTCCAGAAATATCAAACCAACATCGCATACTTTTACCAAATTATCATATTCCTCCTTGGGAAGAGAAGATAGCAGGCTAGAATTACGGGGAGAATTGATTTCAAAAAATTGACTTATCCGACCATACTCAGTTCCATTACCTACTATGATAAAATAAGTATCATCCCTTGCTTCATTAGCCTCAATTACATCCATCAAAAAATCAACTCCTTGCGGGCGGCCTAAATTTCCACCATAAATAAATAATAGTTTGTTTGTCGGAATATTTAATTTAGTAAGTAATGTTTTTCTATCTATCAAATATTCATTATCTTTTTTCAGTTCTATGCTATTGGGGCAAACCTCCACTTTATTTGAATTAACAAAACGGTTATGTTTCAATACATACTCTACATTTGCAGGAGACATACAACCTATATAATCGGACAACTTATAAAGCTGTTTTTCTTTCTTACGAAATAACCAGTAAAACAGACTGCTCTTTGAAAACATCCCTAAATCAACTGCATTCTGAGGAAATATATCTTTCAATAACAGGTAAGTTTTTGCTCCATATCGTATTTTCAAAGAGGCTATCACTTTATTGAAAGTTATCGGAGGAGTCGAATATAATATCAAGTCAAACTTTACATCTTTCCAATATGTATGTATAGCTTGTTGATATTGATATTCCAATAATAATGTCCCGACACCTTTTTCTATCAAATTTGTCTTCTGAATATTCAAAGTCTTTACTTTCAAGATTCTAACCTCACTGTTTTCTCTCAATTCTGTTGGTTGATGAAAACGTCGTTCAGCTGGAACTACAATATATAGTGAATGCCCGTTACGAATAAATTCGCGCATTAAATCTGTGTAAATACCACGTTCTGAAATATCAGAGATATAGCCCAATGTTAAAAACAAGATATTCATCCCTATCGAATCAGAATTTTCTCCAAACCATTTTATTCACCACCCCTGTATAGCTCTGTATCAGCTTCACAACTTTAGTCGATACATTCTCATCACAGTAAGTCGGAACTGGAATACCATAATCACCGTTAGCATTCATTGCTACGGCAGTATCCACCGCCTGCAACAGTGAGCTCTCATCAATACCCGCCAAAACAAAGACGCCCTTGTCCAAAGCCTCGGGACGTTCTGTACTCGTACGGATACATATCGCCGGGAAAGGATGTCCCACAGAAGTAAAGAAAGAACTTTCCTCAGGCAGCGTACCACTATCACTCACCACAGCATACGCATTCATCTGCAAGCAGTTGTAATCATGGAAACCGAGAGGTTCATGCTGCACCACGCGGCTGTCAAGTTCAAAGCCACTTGCCTCCAGACGCTTCCTGCTGCGAGGATGACAACTGTAGAGAACTGGCATGTCATATTTCTTTGCCATAGCATTGACTGCCTTAAACAACGAAAGAAAATTCTTTTCCGTATCAATATTCTCCTCCCTATGGGCAGACAAAAGAATATACCTGCCTTTTTGAAGGCCCAGTCTATGATGAATATCCGAGGATTCGATTGCAGACAAATTCTCATGCAACACCTCAGCCATCGGAGAGCCTGTAACATAAGTCCGTTCCTTTGCAACCCCCGAAGCGTTCAGGTATCTCCTTGCATGTTCTGAATAACAAAGATTCACATCGGAAATTATATCCACAATACGGCGGTTCGTCTCTTCCGGCAGACATTCATCAAAGCATCGGTTGCCTGCTTCCATATGAAAAATCGGAATATGAAGCCGTTTAGCACCTATTACGCTAAGGCAGGAATTGGTATCACCCAACACCAACACAGCATCCGGCCGCGTCTGTACCATCAGCTTATAGCCCGCATTGATGATGTTGCCCATTGTAGCCCCCAAGTCATCGCCCACAGCATCCATATAAACATCAGGATCTTTCAGTTTAAGGTCACGAAAGAAGATGCCATTCAGGTTATAATCATAGTTCTGACCTGTATGAGCCAAAAGGCAATCAAAATACTCCCGGCATTTGTTGATAACTGCCGCCAGACGAATAATTTCCGGGCGGGTACCTACTATAATCAAGAGTTTCAAGCGTCCGTTCTCCTGAAACTTGATATCTGAATAATTCAATCTAATCTCCATTTTTTATGTTGTCCCTTTGTTCTTATTCTTCTCAAACTTTCTCAAAATAAGTATCCGGACGTTCCGGATTGAAGCACTCGTTGCACCACATCACAGTCACCAAATCCTCCGTTTCGCTCAGGTTGATAATATTATGCGTATAACCCGGAATCATTTCCACTGCTTCAATCCTGTCACCGCTGACCTCAAACTCTATGATTTCTTCACAGCCTATCTTACGAAGCTGAATCAAACCATGCCCGCTTACCACCACAAATTTCTCATTTTTGGTATGGTGCCAATGCTGACCTTTGGTGATACCCGGTTTGGAGATATTCACAGAAAATTGCCCGCGGTCTGCCGTACGAATAATCTCAGTAAAGCTGCCGCGTTCATCTACGTTCATCTTCAGAGGATAACGAAACTTTTCAACCGGTAAATATGAGAGATAAGTGGAATAGAGTTTCTTGGTAAAAGCGTCACTTAAATCAGGAACATCCAGGTTCTCAGACATCCGCCTGAAAGACTTTATCAACACTGCAATGCTACCGAGGGTTATAGTATGCACCACAGGCACTTCACAATAATCCCCTTTACGATGTTCCCTGCCGTTCAACGCTGCAAGCAATTCATCCACAACATCATCCACATATACCAAGTTCATCACTACATCAGGATCGTTCACCTGAATGGACAAATCATGGGCTATATTATGGCAGAATGTAGCCACCGCACTGTTATAGTTGGGGCGACACCACTTACCAAATACATTCGGAAAACGATAGACCAGCACTTTTGCGCCAGTTTCTTTACTATAATCAAACATCAGTTGTTCTCCTGCCCGCTTCGACTCACCGTAAGGATTATCCTGCGCAGCCTGCGTGGAAGAAGAGAGCATCACAGGGCACGTATTGCCGTATTTTTTCAATGTATCAAGCAATGTGGAGGCAAAGCCAAAATTCCCCTTCATGAATTCCGACGATTCTTTCGGACGGTTCACGCCTGCAAGGTTGAACACAAAATCCGCCTGACGACAATAAACGTCCAACTCCGAGGCGTCACTGTTCACGTCATACTCAAACACAGTCAACTCCTTCCCTTCCATTCCATAATTGCGGGCTTTCCCCGATTGAATGTTATGCAGTTGGGATACGAGATTTCGACCGACAAACCCTTTGGCGCCGGTTACTAAGATTTTCATAAATGGTATAATTCTGTTTATCGCAGAAAAAAGGAAAGATTACAATAGTTTGTAGAAATCATCCAGCCCGATAAAATCCACTTTAGGGAAACTATATTGCTTAAGGATATGAAAATGATGATCCTCCGTCACAATAAATTTGGCATTGGCCACAATTGCACAATCCACAAACTTATTATCATCCGGATCGGATTTTATCAGATTGAAATTATAATATGGAGTAAAAAATAACGTATAAGAAGAGTTTAGAATAAGTTCTATAAATATTTTGGCTGTTTCCTTGCCTGCCAATCGTTCTAAGATTTCTTCATACTCATTGAGTATCTCATTAGATACACACAAAAGGTTTGTTCCATCCAGAAAGCAGTCCCAAATCTTACGATATTTGCTTTTAGGAGAGATGCATTGCACCAAGCTGTTTGTATCCAAGACTATTCTACTCATCTTTCTTTAAAAGAGTACGGACATCAATCTTTCTTAATTCATCAAGTTTCTCTTGATTTAATATTCCAGAATCCCATAATTCATTCAAACGGTCATCTAACTTCTGAGAAAAATACTTTGTCAGCACCTCTTTCACTTCCATCAATCTTTCTTCCGAACCATCAAAAGCGAACATCTTCAATAGATGTTGTTGAACCGGATTTAATACTGTCGCTGCCATATCTCGTTTACCTTAGTTTTAAAACAAAGATAAAACTTTTTTCTGAAAAAATGGCGCTATTCACTTTATTTCCTGCTATATTAACTTATATAATGCTTATTCACTCTTTATCTCCGTTGTTTTAGCTTTCTCCTCCAGTCCAAGGTCTTCACGTATAAAACGAAGTTTCAGTAACAATGTTTTCATGCCTTCCACATCCAGACGGACCGTATTATGAGAATGGTAGTCTTCTATCTGGGCTATGTTTTCATTACCTTCCGTAAAGAATTTATCATAATTCAAATCTCGGGTATCGCAAGGGATACGATAATAGCCGCCCATATCAATCGCCTTTGCCATTTCTTCACGTGTCACTAAAGTCTCATACAGCTTTTCACCATGACGGGTACCTATGGTTTTCACTTCTGTGGTTCCATAAACGGGATTTATCTGTGCATATGTTTCCTTTAGGGCCCGGGCAAGAACATCCAAGGTAGCGGCCGGAGCTTTCTGCACAAAAAGATCTCCGTTATGCCCATGTTCAAACGCATAAATTACTAAATCCACGGCATCATCCAGAGTCATCATGAAGCGGGTCATATTAGGATCCGTTATCGTAATGGGTTTGCCGTTTTTTATCTGCTCCACCCACAGGGGGATAACAGAACCGCGACTTGCCATCACATTGCCGTAACGGGTACAACAAATGGTAGTCTGCGCATCCTCACCCAAAGCACGACCTTTGGCTATTGCCACCTTTTCCATCATGGCTTTGCTGATACCCATCGCATTGATGGGATAAGCTGCCTTATCAGTAGAAAGCACCACCACATTCTTGACCCCGTGGGCAATGGCAGATTCCAATACATTATCCGTACCGACAACATTGGTCTGTACAGCCTGCAATGGAAAAAATTCACAACTCGGTACTTGCTTCAATGCGGCTGCACTGAACACATAGTCCACTCCCATCATTGCACCGTCCACACTTTGGCGGTCACGCACATTACCGATATAGAACTTCACTTTCGGGTTCTGCAAGTGATGACGCATGTCATCCTGTTTTTTCTCATCACGAGAGAATATACGGATTTCTTTGACATCAGAATTGAGAAAACGGCGTAGGACCGCATTACCGAAGGAACCTGTACCACCAGTGATCAATAAAACCTTATTTTTGAAAACTGACATAAATATTTATTTATTCTAAAATTATGATTTTCAATTTTTCTTCCTTTAGTATGAATAAATGTTTTTACTGTAATTACATCAAAGCATTTATAAAAATATCTTCAAAACTATACTCTCACATAGATCAAACTAATGCATACCCCTTTGTCCATTTTTACATTTCCTCAACACAGACAAACATTCTGAATAGACTAAAGACAATAATCCTTTACAGAGGTTTTGTCTCCATTAAAAGTTTCACGTCACCTATCATTATCATAATAATGAAATGTATTAATGATATTACTTACGTACACGCTTTTCTTTACCAAGAAGGAACATAATCTTAATGCCAAGATTAATAGGCCATATGTTACCATGTTTATAATCTTGGTATTTTCCTAATGGCATATCAAAGTATAACTGGAGTTCCTCTTCTGAGATACGAAGATAGTTTGCAACCTGCTTAAACATTTCGCAGCCTTCTTCTTCTGATACAGAGGGTTTAGCAAGACAAGCGATAGCTTCCTCACGAGTCATCTGACCTGTCACAACAAGAGATGACAATTGATGATTACGTACATCGTAACCGAAACGTTTCGGATACCACCAACCCTCAAGAAATTTTGTAATCAAGCTTTCGAAATGCTTTTGAGGATATGCAATGTACCCATATTCATCAAAAAGAATTTTCTTGATTTCTTTATAATTATATGGAATCAGATTGAGAGGTTTCACTACTTTTATACCTTTTATCAAAGGCAACCAAATTTTCCTACGATATGTATTAGTGAACTTATAATGTTTTAATGGAGCTGGAGAATGTTTTCTCAATACATCATTAATGAATACAGTATCAGTTGTTCCTCCACCAAATTTAGTATGCCAGTATGCAGGATTTGTATATGCTTCTGTAGAAATATTTTCTCCATTAAGGATATACTTTATACCGTTATCAACAGCATATTGCTCTACCATCTGTACGAACGCATGATCTTGAGGTATGTCAAGACAAGCCATACCAGTACGAAACATTGCTAACTGAAAGTTACGCATATCTTCTTGATCAATCTTAGCAACCCTTAAATCAACACCAAGTTTACTACAAATGGCATTCACATTCTGCACACCAAGAGGAAGATCTAAACCTGAATCAACGTGAAACACCAAAGGGCGCAACCCCCATTGAGTAACTGCCTCATGCAATACATAGGTAGAGTCAAAACCACCAGACAGACCAACGAGACAATCGTATTTCTTACCCTTGCCTTCTTTCTTTATCTTCATAATAAGCGACTGTAATTCAATTTCATGATTATAACCATGATTCCAGCTTTCTTCAATAGTATTCTCATACATATTACAACGCTCACATTTACCATTTGATTCAAAAACTATAGAAGGATCCGATTTGGTGTCCATCACACAATGAGGACACATTTTATATTCTATCATAATGTTTAGTTATATAAATGATTAGCTATTTTATTCCAAATATTCTTATATCCTTCCCAAACGACAGGCATACTATATAGCTTATTTACGCGTTTTTGTGCATTTATACCAGCTAGATTCTTAAGTACCTCATCGTTAATAAATGTCGCAATAGCCTCTTTTAACGATTCCACACTTTGTGGTTGAATTAACAGGCCAAATTTTTCAAGATCTTCTGAAGCCAGCATTTGAGGTATTGCCCCTACAGATGACGCTATAATAGGACAGCCGCAAGCCATACTTTCAAGAATTACATTAGGGAAACCCTCTGTATATGTAGGCAACACAAATACATCGCATTTCAACATTTCTTCAATTACATTATTATGAGGAATCGCTCCTAAAAATTCTATTCTATCAATTGAATCTCCTGCTATTTTTTTAAGTGCCTGAAGTTCTATATCAGTTACTGCTCCTATAACTTTTAACTTTATTTCAGGAAATGACTTTATTGCCTCAACCAATTCATATATACCTTTTGCCCGCCAAACATGTCCTACGAATAGATACTGATTCCTAATTCTAGAAACGTTACTTTTTGAAACGATGTCCAATACAGCAGGTGCCACTGGATTGGGTAGATAACAAACATTAACGATTCCCATATCAAGCAAAGTATTGTAAGATTTTTCATCAATAAGGATTGCAGTATCAGCTAAGCGACATACTTTCATAATCCATTTATACTCCCAGTTTCTTTGTTCGCATACTTCAGGAATTCTACCAAAATGGAAATGTACGACCGTTTTAGCATCACATTTTTTTGCCATTTTTAACATAACCCAGCAAGGAATAATCCCAAACGAAGCACTTGTCGTTATATGAATCACATCGTATCTCTTTTGATTTATTCTTTGCCTATATTCTCTAAGTTTTGACATATACTCCACTCCTCCTCGATATATCCTATAGAACACACTCATACTTGGTTTAATGTCAGTCTTCCTATCTTGAGACATTACATCAAGTTCAATATTATCATTATGTGAATCATGATATCTTATTACACACCTTCCCACCATGGCAATGCCACAGTCCATTCTCGTACATGGAGAACAAAATAAAACCTTCATACTTACTTATTTTAAAGCCTGCAATAGGTAGCTTCTAGACATCTCTACGAGCCGCATTTTTCTTCTATCAACTTCTTCGTAATTTATTGGTAATAGCCAATCATTACTGTTTTTTAAGAACTCAAGCGATGGAATCAAATATTTCTCCAATCCCATTTCATGCATTAAGTTTACCAAACGAGAATCTTTTCCGTCATTATTGATTGTCGCTATAAATTGCTTATGAAAAAGGATACAAAACACTATACCATGAAAAGAATCTGTAACAACAAATTTAGCTCCTGCTATTCTGCTCATCCATTTTTTCACTGATGGATTAAAGCAGTAACGTAACCCCTTTTGTGGGTAATTTTCATTTAACAAAATAGCAGAACATCTGAAAGTACTCTTTACAAAATCTATATTTCGATAAAAGTCCATAGTTTTGTTTAACTTATAACAGACTATCTCATTCCGCTGCTTAATACGACCTACAATCTCTACATAATCATCATTAAGAAAGCAAGGATCCAAAACAAGAGTTGATTTTAATCCAAAAGTTGACTCACAAAGTTCTTGTCCCTCTTTTTCTCTCACTGATAGAGCACAGAATCTATTCAACAATAATGTAATCTCAGGGATATCGTTTTCCAATCTAGAAGGCCATTCTTTCAATCCAAAACTCGAAGCATATGACACACGTTTTATGGTCTCGTCTCCAAAATCCAAAAAATAAGCATTCCTTAAAGACTTACTAATATCAGGATTCCAAACCTGATCACTTCCAACAATATAACAATCTGCTTGGGGAGGACTCTGCTTCAATTCATCTAATGATTCATATCGCATAGTTAATGGAGGATAATTTTTTTTTATAAATTTGTTTATACGATACCTTTGTACAATGTATTTGAGTATTTTTACATGCAATGGTTGTTTCGCACTTTCATCCTGTCTGATATCAATAAGTGAGACACAATATCCCCTCTCTTTTAAGAATCGGCACAAAGCATATGTCTGCATTACAGCCCCATTATTAGACGAGTAATGATATGTAATTATAGCTATTTTCATTTTTGTTTAAGTATTGATATGACTTTCTCTTTATCAAAGGTTGGTCTATTGCACATTCTCAAATAGCGCCAAATTTTCAGGACCCAAGTATATGGTTTCTTCCAAGTAGCATAATTAGCATAATCAATCAAAAACTGATCATAATCATAATATTTTATCGCATAACTTAAATTCCTGCGTTCTCTACATTGTCCCAAAACATTTTTACCATCAACCATTCTGTGATTATGAAACAGGAAGGTTTTCCAATCCCCTTCATGCAATTCTATTTCCGATTTTTCTAACCAATCTCTTCCCTTTTTAGAATGCACTACCACCGCAGATATCCCATCTTTATGTTGCTCTATAAACGAAGTATCACCCCAAAAGTCTCCTATTGTGACATCTGATTTTCTGTGAGCAAAGGCAAATTTACAATCATAGCAACTCATTCTATTGGTTTTCTCTGTATAAAATCCGCACAACGGTAATGGTTTCTCTTTGAGAGGAATAACCTTTATCTTACCTTCTTTATCACATACAGAAAACTCATATAACTGTTTATTTCGAAACGAATTCACAGATAGATATTCTTTAAAATACTTCGCTGCAAATTGCTCTAATAAAAAATAAGAAGGTACTCCACCACATATAATATCCACAGTCAACAAATTCGATTTGTCAAATTTGTCACCAAGAAACGATAGAAGCCCTGCCACTTGGCAACCTAAACCTGAAAAAACAATAGTCTTCCCTGATTTCAAATGATCCCGGACCACTTTATATATTCCTGTTGTATTGCTTTGGGCATACTTCGACCCCTGTAACAATGAAAGATCTTCGCCCTTAGCTACAGAACAATGAAAGACTTTATAGCCTTTCATTGATGCTCCAATAGCAATACCATTAACTGATATAACGGTTTTAGCTAATGCTGCAAAAATCCCCCCGGAGGAAGATTTCTTTCTTAAATTAGAATCACTTGTCCAACCTGCATAAAGAGTTGAGAGCTTCAGATTATTGCATCCATACGAATAATTAGAAACTACAGGACAAGACTTCTCACAGCAACCACATGAAATACATTTATTGGAATCTAGAGCATAAGTCAAATAGTACTCATCACTCATTGTTGCTTCTAATGCACCTACTGGGCATGAATCCACACAAACTAAACATCCTGTACATTCATTAATGGAGGCAAGTATTGGCATAGTTATATAGTGCAATTATAATGTTTCTAAAAACTGCTTGTATTTTTTACTGATAGTTGAAATGCTGAAATACCGTTCTACATAATTCATTTGATTTCTAACAAATGAATTTTTTAAGTCTTCTCCACCATCAATCACGACCTTCATCTGCAAAGCTAGTGCCTCATAATCACCACATTTAAATGATAGGCTATCCTCTCCTGAATTCAAAAACTCCTTAAATTGCGGAATATCCGAAGCTATCACAGGAAGCCTATATCTAAAAGCAACAGTAATAGCTCCACTTTGCGCAATATCTTGATATGGCATCACAAAATAATCGCTTGCTGCAAAAAGATCTGCTACATCTTCATTAGCTATACGTTCAATTCTTAAGTCAAACAGCTTTGGATATTTGATAAGAGGTTTATATTTTTCTATCCAGACATTACACTTTCCTGCTATGATGACCTTAAAATTTCTTGTTCCTTGCTCATACAATAAACAGGCTGCATTTATCAACAAATCTACTCGTTTATATTCCGCTATTATACCAAAAAATAGAAATGTTATGTTTTTTTGGTCTTCTCGTATGTTTTTTATTTTGGGATCTCCATAATCCTTTATTGCTAAAGGTGCTTTAAGTACATTCTTTCCACGATACTTCGCAGATAATATATTCTTCTGATTTTGCGAAAACACCTGAATATTTTTGAAGGTGGAAAGCCATATATGTGTGTAAAACTTAGCATATGCTTCTTGATTTGCCCCTTTAGGAGTAGATACATTATGACAAACCGCAACTGTCTTCTTTAATGGTAGTAATAATTTATATAGTAAAGCTCCATAAGGTGCAGCGTAACAAGAAACATAATAATAATCAGGATTATACATCTTAGCATTCTTTATTATTGATATATATACAGGAATCACTCGTAAAGCCCATGGCTTATGATTAACGACTATATAAGATACCTGCACATTCTTAAAGTTTGAAAGTATACTCTTGATATAATATTGCAGTTCCTTACCATCATTAAGGAAAGAAATTACTTGCCAATATATAGTGTAATCCTTTGACAGTTCCGCTATAATAGGTAAATCAACATCAACAAAACAATCATCGGTTATCCAAGATATCATTTTCATACACTTTATATAAATGTTTGTTCAATATCTCTCATCATTTTCACATACTCCTGATAGTAATATGAAGCAAAATCTCTACACATATTTCTATCAAAATTTTGAAGTTTATCAAAGACAATCTGAGGAGACGGAGTTTTATCTATTATTAATCCAGATGAAACCCTGTAATCAGAGAAACCAGCCTTTGATAAAATATGATAAATTTTGCTACTCTTCTCATTTACAAACTGCCCCAATATTCTTATACCATACTGATCAAAACTATAACAAGGCACACTGTTATGCAATGCAGAAACGATTGTATGCATATTGTGCCCTACAAAACCATCAGCATACTTTATTAAGGCATACCAATCTATAGGAGACAATGGCAGTTGTATTTTATTCTTTAAAATATTAACTTTTGTGAAACCATATGGAAATGGTAATCCAATACAATCATATCCGTTCCTATTACAGATATTTTGAAAAGCATAAACCCAATTTGAATTTATTGAACGTCCCTGCCTAATTGCAACCAATATATATTTATTAGGAAGATTAAAATTAGTCCTGATTTCTTGCTCTGTTGGGATTTTAGATACATTGTAATTAAAAGCAAAAACAGGATCAGGTGTTTCATTTACATTCAAGTTACCATCTGAGATATATTTATACATATCCTTTGTCCAATTATCTCTCGCTGAAATGTATGAAAATTGATTTAAATAATACATCATACGATTTATCATTTTTCTATCAAATAGTTTGTAACTAGATTGTTGAGAGGACGTAGACATTGCAACTATATTTATATCACGTCTTAAATAATCTATAAATGTTCCCCAAAAAGGATTGGGAAACATTCTATCACTTGATATTCGATCGACATGAAAAATACGCTTTGTAGGAAAACTAATTCTAGAGAACAATGGATGATGTTGTGCTACAGCATCACTTCCAATTATGATATTATTAATATCATAATTATCTATTTGCTCAGCTACTTCCTTGGCATTTCTACACTCTTCTGTCTTAAAAAGTGGCTTAATAAATTTTATATGCTCAGTAATCTGACTTTGAGGAAATGAAGAATATAAAGCCTCCAAATCTTGTGGTAGATAATTAATTATAATTGGAACATATCCTTGATTTTCTAAATAATTATACGTAGAATATAACTGAAGATTTGCTCCAAAATTAATTGCTCTATGATATGTAAGTATTCCTATTTTCATTTGATTTATTCAAATTGTTAATATAAATCCAAAAAGGTATTGTAGAATAAAAATAAATATAATAACACACATGCGATAGTAACGACAAAATAATTATTGAAACCATACAACTAATAACTGGTAATACATAGACATTATTATATACACAGATTCTAACAATTTTATATAATTGGAAATGAAAACTTATCAAAAAAAGAAATCCTATAAAACCGAAATCATATAAAAACTCCAAATAATCATTGTGAGCAGAAAGTCCATAACAAATATTGTCGGCAACAACCGCACTATGTCCATGACCATAAAAGTATTCAAAAATATTACTATCATAAAAAAAAGCATGAAGCACATCTTGATACATTTCTCCTCGTGATTCATCACCATTATTGTCAACAGTACTCATCAATCGTAGAGAAAGAGTATTACCAGAAAAATCATCAATTATTGGTACCAAAAAATACATCAATATACATAGTCCCATAAACACGAATATAACCTTAACCTTTTTCTTTCCAGAGCTTGATTTTATTATAGAAACCAAATAATAAAGACTGAAGCCAAGAGCAATAGCAAGAATTCCACCTCGTTTCATGGATAATAAGACAACTACAATCAATAAAATAGTTGATACCACTTTTTGTATATTAGATGCATTTATAAGTATCAAAGGATATGCAAACAATACATAATATCCTGAATTTAATGATGCAAATCTACCAGACAATGCTGATTGTGGAATGTAGTATAAACATACAATAGATAATATATAAAAAAAAAGATAATAATATTTATTGATAAAGCTAAATATAAAATTATTTCTGCCTATAGAGGAAAAATAAATCCAAGAAACAGGCAAACATACCGAATGAAAATAATCCAAATACTTGATTTCACCCATATTCAGCATACTATCAATTACTAAATGTAAAACCAAATAAAAGAATAAACACACCCAAATTACTCCTATAGTATTAAAATTTGAGCATGAAAACAGCAATAGCCTACAAATTTGAAGAACAGATATAACAAATGGTAATAGCAAAAGAAATACAGGAAACTGAGGAGCTGCACCACCAATAATATCACTTGATACTAACAAAGAAGAATAAAACAAAGAAAGAATTATTGATATATAAAACAGTAAAACTATTATTCTATCAATCAGAAGAGACTTATTCATATATAATATGCTTTCATTTAAAAGCGCTTTTGAATCTATTTATATAAGCCTTTATTGAAAATATATGTAGACTTATATCCATCTGACATAATCAAAGCACCTTTTGTTCCACCACATTGAGTTGCCACAAGATATTGACACTTTGATAAGATATAAATAGCTGTTAAGTATTGTAATCCTGAAACATATTTATCTTCTTTTGAAACTATAGTTCTATTCCTAGTTTCTGACAAATATTCTCCCTCCCTTACTTCTGACAAAGAAGTTCTTTTTTGTTCGTTAAAAAGTAAAATATCTCCAAATTTTAGAACAAATTTATCCTTTATATTTTCATCTTCTGTCGCTAAAAAAACATAATCAGCTTTATATTCTTTTATATACTGCAAAACTTTATCAATGACCTCTTCTATAGTAGGGGGTATTGGGTGATCCTTCGGTCGTTTTGTGACATAGTCTGTTCCTCTACATAATACACCTATAATATTTTTTTTATTTCCTATTATACTATTATAAACTTCTTCTAGATACTTCTGAGTTTCAATATTCAAATGAATATATTTCTTAAACAGTCTTCGAAAATGTAATATTTTGGCTTCATTTTCGTAAAAATGTCCCATAAAATGCTTTTCTGATGGTGTAGCCGCCTTCTTTGAGATAACAATATTTTTTGCAGAAGCAATATCATTTAAAGAATACGAAGTAGGTTGATCAAAATAATACTCCCAAATATTTTCTTGATGTAACAATCCTTCTGCTTGGTATTGGGTTGCATAGTTCTTAAAATCAACTATAGGAATATAATTATGTTCTTCCGCATAACTTAAATGCATTAATACTTTATTGACAATCCAAAATAAACCTCCCACCTTATCTGTATGACCTATTACATAGAATATAACCTCCGGATAATTCTTCCCCAAAGAGATCTTACGTTCTCGATTAAGAAAAATCCTAATTTTATTGAATAAAAACGTTTCTTTTAAATATTGAATTATAACTGTTTTCATATGATACTGTTTATCCTATTTAATACATAAGTTCTTTCCTCTTTTGTCAACACAAAAAAGCAAGAGCCTATCAAAATTATTGAGCAGCTAATGATAGTAGTAAATATCAAACGCTCAACGCCCTCACAAACAAGCTTGTTAATAAAAAAGCAAGTAAAAGATGCTACAATAATTATCAACAATGAAGGAATCATTAATTTAGTAATAAAATACTTGACATCATACTCCACCTTTTTTTTTGCAAAATAAATACGTACACAAAGACAAATACATTCAACAAAAGTAAATGTCAAAAGAACAAAACGAATTTGAACAGATGCTTTTAATAGTATATATATCAATGGAATATTTAATAACAAAGCAGAAGAAACAGCTAACCTATATTCTTTTATCTTACCAACAGCATCTATACTCAAAGCAATCCCACTAGAATATTGATATAATAATTGAAATAACAATATTAATCTTGCAAACGATATAGTATTCTCAGGAACATCTTTTAGCCATATATTCAAAATATATGGCATCTCTAATATTAGAGGAACTGCTATTAGATTAAATATTGTTGTAGAGATCTTAATCAGTACTAAAGACATACTTAACATACCCTTTCGATCTTTTGCCCCCTCTCTTTGCATAAGTTGAGGTGAAATTGCAGTTTGAATACTTCCAGTAAATGATAACAGAACAGCATTTATTTGATTAGCAATGCCATAGGCAGCATTTACGACTGTACCGCAAAAGAAATTCAATACAAGAGCAACTCCCTGATTACGACCTAATTGGGATAAACTACCCACACTACTCCAACCTGCATATGCAAACATTTCTTGGAAAAGAGATTTATCAAAAGAATCAATAGAAAAATAATATTGGCGGTACTTAAATTTTACAAATAGATATTTCAAAAATACATTAAGAAGAGTTATAAATGTTAGACCTATACCATAAATAAGCAACCTATCAATATCTAAAGTAGAAATAAACACCACTACTACTAATTTATTTATAGCATCAAGAATAGCAATAAGTGATGGAACAACCATATTCTCATGAGCAAACATAATTGAATCAAAAGGCACTGACACTATTGTTGATACTGTGCTTATCATCATAATTTGATATAAAAGCTGTGCGGTCTTAATCCTTTCTGGTTGAATATTCAACATTCCATTGAATAAAAAAGGATATACAATTTCAAACAATATAATTACAAAAATAGCTAGCAAGAAATGTAGGCGCAAACTAATATTATAAGCCATATTAATGCGAGTAACATCATGACTCCCAATAGACACTGAGATGTATCGTTGCGAAGCAATTGCCATAGAACTACTCACAAAAGCTAACATAGAAAGGACGCCCGCAATTAAATTATATAATCCAAAATCAGATTGCCCCAAAGCAGACAAAGCCAATGGAATTGTCCAAAGAGATAATCCTGAGCATACTATTATTCTAACATAAAGGATTATTGTATTATATAATATTCTTAAATTATTATTCATTTAATTACAAAGCAATAATAACTAGCACCTCAAATATTTTAAAATTATCAATTATATTCAAAACAGAACTGATACAATCTAGTAATACTCCTATTCTGATAATCCCTACCCTGTCAAAAAGAGCCAACACACATCCTATAAAAATAGAATACATTATAACTTCAATTTGCACCACTGCTACTATAACACACTCCCTCTCATGAAACTAAAACGCCCTGAACCATATTAATCCCATCATAACAGTAATAGATCCGATATCTAAATAAATTATTTCCCAATTATATTTATATACAGAAATATAATCACACACACATATATTCCTATTAATCCTTAAAACTCACCATCACCTTATCTGATTCGTAATTGAAATTATTTTTTAAAATATGCAAATTTCAATATATCAGAATCAAGAGACAACCAACTTGATTTACACCAATTATAATTACATTAGGTTTACGTATGTAGCTAAAATTTCTTTTTATTCTTTCACTTCTTCCCACGGATAAGGATTATCCACCACATTCTGAAATTCTTCAATTACTTCCTGTTGTTCGAGAGTAAGCGATTTCTCATCCCAACCAGCAATAATTTTACGTGCATCATCAGCCAAAGGCTCATCATAAACTTCACCATAGCAAGCAGTAAGCAAACGAAGCTTCAATAGTGATGCGGGAAGAACTTCAAGAATATCCCAACAGCGATTCAAAATCTCCTGAATATGTTCCTGCTTTTCACCATGATCAATAAACGAAGCATTGTAGCCCATCAGAAGAGCAAGGCAGACGTTAGCCTGTTCTTCAACAGTGGAACCTTTGCAACTGGAATTATACAAAGCTGTGGTCATACGGTAAACCTCACCGTTACGACGGGAAAGATCATCGCTGTAGACGGGACTGCCGTCCATACCCAAATACATCAGGTCGTGCGCGGCACGCTGAAGGGAAAGAGTTTCTTCAGAAAGAGACATAATGAATTATAAATTATGAGTTATGAATTGACAACTGTAAAACGATCTACAATCAATTATTTGATTACTTCTATCAGTTCAGGATGGATAGTAGCCATGGCAACGGCAATCACACCCTGAATCTCAATGACAACACGACGGTCACGTGCTCCCTTCACTTTCAGGAAGATACCTTCCTGACCTTCGAAGTCACCACCTGTGATACGGACTTTTGTTCCTTTGGATAAGTTTACCTCTTCGGGCTGGAAGTACAGAAGCTGGTCGCTGTAAGTCCCCGCCACTGCTATGAAACGACGCATCTCATTATCCGGGATGATGATTTTCTCACCACTGCGGGTATCGGTGATATATTGTAAATAAGTAACTTTAGACTTGACACGTTTCAGAGCAGAAGGACAGGCATGAACAAATATCAGATTGTGTATCACAGGAACCAGAATACGGACCTTCTTACCTTTCTTAACCGTCACCTTATACTGCATGGGGACGAAACAATCCATATTCTCCTTGCCAAGTAAGCGTACAGCATCCGGCTCTCTGCGGTAGGTGGCACGCATGGCATACCATAATTCGGTCTCTTTCTCTGTTTCCATTTATAGGCCAGTTTCAGAAAAGGGCGTTCTCCCGGGGCTTTGAAACCCTCGCAGATGCTTGAATTCCAATCAATTGCAGACACTTTATATAGAATACGGCAAGCTTTGTGCCCCTCTCACCTATGATTGCTCTGTAGTTGTACATTTTTGTACGAGTAAACTACTGTAAACAAACGGATTATAACACAAAAACTGTTTTTTAGACGTTCGTTTAAAAAACGTCAATATTTTAGAAAAGAGAAAGGGAAGAAACACTTAGAAATTTGCAAAAAATAAGGATGGATGAAGTTCGGCTCAATGAACTAATAAACAATACGTTATGCCTATAACCGATAATTTATGAAAATATTTTTATTGAACATTTTGCTCGTTTCAAAAATACAGGTTATCTTTGCGTCCATTAAACGAACGTTTAAAAAACACTTTTTATCATTCACATATTTTTCTGAAATACAAATAATTGCCAACAATTACGCATATTTTCCGCTATCTAATTTAATTCAAAGTTCGCCCACTTCCTTATGAAAAGTGAACTTCGTCATTCATGACATTTTGCGTCGTTAATTATTTGTATTAAAACAAGAATTATTATGTACAAGAAAAAGATAAAAGCACAGAATAAAAAACTGCAAAAGACAATAGCAACAGAAAGTTAACATCAAGACAGATAAGATGTTAACTAAACAAGTGTGAAGAAGTTAACTAAGTATATACTTAAAAGTTAACTTCTTGCATCTATGAAGTTAACTACCGCAAAGTCATACCAAGCAATTCCTCCAATGTACCATTAAAGACATTCAGATCGACTTCTTCTTCAATGCCCGGAACATTGCCCACATCGGTATGTTGCCAAAAGTGCCATTTACCTTCATACTTTACGGAATCAACGTAATAATGGGCTATCCAATAAGGATAAGAATCGAAAATAGAATCGTTTAAATAACGCTTCTTGAATTTATAGGAAGTGTAAAGAATCGGCTTTACGCCATAATGTGCCTCCACTCTGTCGAGCCACGTTTTAACAGCGGCCTTCAGTTCCTGCGGTGATTTCTTTCCCGTAGTTTCCACATCAAGAACGGGCGGAAGATCTCCCTTCGTCAATTGCACAGTGTTAATAAAGAAATCGGCCTGTTTATGTGCGTCTGTCTTAGGCAGAAAGTAATGATAAGCGCCCCGGATAAAGCCGTATTTTCGTGCCTGGCCGAAATTTTCGGTAAAAGTTTCATCCCCATGATCACCGCCCTCGGTGGCTTTCATAAAGATAAAGTGTATAGGAAACTTTGTCTCCTTATTACGAAGGAGCTTATTCCAATCTATAATACCCTGATAATGGGAAATATCAATGCCATGCACTTCGTAACTGCAAGGCATACATACCCCATAGCCTTTCAATCCGTAGCAAGGCTTCCAACGATAGGCGTAAGGACGAATAAAAAACCAATAAAATCCAACGGAAAATACCGCAACAATGCCAAATGCCAACAGATTGCGCAACCATACAGGCATGGTGCGAGACGTTGCCTGTTTCTTTTTTCGGGAAGAAGAAGCACGACGTGAGACAGGCTTACGACGGGAAGCGGTATTAGTTTTGGGAGGCATGCAAATATTTTAAACTAAATAAGCATCTACTAAAAACAAAACAGCCAATTACAGCAAAGACTGCAATTGGCTGTTAAGATTTTATTTACCTTGTTCCAGTTGCAAAGTCTTAGTAGGCTGGTCACAAACTTCCGTAGGACCGAAGTACTGGATAGGACCCGGATAAACGTAGTCTGTTTCTATAGCCCAACGGTCGCGCTGAGCGGCGAATGACTTGAAAGGAGCACCATCCAGCTTCACCAAAGCTTTCTGGATTACCGGCTTCATTTCGCCATGACGACGTTCCATGTTCATCATCATTGTGATGGGCACACCGCCTGCAATCCATTCTTCAGCAGGAGCAGTAGTGTTGCGTACGGATGACATATAACCGGTCTTGCCGTTAGCAATCAGTGCAGAAGCAGCATAACCCAAAGAATAACAATAGTCTGCATCGAAGTTAGACGGAGCAGCGCAACGTCCTTCATAACCGAAGAAGTGATGCTGTGCAGCAAACTTACCTACAAACTTACCTTCTTCCTTCCACTGAGCCAACTTAGTAGCAACCATTTCGGACAGAAGTTTTTCTGTTTCGATAAGAGATACCTGTACATTTCCATGCGGGTCGCGATCCAGTGTCAACTGGCGTGCAACGCCTTCAGGAAGACTGGCATAGATTGCTGCATTTTCCGGAGAAAGCTTGCTGATGATATAATCACGCTGATGTGATTTCTTGATGTGAGAGAATTCTTCCGCATTAGCAGCCAAGAAGTCGTTCAGTTCCGCAATCAGACGCTTCATGGCAGGAATGAACTCTACCAGACCTTCGGGAATAAGAACGGTGCCGAAGTTATGTCCCTTTGCTGCACGATTGGCAACGGCCTGAGCGATATAAGTCACTACATCATCCAAAGACATATTCTTTGCTTCAACTTCCTCAGAAACAATACAGATATTAGGCTGTACCTGCAAAGCACATTCCAAAGCAATATGAGAAGCAGAACGGCCCATCAGTTTGATGAAGTGCCAGTACTTACGTGCCGAGTTACAGTCACGCTGGATGTTACCGATTACTTCAGAATAGGTCTTACAAGCTGTATCAAATCCGAAAGAGGTCTCGATCATTTCGTTCTTCAAGTCACCGTCGATAGTTTTCGGACAACCGATAACCTGCACACCGCAATTCTTGGCAGCATAGTACTCGGCCAACACGCAGGCATTTGTATTAGAGTCGTCACCACCAATAATAACCAGCGCCTTGATGTTCAGTTCTTTCAGAATTTCCAGACCTTTTTCAAACTGGTCTTCTTTTTCCAGCTTAGTACGGCCTGAACCGATAATATCGAAACCACCCGTATTGCGGTATTCGTCAATGATATCAGCAGTCAGTTCCATGTAATTATGATCTACCAAGCCGCCGGGACCCAGAATGAAACCGTACAGTTTGCTGTCTTTATTCAACTTCTTAATACCGTCGAAGATACCGGAAATTACATTGTGTCCACCGGGAGCCTGACCACCGGAGAGGATAACACCCACGTTCATAGCAGGGAAATTAACAGCCTCATCAGTAGCTTCGAACTTAATCAAAGGCATTCCATAGGTATTGGGGAACAGTTTCTTGATATCTTCCTGATCGGCTACCGACTGAGTAGCTGCACCGGCCACTGCTTTTACAGTACCTCTCAGCGCTTTCGGAAGTTTGGGCTGATAAGCAGCCCTTGCAATTTGTAATGCACTTTTAGTCATTTCTTTTAATTATTTAAAGGTGTTAATAAAGTTCAGTTTAAAAGCGTCGCAAATTTCGCTTTTTTCTGCAAGAAATGCAAACCGCGAAGAGAAATAATTAAAAGTGAATACCAAAACGAAACAAATTACATCGCATTGCTTAGTTAATCAAACGGAATTTTCTAATTTTGCACGATAGTTTCAAAAAAGAATCGTTCTTAAAAGGCCATAAATGAAATTACCAAAGTACTATAATCATGCCATCATTCACATATACTCCAATAGTTGCAAAGGCGCATACACCACCGTACAAAATTCACAAGTATTTTGCTCGTCGCCCTCACAACGTATTTAACCAGCTTATTGAAAATTTCACTTCCCCGGGTGAGATTATTCTCGACCCTTTTTGTGGTGGAGGTGTCACTATATATGAAGGTGTGACTCAAGACAGGCGCGTCATCGGATGCGATTTGAACCCTCTATCCACGTTTATTGTAAGAAACATGATCAAGAAGTCTGAAGATATAGAAGTTCTTGAGAAGTGTTTTAGAGAGTTACGTTGCTACCTTGAAACTTTGGTAAAGGACTATATGTTCTTTGAACTGGACAATCAGAGATATGATATATCTTGGGCTGAAATGGCCCTGACAATCAGATGTCCAAAGTGTGGCAGGCCTTCTCCACTTGCCAATGACCTGAAAGTAAAGAATGGCAAATACCGGTGTTCAAATAAATATTGTGAACTAAACAGCGAGGGGGAAATTGATATCACATCCTGTGAAAGATTGGAACCTCAGTATATATTTCTGATTAATGCAGCCAATAGGACTCGAATCACGAAGCATTTCGAGGAGGACGACATGGTGCGTTTTAAGTCGCATATCAAATTTCTGAAAAAAGAAATCATTGGTCATCATATCAATATACCGCGCGACCTTATACCTATGGACTGGGACCGTCAGTTTGAAGACGGCCTTGCCAAAAAAGGGATTTTGTATTTTCAGGATTTCTTTACTAAAAGGAACCTGATGATTTTGTTGCTCCTCAAAAATAGAATAAATTCGTTGGAGGAAAAACTTGGAACAGAAAAATACGAACTTGTCAGAATTGTTTTCAGCAATATCCTGAAAGACTGCAATATAATGTCATTTACAAATGCGGCATGGCAAGGAGGATCCCCAACGACATGGAGCAAGCATGCCTATTGGATTCCGAATCAATTCTGCGAAGTTTCAATTATTCCGGCATTTGACAAATCTGTTGCCAAAGTCTTGGCTTCTATTAAGTATAACAACGGCATAAATTATATACCGGTAAGAACAAATTCCATTAAAGATCTATTGGAAAACAGAGCTAATGTTCTGCTTTATAACGCCCCTATCGGCCATACGAATGTACCAGAGAGCAGTGTGGATGCCATAATCACAGATCCCCCTTATGGCAGCAATGTGCAATATTTAGAGTTGTCTCATTTCTGGTATCCCTGGAACCAAGACCTTTATGAGCGTTATCCAATCTTTGAACTTGAAGCGGTTGCTAATAGAAAAAAAGGATTTAACGGAGCCAAGAGCCAATATGATTATGAGAACAATCTATATGAAGTGTTTAAGAATGCATATAGGGTTCTCAAACCTATGAGGTATTTGTCTTTGACATTTAACAACAAAGACATATGCTCATGGCTGGCACTGCTATTTTCAATCCTAAAATCCGGATTTACATTTGACAGGATGTATTTTCAGGATGGAGTTAAAAATTACCGCCAAACAGCGCACACAAAAGCAAAAGGCTCCCCTTATGGGGATTTTATCTATACCTTCAAAAAGGTTGATAGCATTCCTGTGAAAGTGTATACAACGGAGGAAGATTTTATTTATGACATTGATAATATCTTTCTAAAGGACATCAGTTGCAGTGATGAGAATAGAAATGAAATGATATTGCAGATGTTTGTGGATGCAATACCGTTAATAGACGCCTTTGCAAAAACATATCTCAGAACAAAGGATATTCATCATTTATACTCCCATTTCAATAAAAAATATTTATCAAAGCTTTACGATACAGATAATGCGAACAAGTGAATCTAAAACCATAATAAATCAAGAGTTATTTGACGTAAAGCTTCCTGATTATCAGAGAATAATCGAACGCCTTGTATCAAAATACAATGTTGTTGACGGAAGCTACTATGAAGGTCTTGTTAATTTCAAGGCTAACTTGGTTGTTCCTAAACACAAATGGTATGATTATAAACAAGGCTATTCAGAATTACTTGTCAAACATATCATCGACGAAGCCAAGCCACTAAAGGAGCATTATATTTTAGATCCTTTTTGCGGTGTTGGCACAACGAACCTTACATCAGTAAATCGTGGTTACAAGACTATTGGGTTTGATATAAATCCAATGGCGATATTAACGGCAAAAGCCAAGACACATCATTACACACCCAAAGAAATTGCTCTGATAAAAAAATATTTGGAAAGTTTCACTCTGCCGGACTCCAAAGTAGAGATTGAAGGTGGGCGTGTCATAGAGACTTCTTTTACAGAAGACGTACTCGATATTCTGCTCAAGATCCGTTTCTTTGTTGATGGTATAAATAATGATGCAGTCCAAGATTTCTTTAGGCTTGCTCTTATTTCGATAATAGACAAATGCTCCTTAAAAATTAAGGATGGCAATGGCTTAAAATTTAAAAAGAATTACAAGGCTGTACCGGATTTGGTCCGACTCTATTTGGACAAGGCATCCGAAATGTTATCTGACATCCGGATGTCAAACGAAGACAAAGAGAATAAGATCATTTTGGGGTCTATGATAACTGAAGAGGCTTTTAACAAAGTAAAAGACATGCCTATCGGACTGTGCGTATTTTCGCCACCTTATGCAAACTGTTTTGACTACTGTGAAGTGTATAAACTTGAATTTTGGATTGGAGGCTTTGTCAAATCCTACGATGACTTTGAGCGATTTAGATCAATAGCCTTGCGCTCACATGTGAATTCTAAATTCAGTCATGAATTTTCAAACAGCAATAAAGATGTGGACACAATAGCTTCACTAATATCATCTTTCAACATCTGGAACAAAAATATTCCAGATATGATTAGAGGATATTTTGATGACATGGAATCGATGATTAAGAATTTATCTAAAATCCTCGTCAACAAGGCAAAATGTTATATTGTAGTTGCAAATTCCGGATATAAAGGCATTTTGGTACCAACCGACTTGCTTTTAGCAGAAATAGCAGAAAAATATGGCTACAAAGTTTGTAACATATATCATGCGCGCAAAATCCGCTCATCTTCTCAACAAATGCATATCCTGAACACAAATTATAACAATCTAATGAGAGAATCTGTAATTGAACTTCAAATTATCAAGTAGATTATGATATACTCCAACTTATTAAAAAAACACTACTCAGATTGGCCTTCTTTGGAAAAGGCCATAGAAGCTTTGCCAACTGCAAAAGCGAGAGGTAACGTTTTTGAAGAGTTTACATTTGCGTACTTTACCATAAAGAAACAAATGTATCAAATAGCAGAGATATACCCATCTGCAGATATTCCTGACAAATACAGAAAAGCTTTTAAGCTTGGCAATAAACAACACCAAGATAGTGGCGTTGACGGCCTTATTATTACAAATGAAGGAAAGTCTATTGCTTACCAGTGTAAATTCCGCTCCGGCAGAGTTAAACCAACCTACGAAGAACTCACCAAATTCTGGTCTGACGGCCGTTATTGCGACTATTGTTGTACAGTTGCCAATTCTTTTGCAGTGAGTAATCTCTCTGATAAACACGAAGAAAATCTTCAGATTCTGGCAAAAGACTTTGATTCTCTTGATCAAGAATTCTTCGACCAACTTTACGATCTCGTGAACAACGAGAATGCTGGAAAGAACAAGGTCTTTTATGAGCCATACGATTACCAAAAGCGTATCATTAAGGAGGTTCTTGTAGGATTTTCAGTTGAAAACAGAGGCAAAGTTATTGCAGCCTGCGGCACAGGAAAAACTCTAACCTCATTATGGATTGTTGAAGCAATGAAAGCTGAAACTGTTCTATTCCTGGCACCAAGCATTTCTCTTGTGAAACAGACACTTGAGGCGTGGGCTGACCAAGCTAAAATTCCATTCACTTACTTGTGCGTTTGCAGTGACAATACTGTTTCATCGAACATAGACGATGATGAAGCTGACATCAGTGTATCTCAGTTGGGTGTACCCGTAACTACAAACATCAACGAGATTGCCAAGTTCTTAGACCACACAAAGGGTAAGGTCAGGTATATCTTTTCCACCTATCAATCTGCAGATAAGATTTCCGAAGCACAGAAGACCGCAAAAGACACTTTTGACTTGATTATCTGTGATGAAGCGCATCGAACAGCAGGTATGCGTTCCAATTTCTCATTGGCACTGGAGGACCAATTCATTTGTTCAAAGAAACGGTTGTTTATGACTGCAACAGAACGGATGGTCCGTCCATTGTTGAAACGGCATCTTGAGGAAAATGGAAAAGTTATTTTCTCTATGGATGACGAAAATGTATATGGTCCGTTGTTCTCACAATATAATTTTGGAGCCGCGATTAAAGATAAAACAATTTCTGATTACAAAATTGTTGTTGCCGGTGTAAAGGAAAGCGAAGTATATAATTACATTGCTGAGAATAAACACATTTCTGTCGGGGACTTGGATAACAATGAGAAGACAACAACTGCTGAAATTCTATATTCAAAGATATTGCTGGCAAAAGCAATGGGTGAGTTCCCCATTAAAAAAACAATATCTTTCCACTCCTCTATTAGAAAAGCCAAGGATTTCGTTGCTGAAAACGGTAATGATATTTCACTTTCAGATGTGATTCGTGAATTCAATGAACACATCACCGAAGATAATCTTTTTATAGATAACATCAATTGCCAACTAGATTCCGGCTCTCGTGCTCAAATACTTAACAAATTCAAAAACACCGAATATTCTGTCATATCAAATGCCAAGTGCCTCACCGAAGGTGTAGATGTTCCCATTATTGACAGTGTATATTTCATTGATAGAAAAAAATCTTTGGTTGATATTGTTCAAGCATGCGGTAGAGCATTGAGGACCCAAAATGGTGTTGATAAAACAGCCTATTTTATCATTCCGATTCTCATTCCGGAGTCTTCTGTTGCGGAAGAAATCTTAAACTCTGAAGAGTTTGAGATTGTCTATAATATCATTCAAGCACTCAGAAGCCAAGATAAAAGTCAGGGAAAAATTATAGTCTTACTCCTTTGGGCGAATATTATCTTAGTGGTCGTATCAAACCCCAAGATTTGTTTAGGAAGCAGATGTTGAGATATTCAAACTCATTAGAGGATAATAAAATAGCTCACACGCTCTTCCCATACAGAGCCTGTTTGGAAGTGCTCAAAAACTTGGAAGTAAAAAAACTGACATTTAACGAATTTGCTTTTTGTATATATCCTATGTACGATAGTACTCCAGATTCCATCAAAAGAGCTGTAGACGACATCAACTATCTGCGTCAGAAATATCCAAGGCTGAAAGCAATCAATATTGCTAACCGACCTCAAATATTACAGTTACTGAATACGTATTTCGGTACTACCCTGACTATTACCGATATATGGGGAACTGCCGGTACCACCGTCAAAAATCTGTATTCATATTTCAAGAACCATTTGTCTTTATTTGAAGATATCATAGAAATAAAGAATAGGGAAATTTGTATTAAGCCCGGAGTTAATGCTAACGATATAGACAAATTATTGGAGATAGATAAAAACATTGAAAAAGTTGACAGGAAGAATCTATTCGCAATATATACCGAAGTGTCGTCATGCCTATGATATTTTTCTTAGTCTAATAAAGTCGCCACCATAGCCTTGCATCTGTACATCAAGGCTATACCTACAAAAAAGAGTACTCTTAACAAATGTCAGGAGTACTCTTAACTATTACCACAAACAGCCTTATTTCTCTACCTGCCAGCCGCCCCCCAAGGCTTTATATACATTCACCACCGCTATCAGTTCGTCGCGAATGGCATTGCTGACCCCAATTTGCGCATCAAAATAACCACGCTGGGCATCGAGAACATCCATGTAATTGATAACACCGTTGATATACTGCAATTGTGCCAGTTCCACATACGTTTTGGCAGAACGCTCCAATTTAAGGCGCAACTGATATACCTCCTTTATCTTGTTGAAGTCCACAATCGCATTCTTGGCTTCTTTGAAAGCATTCAATACTGCCTTTTCATAACTATGCACTTCGGCTTCAAACGAAGCTTTCTGCGCTTTCAAAGCAGCCCGGTTCTTGCCCCAGTTGAAAAGAGGAGTCAGTACCGCACCATTCAACAAAGAATAAGGCGACTGAAGAAAGTTGGACAGGACATCACTCTCCAATCCAAACTGACCGGTTAATGAGAGCCGGGGAAACATATTGGTATAAGCCACTTTTACACGAGCATGCTCCGCTATAAGCTGCTGTTCCGCAGCACGAATATCGGGACGACGTTCCAGCAAACCGGAAGGTAACCCTACCGGCAAAGACTCCGGTACATCCAGTTCCTGCAAGAAGCGGCTGCGTTCGATACGGGTGGGAAACTCACCGGCAAGAAAAGCGATGTCATTTTCCTTGATAGATATTTTGCGTTCCAAATCCGGAACCAGCGTAGCAGTGCGGGCCAACTCCACCTGTGCCTGTTGATAAGAGGTCTCCGAGGTAAGCCCACCCTCAAAACGTATTCGAGCGAGACGCACTCCTTCCTCACGTGCTTTTTGTGTCTGACGCACAATCTCCAGTTCCGTATCGAGCGCAACCAATTCATAATATGCCTGAGCCACTTCGGAAACGATGGTCATGCGTAGGGCACGCTGTGCTTCCACACTTTGCAAGTACTCGGCAACGGCAGCGGCTTTCTTCCAACGCAAATTTCCCCAAAGGTCAAGTTCCCATGACAAAAGAGCTTTTGCCTCATAAGTATTACCTACGTCACGACTATGACCGCCATGATTCTCCACTTCACGTTCCGCCTCCACTCTCCCATTCAATTGGGGCAGCAAGTTGGCTACACTGATGCGTTTCTGCGCTGCCATTTCCTTGACACGGGCAGCAGCGATAAGCATATCTTTGTTATATTCCAATGCACGATCTATCAAGCTGCGCAAAGTGTTATCGGTATAAACCGCCTGCCATTGCTCGTCGGCAATGCTGGCGCTGTCCTGTTGTTGAGCCAAACTATCGGGTAACGCCATTTCCGGACGAACATAACTCTTACCCACTTTGCACGATGCAAAAAGCACCGGAATGAGTAACAGAAGTATATATATATTCTTTCTTTTCATAAGTACGTAATCAAAATTCGTTTGCAATATTATCATCAGTCTTTTTTGATTTTGTGTTGCACTTTGGCTTTCGCTTTATAAATCAGTACAAAGAAGAACGGCACAAGTACAATACCAAATACAATGGCAAAGATCATTCCAAAGAACACCCCCGTACCGATTGCCTGACGGCTTGCAGACCCCGGTCCGCTTGCAAGTACCATAGGAAGCATACCCAAGACAAAGGCAAGCGAGGTCATCAATATAGGACGGAAACGAAGTTGAGCGGCATGAATGGCCGACTGTACCAAGTCTCCCCCATTATCTACCTGTACTTTGGCAAACTCTACGATAAGGATAGCATTCTTTGCCGCAAGCCCCACAAGCATTACCAAACCGATTTGGAAATAAATATCATTTTCCAAGCCACAAACAGCAACCCCTAAATAAGCTCCCAAAGCAGCTACCGGCAAGGAAAGCAATACTGCGATAGGCACTGTCCAGCTTTCATATTGCGCAGCCAAGAAGAGGAAAACGAAGAGGAACACCAATGTCAGGACCAATCCGGTCTGCCCGCCGGCTTTCTTTTCCTGATAGGAAAGTCCACTCCATTCAAGACCTATGTTGTCCGGCAAATGATCGCGTGCTATCTGTTCCATGATCTCCATAGCCTGACCGGAACTGTATCCCTGTGCAGCCGAACCGCGGATAACGGCGGTAGTAAACATATTGAAACGCTTGATACTACCCGGCCCTGTGGTGTAGGATGCATTGCCCAATGAGGTCAGCGGAACCATTGCTCCATTGGCAGCTTTCACAAAGAACAGATTGATGTTCTCTTTATGCTCACGATACGGAGCCTCCGCCTGAATATACACCTTATATATACGGTTGAACATATTAAAATCGTTTACATACACAGAGCCCGTATAAGCTTTCATCGTGGAGAACACGTCTGCCAACGGTACGCCCAGCATCTTCACCTTGTCACGATCCACATCAAAATAGAGTTGCGGGATTTCGGACTGCAAGGAAGAAGAAAGTCCTGCCAGCTCTTTATGCTTCTGGGCATAATACATCAAGGTGTCTGCCGCTTGTACCAGATTTTCGAAAGTCGCCTCACCACGTGCTTCAAGCTGCATTTCAAAACCTCCGGAGGCTCCCAACCCCGGAATCACAGGCGGAGTGGAAAGATAGACTTTACATTCGGGATATTCCTTCAGGTCTCTCTCTACCTTTGCCATAATCTTATCAATGGTGGTATTTTTGCGGTCTTCCCAAGGCTTTAAAATGACGGTCAGTTCGCTGCGTGCCTGATTACTTCCCACACGCGGACTGCTTCCCGTTACATTCTGCACATAAGCCACATACGGATTTTGCTCCAAATACTTCACCGCGCGATCGGTCACTATACGGGTACGCTCCAGTGTGGCGCCTTCCGGTAACTCCAGTTCCACCTTAAAGTATCCCTGATCTTCGACAGGCAAGAAACTGGTAGGAATCAGGCGATGGATGATGAAGATAGCAATCAGCACCATTCCAAATGCACTCATCAGACGTCTTGGATGCTTGATAACGCGACTGATAACACCGATATATTTATGATTGCTGATGCTCAGCCACTCATTTATTTTACGGAACACAATATTCTTTTTCGCTCCGCTATTAGGCTTCAGTATTAGCGAACACATCACAGGGCTAAGGGTTAAAGCCACAACCGTAGAAAGCAACACAGACACAGCGATAGTGATAGTGAACTGGCGGTATAATTGTCCGGTAATACCACTCAAGAAACTTACCGGAACGAATACGGCACAAAGCACCAACGAAGTTGCAATCAAAGCACTTGCCAAACCGTTCATGGCTTTCTTGGTTGCCTCATAGGGCGAGAGCTTTTCCGTCTCCATCAAATGTTCCACATTCTCTACCACCACAATGGCATCGTCCACCACAATACCGATAGCGAGAATTAATCCCAATAAGGTCAATATATTCAACGAGAAACCGAAAATAAGCATGAACCCGAAAGTACCGATCAAGGATATAGGTACTGCAACGACAGGAATCAAAGTCGCACGCCAGCTTTGCAGAGAGAGGAACACTACCAGTACAACAAGTATCAATGCTTCGAACAACGTTTTATATACCTCATGAATAGACTCCGAAATATAAGTAGTCATATCAAACGGTATCTCGTAACTCATTCCTTCGGGGAAGTTTGCACTTATTTCCTCCATTGCTTTCTTCACATTGTCCGCCACTTCCATAGCATTGGCACCCGGAAGCATATAGATGCCAAGAACAGCCGCATTCTCACCGTTGATACCACTCTCTGTGCTATATGAAGAGGCTTCGAGCGATACGCGCGCCACATCGCGAAGACGAATGATAGATCCGTTGGCATTGGCACGAACCACAATGTCCTCAAACTGTTTCGCCGAACTCAAACGGCCTTGCGTCGTAATGGGAATGGTTATGTCCAAACCCTGTACCGGCTGCTGTCCTAAAACGCCGGCTGCCGATTCGCGATTCTGGTCTTTCAATGCGTTCTGCAAGTCCTGTACCGTCAAACCGAAGTTTGCCAGCTTGTCCGGCATAGCCCATATCTGCATGGCATAGTAACGGCTACCGATATTGGATACACGCCCCACACCGGGAATACGGCGCAAAAGGTCGAGCACATTGATTGTGGCAAAGTTACTCAAATAGATTTCATCGAACTTCGGGTCGCTGGAAGTCAAACAGATAGTCATCAACTGACTGGGGGCTTGCTTCTCTACCGAAATACCATTTTGGATAACTTCGGCCGGCAAACGGCTTTCCGCCAGTTTCACACGATTCTGAATTTCTACGGAAGGCACAACGGGGTCGGCCGACACAACAAAAAAGGTGATATCG
>OGPX01000064.1_pt1 | contig 78423 bp, 56 predicted proteins | sample 1553101 | NCBI WGS metagenome assembly OGPX01 (sample SAMEA2579964, study PRJEB22360) | human gut metagenome | biome: human gut; feature: human-associated habitat; material: faeces | place: Denmark | collected 2008/2010
CAACCCACTCCCCCACCGGGTAGCGGAGCGCTGGGCGAAGCCCAGCAGCGAAGCCCAGCAAGTTACACTACTGATTACATGAGAGATTTCATACTTAATACACTTGACCAAGTTACAATATTTAGTAAATATTTTGGTATTCCCGAAGATGTAATCCGATTTAACATTAGTAGTCCTAATGATAGAATACGAAATCCTTTAAGAAATGATAAACATCCTTCATTATCTTTCAAGTATTATGGTGATAAACTGATATGTAGAGATTTTGGTGATGGTAGATTTAGAGGTGATATATTTGAAGTTGTAGGTTATATTATTAATAAGAATTGTAAAACAAGTGAAGGATTTGTGTATATATGTAATGACATAATTCTTCGTTGTTCTGATAAGATTGTTACTAATATTGAATTTAATCGAACTGAGCAAGAACATATTAAGAATCAAAATCTTGAAATTACTTTTGATGTTCGTAAACCAAATAAGTTAGATTATATTTATTGGGAACAATATGGTATTAAGAAAAGTAATCTAAATACAAAAGTATTTATTGTTGATAGATATAGACTTAATGAATGGCAAACACCTTATCGTTATAGTGGTACTGACCCTTGTTATGTTTATAATGTTAATCCAAATAAGTATAAACTTTATTTTCCAAAAAGACTTAAAAGTCAAACCAAGTTTATTACTAATAATCGTTGTCCTATTGAGTGTTTACATCAACTTAAACCAACGAATTATATTGCTCTTATAAAAGGTTATAAAGATAAAATACTTTTTGAACAAATTTGTGATGAGAAAGGTATTAATGATATTTTGTTTATACCTGCTGCTTCTGAAACTATCGTATTACCTACTGATATTTACAAGTTATTGGTGTCGTACTCTTTAAGCGGAAAGTTATTTACTATTTTCGATACTGATGCTGCTGGAATTAATGCAGCTCATCTACTACAAGGTAGATATAATACTATTCCAATTTATTTTACGAATAATTATAAATCTAAAGACCCATCTGATATGGTTAAAGATTATGGTTATCGTAAAGTATTCCAACATTTTGATAATGTTCTAAAAAAGATTTATTATGGAGATTAAAATCAAAAACTATCTTATCAATACTCTTGATAATGGTAATAAGATTTACCTTTGTCCTATGGATGAAGAAGGTTATACGAGATTAATGAATGATTTTTCTCGTTTATCTGACCAATCAAGTATTAATAGATTTGTGGATAAATATGGTTTCAAACATACACAAATTATTCTTGATGGTGATACTTATATTAGCGCTAATGATAAAGAAACATTAGAAGCTATCAATCCTATTCTTTCGCGTATTCTCCCACATCCTAAAACTATTAAGAATCCTCTTAATAATAAGATTGAAAGGTCATATAAATGTTTTTGTGCTAAGCCACTTAATCTTACAGATATGACTGAACATAAGACTCCTCTTGAAAGTTGGAATTGTCTTATGATTCGTATTGGAGAACCGCAATATGCTATTGTTATTGAAGAAAAAGTTAAAAAATAAGATATGATTCCTAATGAAGTTTTATATAAACGAGATTTAACTGGCGGTTTAGTTCGTTGGTGGGGTCGAGTTGAAAAAGTTACTAATTCTGATGGTACAGTATCTCTACGATTAGCTTATTATTATGGTAAAGTAAATGGTGCTGAAACATCATCATATTCTCCTGTAATTAAAGCTAAGAGTAAAAAAACTGATAGAGAACAAGCTGAATTTGAACTTAATAGTGTTTATGAAAGACATAAGAAACAAGGATATAAAAGTCTTTCTGATTTAGGTATTAGTCCTTTAGATTATCTTACTAATGCAAATGATTTATTTGCAGAAATAGATAAGAGATTACCTAAATATAATACTGATGCAAATAATTGTGTTAAACCTATGAAAGCACAAAAGTTTGCTATTAGTAAGTTCGAATATCCTTGTATTGCTCAACCTAAAATCAATGGTGTTCGAGCAGTTGTTATGCTTGAAGAATTTACACCTACTGATTTATTTAGTCTTGAAGGTTTTGTTCGTGATGATAAACATTATCATACTGTAATTAAAACTAAAGAAGGTCTTACTTATCGTATTTGGCATATCGAGCAACTATTTAATGATTTTTATGATAGTTTTCCTGAATATGCTAATATGGTATTTGATGGTGAGATTTATATTCGTGGTGAAAAAGTAACAACTATTGGTGGAGCTGCTCGTAATCCTAAGAATATATATCATGAGAAACTTCAGTTTGTTAATTTTGATTTAAGCATTCCCGATTTAACTAATAGAGAACGTGATAAACTAAGGTTTAGTGTTTGGGAAGAATATCGTAGTAAAAAGAGTAGTGTATCTCATAATGTGATGTCTGGTAGAATTTGGGAAAATTTAACTCCCGAAGGTCATGGTATGTGGGATAAATTTAATCTTATTATTCTTAATAGTGATACTATTTATGATGATAATCAAGCGTTAGCTTATATGCAAAAATGTATTAATTGTGGCTTTGAAGGAGCCATAATTAGAGATTTGCATACTGAATATAAATTTGGTTCTCGTCCTGCTACAATGATGAAACTCAAAAAGTTCGACGATGCTGAATTTGAATGTATTGGTGTTGAACACACTGGAAATCCTGATGATAAAATAGGATTTAATGTTAGATTAGTTCTCAAGAACGATATTAATGATTTAGTATTTAGTTGTACTTTAACTGGTACTGTTAATGAACGATTAGATATTCTTAATAATCCACCTATCGGAAAGTCTGTAACTGTTAAGTTCTATGAAAGAACTAAAAATGGTTTACCTTTCCATGCAAACGTTGTTGGAATTAGAGATTATGAAAAGTGATGAAAACTGTTGGAACTATTACTGAAATACTTGATTTATTCTATAAAAGAATAGATGATATAAGTATTCATACAAAACATACCGTTGCTAATGGTAAATACGGTTATGAATTAAAAGATGGTATTCTTTATTGTAGAGGTAAACAAATTGGTGTTTGTAATAAATTCGTACCGTTTGTTATAAGATTAAACAATATTGAAGACTATCTTTATATACCACTTGTTAAACTTAAAAATCAAAAGATTCGAGATAAAATTAATGTAGATATTTATAATATTTGTAGGCAAAATTCAGAAGTGTTAATTGCTAATACTTATGGTATGCTTACAAGTCTTTGGAATGGTGTAAATCAAAATCTTACCGTTACAAGACATATTCTTGAAAAAGATGTTACTAATCAAAAATTTGCTGATGTTCGAACTCATCAGATAAAATATAATAATGCTCGTAAAGGTTGGCGTTCTGCATTAAAAGATATTTTAAGTATTTGTAAAGAATATGGTCTTGATGCAGATACAATCATTAATCGAACACAATCTTTTAATTTTACTTATGTTGAATATAGAGGTTTTGCAAAAAATTATACAAGACTATCTTCTATATTCAATCTTAAAGATAATATTCGTATTACTTTAAGTCCTAAAGAAAATCTTATTATTAGTGGTAAAATTCTTTATTGGCAAACTATTCGTTCTAAAAAGGTTAAAACTGCTTATTGTAAGAATTATACTGAATTTAAGAAACTTTGGAATAATAGAATTACTCGAAAGCAACTTAAAGATGTTATCAGAATTAAATTCAATGAATATCTCGATAATCATAAAGCTATTGAAGAAGAAAAAGCTAAGAAATATCGAGAAGAACTTGAAGTTCTAATTCAAGAATTTAGAGATTATAAAATTAGTAGTATTCCTTATCAATGGCGACAGTATGGTACTTATGCCATAATGCGTTATGAATCAACTAATGGAGTTGTTAGACTATGGAATAATGCAGTTATTAAATTAAAAGATTTCACTGATTTTGCTCATTTCTTTGCTGCTTGTGTGCAGAATAATATTCAATTAAATCGTAAGACTTGTTATAATTATAAAATTCAATTTGGTGGATATTATATTTGGGAAGTTCAAGCTAATGATTTATGGAATGCTATGTGGGGTGGTCAGTGTGTTACTATTATGGATGTTATAATTATCTGTAATAGAATAGGTATTAGTCTTGAAGAATGTAAAGTAACTCGTAAACAATTACTGTCGCAATTTGAGAAGCGACAGGAGATGTAACTTGTGTGGCTCCGCCTGCTGGGCTTCGCCCAGCGGCTCCGCTCCCCGGTGGGAGAGGAGGTTGCACGCCCACTGGTCGCGTCTAAATTAATACAATTAAAGCTATGAATGTTGTAGAACCTACAATCGAATTTTGTGATTATTCTGGTCTTAGAAAGATTGAATTAATCGGTAAAGTTTGTACTAAACAAGAAGATAGTATCAAACCTGATTCAGCTGAAACATTTTGTAGAAATAGACTTATTGATGGTCATACTGCTATATTTGAACATGAATATGTTTATTTTAATGTTGTTTCAATTCCGAATCGTGTTGTTCGAGAATTTGTTAAATTAAGTCCTTATATTCGTTGGTCTTATTGTGGTAATTATATTGGTTTTTCATATCGAGTATTTCTTGATATTATGAGTAATAGTCGTAAAATGAAAGCCATTTATAATGATATTTATCATCCAAGCGAAGTTAATGATTTGTTTTATAATATGCTTCTTTTAAGTAAAGAGTTTTCTCATTTACTGTTTGATGATGAAGATATTATTGCTAAACTTGAATATGGTACTGATGCAAGTCTTCGAATTGCTTCAGATGCTGAAATCCTTGCAAATGCTCCGGAGATTTATAATGTTACTTATAAAATTACAACCGATAGAGGTGTTACGCATGAAGCCGTTCGTCATCGTGAAATGAGTTTTATGCAAGAAAGCACTCGTTGGTGTAATTATGCTAAAGGTAGACTTGGTTATAAATATGGTAGAAACATTAGTGTAATTGAACCGCCATTTAAGAATGAAGATTCATTAGAAAAATTCTACGATGTTGTTGCTGGTAATGAAGCTATATATCAAGAATTAACTAATGATGGTGAACCTGCTCAATTAGCTCGTTCGGTTCTTCCTACTGCTACTAAATCAGATATTTATGTATCTGGTACTCTCGATATGTGGATTGGTGAACATCTTGAAACTGTTTATCCTAAACTTACTATCGTTGAGAATAAAGGTTTTCTTCTTCTTCGTAATCATAAAGCTGCACATCCTCAAATGATTAAAATTGCTAAAATGATTGCAGAAGATATTGCTGTTAAATTTCCTAATGAAACAGGTCGTATTATCAATTATTTTGAATAAACTACTATGGCTAATAATAATTATATATCTCGTTCAAAATTTCAAGAAGTATTTGCTAAAGCTCTTAGTAAATGTAATGTTCCACAAGATGAACAAGACAAGTTTTTTGAAGAAGGTAGTATTCTTCAGTTAAGAAATCTTGGTATTTGTATTGCTATTACAAATATTATAGATAATATTATAAAAGAGGAACTTCCTGATTATGATGGTTGTGTTTCTGATGAAACATTTAATACTATTTATGAGTATAACAAAAAGTATATGTATGAACGAGAGCAGGAGCGAAAGCGAGAAGAAAACGCTTAAAGAACTTCTTATTGAAATTAATAATCGTCACGGTATGACAGATGGTAATTCATATGTTGCTCGTGAAATGGTTAGAATTTATAATAAGTTATTCAAACGTAGTATTATTTTAGCAGTTAAGAAAGAAGCTGCTTTAAGAGTGTTACATGGTCAAGAAGGTAGACAAAATGTATTTGCTAACTTTCCTGAAGAAATAATTAATTAAGATTATATGACTGGTAAATTAATTTTAATCAGTGGTAGAAAAGGTACAGGTAAAACTTATGTTACTGAATACCTTGAAGGTATGCTCGCTGGTAAAGTTGAGATATATCCTATGGCTACAATGCTTAAACGTATTGTAGCTGCTGTTACAAATTGTAGTGTATCTCAATTAGATTCTCATTATTTTAAGTTATCTAAATCTCCGTATATTGTTAATCGTTACGGTATTGATGAACAACTGACATATCGTAAGTGTTTACTTCATTTTGGTAAACTATTAAGATTTGATAATGACAGAGTGTTTATTGATGATGTTATAAATAGAATCAGAACTACTCCTTGTGATTATTTTATTATTCCTGATATTCGAGAACAATTTGAATTGAATTGTATTAAAGATTTTGCTCGTCAGAATGAAATTGAATTAACTACAATTCGTGTTCTCCGTAATACTAAAATGGATGATACATCCGGTGATAAAACTGAGTGTGATTTAGAGAATTATACTGGTTGGGATTTTTATCTTGATAATACTGCTGATGGATATGATAGTATTCATAAACAATTAACTTATATTTGTAAAGAAAAAGGTTATAATGTTAAAAAGGGTTATGTTGAACAAAAATTATTTTGACAATTTATGAGTAATTTATTTGGCATTGCGCAAAAATATGATTATCTTGTTTCGCAGATAGAAGAGAATGACGGCGAAATAACGGAAGAAATTGCAGAAGAATTAGCTATTGCTGAAAGTGAACTTGAAGATAAACTTCGTGCTTATCGACAAGTGATTGACGCTCAAAAAGCTAATATTGCTTATAATAAAGATGAAATTAAACGACTTCGTGATAGGAATACAAGTTTTGATAAAATAGCTGGTAGACTTAAATCTTCAGTTGTTGATGCTTTACATATATTTGGTCAAGTTGGTAAATCTGGTAATTATAGTCTTAAATTTCCTGATTTTACTGTTTATACAAAAGAGTCAGAAAGTGTTTCAATTAATGAAAATGCCTTAGACCCTATTGTTACTTCATTACTTCATATAACAGAAGCACCACTTCCGCCGGAAGATAATATTTTCGTTGAGAAACATGAAGAAGAATTAGATAAGATTGCTTCTATTAGTATTACAGTTGATGTTCCTATTAGCTTAGCAAAAGAGGTAGGTAGATATATTCATGATAAATTAGGTGATGATTATATTTATACTGTTAAATTTGATAAGAAAGCTATTAAGGAGCTTGATAATTGGGCTAAGGCATCCAATGAATCTGACGAAGATATTGCTCGTGCTGAACGAATAGCTCATGTCATGGATAAAATTGATATGGAGATTGTTACGTCTGAAACTGCTATATATAAGTAGTCTATCATTAAACAAATTAAAATTAATTAAGCTATGAGTAAAAAGTATTTGATTACAAAAGTAATCGCTGATGAGAAACAAGGTTTTCTTAAAAATGTAACCAAAGATGGTGGAGAGTGGATTAATGACCATAATGAAGCTCTTACATTTTTGAATCTTAAAGATGCTGAAAATGAGAAAGAACTTCTGTTTAGCAAACTTGGCGCTGAACATAAAGATATTGCTCATATTCGTATTATTGAATTGTAATATAAACTAACTAATTTAATTATGGCTGCGAATATTGAATTTAATTCTAATAGAAATACTTATTCATTCTATTCGTTGAAAGATGTTCCTTGGCATGGTCTTGGAACTGTCGTTGAAGAAGCTAAAACTCCTGACGAAATCATTCGTATTGCTAATATGGATTATGAAGTAGCTTTAGCTCCGATGTTTGCAAGTTTTATTCCTCCTGAAGCTAAACATTTAGTAAAAGAAGATAATCATTATGCTTGTCATATGTCCAATGGTGATGTTATCATTATTCCGGAAAAAGGTGCTCGCGTAGATGATGTATACGCTACATATCGTAAAGATAATTATAAAATTCTTGGTACTGTTGGTAGTAGGTATGAACCTGTTCAGAATACAGAAGCTATGGATTTTATATATCAAGTTTGTAAAAGTCAAATGGTAATTAATCCAAAAGATGTTATCATTCAGACTGCTGGTGTTTTAGGTATTGGTGAACGAATCTTTGTTACTGCTAAACTTCCTACTTATGAGATTGCAAAAGATGAAATGGAGAAATATATCCTTTTCACTACAAGTCATGATGGAAGTGGTAGTATTCAAGCTTGTTTTACTGATATTCGTGTTGTATGTAACAATACATTGAATGCTGCTTTGAATCATTGTAAGAATATGGTTCGATTCAAGCATACTAAAAATGTTAAAGCTAATTTAGCAATAGGCGCTCAAATGATGCGTGACACTCTTAAATATTCTGAACAAGCCAAGCTGATTCTTGAAGCTGCTGAGAATATTAAGATTAATGATGATGTGATGATTGATTATATCACGGATTTAATTTGTGATGCTAATCAGAAAGAATTTATTGCTAAATGCGGTGGTATTGGTAAGATTCCTTATGAGAATGATGTTATTTCTACTCGTAAGAAGAATCAGTTACACGCTATGGTTAATTATATTGAACGTGGCCCCGGACAAGATAGTCATCGCGGTACAATGCTTTGGCTTTATAACGGTGTTACTTCATATATTAATAATGGAATTGAATATAAAGATAATCTCAATAAATTCGATTCTATTACGCAGGGTAATTCTTTCAAACTCGGTCAGACAGCCTTTAATAAATTAGTTCAACGTTTAAGTGCCTAAATGATTACAGAAGTAGTTATATATTCTGATGGTACTGTAAATAGCTTCGATTCTGATAATTGTCAAATTCCAAGTGCTTCTGGTAGTTGGGAAATTATTCCTTTGCTTGCAAGTTGGGCTTTAGCTCAATATCCAAGTCAATTACCTGAAGAATGTAGAATGACTAATGCCAAATGTTTTATTGGTGTTAGAAAGAAAGGAGGTGACGATAGGATGCCAATTCCTATACGTCATCTCCTTAAAATGGCAAAATATATTGGAGAAGAAGGGTATAATATTCGTACCGCAGATGTAAGTGAAATCCCACAATCTGAAGAATAAGATAGCATGAAAGAAAGTCTTATAGGATTGTATGTCGATAACACGGAAGTTCCAGAGTACAAAAGTGCTGGAGCTTCCGGTTTCGATTTACGAGCCATGTTTAATCCTAATATACCTTTTCTCAATCCTGAGAATGTTGGTAAAATAGGTCTTGGAGATAAGTATATTACATCATATTTATATGATACTCAATATGCTGATCTTGAATGGGTTATTGATTTTAATACGCTTTATAAATCTATTCGTCATGCAATAAGTCAACCAGTTGAAGGAAATACTCTTCTGGAATATATGGTTATAAATAATATTGACGCAGTTAATATCATTCTCCCATATAAAACTGTTAAATTTGAAACTAATATTTATACTGAAATACCTGAAGAAGATGAAATGCAAATTCGTCCTCGTAGTGGTATTTCGAGTACTACTTTATTAGATATTAAATTTGGTACTGTAGACAATGACTGGCGTGGTAACAGTGGAATTATAGTACAAAATCCTACACCTTTTAGTTATATTATTATTCCTAATAGTAGACTTGCACAAGGTGTAATTGTTGAAAAGAAACGTGCAGTATTTGATATTAAATCTTCTAAAGATGAATTAAGCAAAACTGAACGTGGTGAAAATGGTTTTGGAAAAAGTGGATTAATGTAAATTATGAATAACGAAGAAGTTAAACTCCAAAGTGGTCAAGGTTATTACATTGGAGTAAAAATGATTAAAGCTCGTAAAGCTTGGATGGTTAATGGTAATGCTATTATTTATGACCTTAATCATAAAATTAATGATAATGATTTTGTAGATGAAGGTTATGAAGTAGAATATTCTGATGGTCATAAATCTTTTTCACCCAAAGATGTTTTCGAGAAAACATATTATCAGATTTTAGACCCTACTAAAATTAGTGAAGGTGATGTTCTTGGATTTATGAAACAAGGGTATTCTCTTAGACTTGGTGAAAAGACTACCGTTGTTCTTGATACTACTATTACTGGATTTGATACCATTAGTACGTCAGCTTGTGTAAATCCTAATAATTACGACCATGCTATTGGCGAAGGTATTGCTCGTCGTGATATTAAGGATAAGATTTGGGGACATTTAGGTTTTGTTCTTCAATGGGCTATTAATGGTCTTAAAAGGTAGTTTATGATTAAGCAACTAAATGTAAAGAAAAATGTTAGATTATTAAGTGTACAATGGGATGGTGCTAATATCTCAGAATGTGTTAGTTTTTGTAGATATTGTCATTTTTCCGATGGTTGGATGTTTATTATGTTTAGAGAGAATATAATTCGACTTAATAAAGGAGATTGGATTATTGCTTTAACTGATAAAGAATTTACTGTTATTAATAATGAAACATATCAATATCTTTTTGATAAACCGAAAAATGTTGAAAACGGTGGCGAATAAAACGTGACAAGTGGGCGTGCAACCTCCTGCCCCACCGGGTCAGCGAAGCCCGAAGGGCTGAGCTATCAATGTTACAACTTTAATTGCTACTATAATTGTTGTTATTATTAATAACGATATTACTAACATAATAAGTGATACAGACAGACCGTCAGAGTGCCTATTTTCAGGCGTTCTGACGGTCTTTTTTTTGTCAGTTAGACAAATGTACCATTAACAAAAGATAATGCCCGTAGCAGGCTGGGAAGCACCGCCACGGGCAAATATCCGACGTTTACTCTATTAGACTATTCGTTCTCGTAGTTATCACTATCTTTTGGACTAATCATTTCTCTAACACCACTAAATGTAATACCAAAAGGATTATACATATTGTAATAAGACATAGTAGCACCGAGATTATTAAACTTATTAATTTGACGAAGAACAAAAACAGCTTGACGTAATGCAACTGCACGTTTATCTTGTCCCTTATAAATACCTCTATCATAAATAAGTTCATCATCATCAACCCAAAGACCTTGAATAGTGAGATTAACAAGTTTATATGCAGATTGTAAAGTTTTCTGACCAGCAAACAAACTATTTGCAGTTTGTTCTATTGTAGCCATCCAACCAAATACTGGCATAGGTTCAATCATTTGTTGATAATAAGTTGTTGCAGCATACATAGCGTGCTGATACAAAATATTATCTTCGTCATCATCATCTTTCTTAAATGCACCAAGTGTCATAGCAGCAAGAGCACTGAAAGCTAAAGCACCCATTAAACGAGCAAATTTCATAGTTGCTATCTGTTCATTTAAAGGAAGAGTATTATAATAGAATCCTACATTAAGTAACCAACTTGATACACCTTTGAAGAAATTACCAATACCTTTCATATAGTCGATAACAGTATTGTTATCATTAAGACTATCTTTGAAGGCTTGACTACCACTTCTAAACATATCAAACATAGGATTAAATATAGGAACTTCATAAGAACCTAATTGTTCATTATAAAATATACGACCGAAACGACGACCGAAATAACGAACAAAGTTAGGACGAATCCATTTCTTAAATTGCATTAACAAATCACCAAATGCAGCATCTTGTAAACTATTTCTGTCTACACGATTGTAAATACCATGTAATGATTGGTTAATAGCTTTAACTCGACCACGGAACTCCGAAAGAGTTTCTTCTGTAAGACCACTTTCAGGATTAAAACTCAAACGACCATCTACAAGTTTAAGTTCCGAACGAAGAGTATTATATTTATCAAAAGCTTCACGTTGAACTTTTTTATCAGTCTTTCGAGAATCAACAATTTTCTTACGTTGTTCATCAGAAAGTAAATTATAATGTGATTTAAGATATTGAGAAGCATAATCATGATTCCATAAATACTCTTTTGAAGTACGTTTTTCTTCACGAGCTATCTCAGCATCTAAATCTTCTTTGAAAATAAGATATTTATCATATTGTTCATTAGTAAGAACATCTTGTAATAACTTTTCAAGATTATCATTATAAAAATCATTGAAAGCCATAATTTTACCACCAACTACTCGATGAGATTGCGTAGCAGCAAGTAACATACCAAACTGCATAATGAACTCACCCATGTTATTAGGAGCATAACCAACAGTATCAACCATTCGCATAGCTTTAATCCAATAGGAAGTTCCAGTATCAGAAGATGTTACATCACGAGTATCTTGATAAATATCATCAAAGTCTTTAATGATTGCTACAAGTATATCATCAGTTCTTGTCGAATTAATATCGCGTAAGAAATGAGGAATAGTTTTAATAACATCACGAAGACCTGATTTCATAATATCTTTGCTTTCAACAAAGTTATTAGCAGTAGATTCAACTATCATATCAGTAACACCTTTGAGAATATTAGTGATACCGGCAGTATAGTTGAGATACATGAAAGTCATAGAAGTATAACGTAATAATGCACCGGCAGAAACATCGAGAGCACTATTATATTTACTAAAATTAAAAATACGACGTTCCATATTATTTAACTGTTCATTCGCATTTTTAATAATATCACGAGGTGCTACACCAGAAACTCCACGTTCATTCATTAAATATTTCGTAAGCTGATAATCAGTTTCAAAATTATTAATTGCACGAAGATTATAAAGTTCTTGTGTAAAACCTTTCATTACATCAACAATATCATAAGACATCACATTTGCTTTATACTTTTTATTTTCAAGCATTACAGCATCGTTATAATGTCTAATCTCACGAAGAGTTGAAGGTTTAACTGTAACAGGAAGTTTGTTATTTTTATCAAACCATTCACTAAACAATTCTACAATTCGAGCTTCGTATTCAGTATAACTTTCAGATTTGTACTTTTTACGAATATTAAATACAGGAATATGTTTAGGAACTTGTAAAGTTTGAGCTTTTGTAACAAATCGTTTAGTACCATCAATGTCAGTATAATACCTATCTTTATGAATCATAGGAATACTAACAAATTGTTTAGCAGATTGACCTAATGTAGCTTGAGGAATGAAAGGCATTACCTCATCCCATCTACCATAATAGTTAATCCAGTTACCGTCATATTCACGAATAGTTCGTTGAATAAGATTACGAATAGTATTGAGTAATTTTTGTTCTTTATCACTTAAAGCTGCATATTCATCTGATACTGGGGTATTACCAAAATCAAGTTTATAAAGAACGTTTTCACGTTTACCACTAATATCAGTGATAAGACTAAGTTCAATAAGGTCATGAGTTTGTAAATAAACAAGTTTCTCACGATTACTTAATTCAGTAAGTTCAGCAAGATGTTTAGCTGCTTCAACATCACTTAATGAAACAATGTTCCAAGTATGATTTTCATTATATTTCTTTATAATATCATCAATGATTTCGAGAGTTTTTTCAGCAGTAGCTCTTGTAACAAATCCACTGTCAGTATAAAGATTCTTATAAATAGCATCACGAATATCTTTTCGTAAAGTACCGGTCGAATCTCCAAGACCTTCAGTTTTATAACTACCGATTAAATCTCCATATTCATTAATGAATTTGTGCATTAACTTTTCACGAGCACGAGCATTTTTAGAAAGTCCCGGTTGGAACTCTTCAAGTGCACTTTCAAGTTCATCATTAATGCGTTGAGCTGCTTTCTTAGCTTTATAATTAGCTTCATCCCATGCTTTACCAGTAATATCAATCAGAGTAATACCAGTTGTAAAAGCAGAATCAAGCCAAAGTTGTGTCTTATTAATATCTTTATCAAGTTCAAATAACAAATGTTGAATTTCTAACCACTCATCTTCTGTTATTTCAACACTATTAACATCAAATTCTTCAAGGCTACCATTATGTGAAGCAAGATACTCTTTAATCTTACTAAACGCGGTAATATATTTAGGATTACGGCTTTTATCAATTACAGCCCAAGTTACTACATCTTTAATAGATTGAATAACATTAGACCGTATTCCAGCAACTTTTGTTGCAAGAGATTTAAGTCGAGCTATATTATTATTTAATTCACCAAATTCTTTAGTAAATAATTCTTTACCTTCTTCACTTTCAGCATCATAAACTGTATCTTGAATTTTTATTTCTTCAAGAGTAAGATATGGACTAAAATGAGAAGCAAGTTTTAACATCATTACAAGTCTATCTTTGTAATCAAGAGCCGCACCATAATTTGAACGAATCTCTTCGTAATTCAAATCCTTAGTAATAGCCCATAATTGCTTAATAGCATCATAAACAGAACTACTCAAATTAGCCAAACGACTATAAGTAGCTTTCATTGCAGCAATATCTCGTTCTTCAAGAGCACTTTGAATACCACCTTCAAAACTTTCATCATCGAAGGATTTTAAGATATTCATAAATTCCTCACGATTTCCAACATTGTTATTATTCAAAAATTTCTGGATTCTATCCATAATTTTCAAAGTTTCAATAGCAATATTAGAATCGACAACAAGAGAATTTCGTAAACCATCTCTTGTAGGAACATCAGCATGAACAACACGAGAATATAATTTTTCATTATCACCATAAATATTAATATTCCTACGAGGAACATCAATATATGTTTCTGCAACTATTCGACCAACACCATCATTTAAGACAGTACTAACCGACGTCATAATGGGATTAATTCTGTAAAGATTACTAATAAATGTTTTTGTCCAATCATCTAAATAATTGAAATCTCTATTAGCATCAATCAGAACATCACCATTAATATAAAGATTACCATTCTTTAACATAGGAGCTACACGAAGAGCTTCTTCGTAAGCAGACTTATTATAATCTACTTGAATTGCAGATTTATGATAACCTTTATAGAAAGAATGAGTTGCTTGTGTAGTAATAAAAATAGATGTAGCAGAAGATTCTAATTCATTATAAATAACATCGCTTGCAGAAGAATGTGTATGTTCAATATTAATGAATGTAGGAGTAGTAACTTCAACTGAATTTAATACTTCAAAATCTGTATCAGATACAGAAGCAACATCAGTATCAATTGCATCTTCTGTTTCAGCATCAACAGTGCTATCAATAGCATCTTCTGTTTCAATCATATTAGCATCATTGAAATCTGAATTTTCATCCATTTGGACTGATTCATTATCATCAATAGCTAACATGAATTTATGAATAGCATCAGAATCTGTAATAACAGATAATCTATCAGTTATAATAGTTTCATCATCCTTTTGAACTTGTGCCATCATACCTTCTTGATAAGTAGGTATAATACTAATGTCACCAGTCATTAAAGATGCTTCATTGCGAAGTAAAGGATTAATAGGTAAGAATACATAAATCTGCTTTAACGGACTATTTGTATTCGTAGGAATTGCATATCGTTTATATACACGATTCTTACTATGAGTAATCCTTTCAGTTACATATTCTGCATTAGCATATTCAGAATTAATTAATCGAGCTTCAGTTTCAATATAGAAATTCTGAGTATTACCGTTTTCATCAATATAAGAACCAGTACCAACATTTTCGCCGTTAGCATTTTGAACATAACCAATAGTGGCTTTATTCTTATTTGCTTCCCAACGATAACGTTTTTGTATATCACTTAATAATACCGGATTCATATCTGATTTCATACGAGATATTAAACTCATAACAGGTGTAATATCTACGTTTCCATCAAATACAGTTTTTTCAGCATTTCTTAAATTCTCTGCATAATTACCAAGATTAACAGAAGGGTCAGGATAATGAACTTCACGACATAAGGCATCATATTCTGCATTAGGTCGATTAGTACTTATAAGTTCAATCGGAATATATTTTGAAACATTATAAGCATAATTAAAACCTTCTGTAACATAAGTATAAACTAATAGCTGACGTATCGTATGAGCAATGTAAGGAATTTTACTATCCCACATACGAAGAATACTATCAGTCATATTAGACCAAGAATTGACATCATTATCATCACGTTGGATTCTAATAACATCATAAGGTGTAGAACGATTATTTTTACGAACTGTTAAATACTTAAATATGTTATCACCTCTAAATTCAGGTGATTTTTCAATATAATCTTTTAATGTACTATCTTTTTGAATAAATTGAATTTGTTGAGCAAGTGAAAGTTTAGTATATTGAGTAAAACTTTCAGGTGTATAGCCATCTTTAACAGTATTCAAAAGAGTCTTAAAGATAAGTTTTTGTTCTTTAAGCTGTTCCTCTGTATGAATACCTAACATAGTAAGAACTTCCGGAGTATTATCAGGTGTTAAAATAGGAAGAACTTTAACAAGTCCATTATCTAATCCACCGTTAATACTTACGAGATAGTTCATAATACTATCAGTAACATATTTATAAGTAGATTCATCAATCGAATTTTTACGTTGAAGTATCTGACCTAAAATCGTATTAGCAATGTGATGATTTCGAGTAATGAAAACATCACCGAAACCATTAGCCATTAACCAATGTGCATACTGATAACGAGCTTGAATTACTCCGTAAGCACTTTGATTTTCAGTATCATTAAATTTATTGCCATCAAGATAACCTTCAAATGAACCAACAAATATACTTTCAATAATGTCTTTATCATTATCAAGAATTACCTTATTAGGAGTTTCATATCCAACAGCCAAATCCTCAATAAGTTCACGACGTGTCATAATATCATTTCGTTTCGGAAGTTCCGAACGAAACAGTTTCATATCAGAATAAGTAATCGCAGCAAGAGGATTACCTTTAACATCTTTTGGTTTATAATGCCGTCTAAAAGCATCAGAACTTTCACGAGTAAAAGCAGCTTTAATCGCATCTATTGCTTTAGGATTACCAGCATTTTCTTCGATATATTCATCAATAAATCGAAGTGTTTGATTATATTTATCATTTACAAGTTCTTTTAAAGCTTTTACTGGATAATAATATTCAGCAAGTTTACGTTCTTTTTGGTCAGCCTTAAAGAAACTATCAACCCTACTTTCACTTTTAAGCATAAAGTTAAGGTCAATCAAATTAGTAGCAATTTCATTATATTCAACAAAATTACCAAGAACGCTAATCTGACGTAATAACCAATCTGCTGTACGATTATTACGATTTTTAATATTATCTAATAACTCTTCAGTAGTTTGATAACCATATTTACCACTGATTTCATTAATAGTGATATTTGGTAATTTATCTTTCAGTTCGTTAAGCTGTTCAACAGTAAGAGTTTTAGTTTTACTTTTACCACTTGAAACAGTCATTATAGCATCATGAGATTCAACCGGAGTAATTTCTTTCTTAACAATTAAATCAGCATAAATTTTAGCAAGTTCTACACTATAATCAGAACGAATTGCTTCGACAGCATCAAGAATTGTAAAATTACCACGACTTAATGATTGAACTTCCATTCGATTAACTGCTTCAACAATAGCAGGTTGATGAATAAAAGCATCTTCATTAGTGAATCTATTAGGTTTATCATTATAAAGTTCAATAGTAACACCAGATGATATAGCACGAGCTACACTTAAAGTATGAGCATTAAGATTAAATCCAAGTCCAGCTTTAAGAACATCAAGAATACCAGAAGTAAACTGATTCATTTGAAGTTCAACTCGCTCACCACTAATATCCAAATGTTCATTAAGTGCATCATTATTAATCCAAACATCATTAACCCAAAGAGCATTTTCTTTTGGCAATAATTGGATATTTTCAGCACCATATCGTTTAGCTAAAAACTCTTTATATTTACTTGTTAATCGAGGTACACCTTTATCACTTACAGTGTACATTTCACTTCTATCAGTAAAACCTTTAGGTATCGGTAAAGAATTAAGACTAATTTTACGACGAATACCTTTAAGTAATCTACCATGTAAAGTAGAAATTGTTGCGATTAAAGTATCGAAATTAACAGAGTGACCTTTAAGAACTGTTGAACCCATACTCATGTTATTAAGAGTAATCTTATCCATGAAGTTATTAGGATTCAAAGTTTTAAGAGTATAATTCCAAAAAGCATTATCACGGTCAGATACAGCTTGAATTTCAGCCATACCATTGGGTTTATTTACTTCTTCAGCATGATTTGGATTAGAAAGAACAGCTGTAATAATATCAATCAAATGATTATCACGAGCTTCTCTACTATTCAATTCATAAATACTCTCGTTTTGAACAAAGTCTTTTGTAAAAGCATTAAATGCCTTATCAATATTACTTTGAATAGCACTTAAATGAGGAATAATAGTTTTATCAGTATCCTCAACAAGATATTGGAATTTTAATTTAATAGTATCAAAATTACTAATTGTATCAGGAGAAATATTAATAGTAGCTAACTGACTATTAACATTCTTAACAAACTTAATTAAATCATTGATTGCTTTATGAGCACGAATTAATAAATCCGAAGTATAAGCACGTTGAGTTTGAGTGTAATTACCAAAATCTTCAGTAACACCATCTCGCTTATTAGCAAGATACTCTCGAACTAAACTATTTACATCACCGTAATTCTTTGCAAATCCATACTGTAAATTATGCAGAATAGATTTAAGAATCTTAGTATATTCCGGATTACTTTTAACATCTTGCAAATCTTCTTTAATTAATTCAATTATGTTATTAAGAGGAGATTGATTTGCATTGGTAGGTACTAAATTAGGATTATAATATCGGCTAATCCACTTAACAATAGCATTAAAATTATGACTTGTTAAATTAGTAAATTTTTGTGGAGTAGTAGCTAATTCGATGTACTTTTGCTTAAATACCGACCGTGTGAATTTACCCCCTACTTGGGCCTGCGAGGCATCAAATTTCGACTTAAATTTGACAGGTATATATTTGTCTTGCTCAAAAATTACATTGCGATAGTAGGCGTAAATCGAGTCAATATCGAAGTCCCAGCCAGTACGAGTAACAAGACTTTGTGGGAATATAGCTTGTGTAGCATTATTATTAAGAAAACCAACAACTTCAAATACAACCATTGATTGTTTACCCTCGGTAGGAATACGAATACCTATCATTCGACGAGCTTCAACATCAAGTTTGTCAATATCAACAGTTATAATATCCTTAGTTGTACCATCTTCATTAGTAATAGTTTTAACAGTACCAATATTTTTATAGAAATCCATTTTCCACGGATTAACTATAACTTCTGCATAATGGTAATTTCCATCCTCACGATATTCAGCTTGTAATTCAAGACTTCTATCAGTTCGTTTACATTCTTCAATAAAACTTGAAGCATATGTAATAGAACCATTAGCAACAAGTTCATCAATCATTTTATTATAAAGTTCTTTATCAGAATAGAACTCATTATGTTTGATTAACTCATTACTTGCAGTAAATATATCAGCTCGAATAGGAGCATGAAATCCGGGAAGATATTTATTAATAACTTGTTTACTTAACATAGAAGCCAGTATCTTCTCTAACTTACCTTTAATAACAGGATAAGATAAAGGTATAGTCGGAAGACCATCTTCTTTAATTTCAAGAGCTTTTCGAATAGTTATAGCATCAACATCATCCGATATAATTTCTTGAAAACGATTAACAAGTTTATTTATATCAATTTGAATAGCACCGCGAGCATCAGTTCGAATTTCACCATTCTCATCGATACCACCAATATCGTAAAGTAATTGCATAGCATCTTCACGAATATTAGTAGCTAATGTCTTTTGAAATTCATCAAACAGTTCTTTACCAGTAACATTTTTGCCATCTAATTCATAAATAGCATTATTCCAATCAAGACCTTCCATAATCTGCTTAACTAACTGACCACCTAAAATAGTAGTTTCATCAAGCAAATCAGCTTTAATATCTTGTTGAATAACAAAATCACTATCTCGCATATAAAGAATAGACCTATCATCTACTCTATTTAGTGCTTCAATATCAAGACCACCTTGGTCATTATGAATTTTAACTGGTGTAATACCAGATACTTTAACAGCAGAAATAGGACTAACTTGGTCAATATTATTTTGAATCATCCAATCATATAATTGACCCATAGCACTACCTCGTGTCATACTTTCAAAAAGAACAACTGTTGAGTCTTTTATTTGAACACTATCTACTTCATCAGCAAATATATCAACTTCATTACCAGTTACAGCCGGAGCATGATAAAAATCACCACGGCGACGACGAGTTGTACCAAACAATTTAACTTGTTCTACAACCTTAGCGTAAGATGTAGGATTAAATGTTTTAGTCGGGTCTTGTAAATCAGTAATATATTGATACAAAGGTTCACTTGGATTCCAACGACCAGTGGCTTTCAAAAGTTTAATAAGACCTACATCAGTCATAATAGACTGAGAGTCATTAATAGTAGCAGTAGCACGATAAGCATCCAAAATAGCTTCATTTTGAATACCCATTTTATCAAGAATATTGCTATTGAAATTCATATCTTCCATAACAACAACCTTACGAGGAGTATCATTATGAATTGAATCAATAGAATTAAGACCATTCTTAATAACTTGTGCTACACGTTTATTGAGGTCTACTGTATCTTTATATTCTTCAATATCACCATTAAATATAGCATTCATACTATGGTTATAAATAGTATGATTAAGTAATACTTTAAGTAAACTTAATCGAACACCATCATTATCCATAATATCGTAAGTAGCAAGAACGTGCTGACGAGCGCTATTTAACAGACTTTCTTTCTTTAATGTAGGAATAGTATCAAGAGTATACTCTTTACCATCAGCTTTACGACGTTTAATCCAATCATTAGCCTTCTGATTATATACTTCTTGAACTAAATCTGCTAAATAACTATCGAAAGTAGTAACGACACTTGTATCAGTTTTGATATTAGTATCGTAAATACTTTTAGCAATATTTTCAAAACTATCAACCCCAGTTGTAGCGTTCCAACGAATATAAGCAGTTACAAAATCACGAATATTACCAGTATTAGCAACAAGATTTTCATCGTAAGGTTCATTACGAACTTGTGCAATCATATTACGATAAACTTCTGTAACATCTACATTATTTATCTTTGCAATATGAGCAGGTAATGTGATATTCTTACCATTCTCAATATAAGTAATATTCAAGAACTGAAATGCCTTACCCGTTGGAATACCTTTTGTGTCATAAATAGCTCTACCATTCCAATACTTTCGATTATGACGAGTTTTCATTTGAGCAAGATTCTCGTCACTATTATCTCTTAATTGGAATATAATTTGTCCAAAAGTATTAAACTTAAAGACATCACTATTTACAATCTTTTCGATAGAATGAAAAATATTAGATTCTTCATTTATTGGATTATCTGTTATACGAACAAACTTATTTCGTGTAACAAGATTATCTAAATATTCAGTTACATAAGAATATATACGAGGAGCATGAGTAGCTAATCTACTACTGATACCATTCATCGGCAGATAAATATTTAATCCACGAGAAATAGCATCATTAATAAAAGGAATTACTCGACTTTCAAAATCTTTTATATAAGCATCATAATCTGCATCAGTAAAATAATCTGTTGTCGTAGGTTTATTCGGAGTAATATTCTCACCCTTAAAACCATCAATTTCGATAGTGTTTTTAAGACCCCGAATAGATTCTTGTCCAGATGTTGCTGGAGCACCTATTGCACGACTTTTGGTATTACCTGAGAAAATAAATACTGATTTAGGATGTGCTGCAACAGCCGCAGGTGTATAATTAGAACCAAAAGTCTTAACGTGAATTGAAGTACGAGGTTTAGAAGAATCTTTAATAAACAAATCATCAACCTCAAGTCGTTTTGTAGTCATCATATAACTACGAGGACTATCAGATGTTAAGAATACATATTGACCAAGCATATTAAGAATAACTTCGGTATATGTATAAAGAGCACCTTGTACTTCACGATATTTCAAACCTTTATTTCCAATCTTAACACCATTAAATGCAGATAATGCAAACTGATAACGACGTTCAACATCAGAAATAAATGTAGGATTTACTTCATATTCACCAATACTATTTTTAGTAAATATTCCAAGACCAGTCTTTTCGTCATAAATAAGAATATTATCTTCTGCACCCGGAGCAGTTAAAGTCGGGTCATTAAGATAATCCTTAAATATATGTTTAATATATTCAGTATTTACACCAGTACGAGTAACAAATCCACGAAGGAATTTTGTAAGCATACTATCATACTGAGGTGAATAATTAAGTTTACCTTGAACATCAAGATAACTCATATTCGTAAAACTGTTAAAATCATAAGTAGCAATTTGTGCTAATGAATATAAATATCCATTAATATTATGTGCAGGAATTTCTTTGCCACGATATGTATTAACACGATGTTTAGTATCGTTAACTACATTTTCAAGAAGAGAATTAACTCTTGAATATACTTCATTAACATTGCCGTTTGCATTATAATATTGAGTAAGAGCATCACGAGTAATTGCTAATCCTAAGTAATTAATTACAGACATCTGTTTATCTAACAGAGCTGCTTTATCAATCTTACTACGTCTTGAAATAGGTTCAAAAATACGTTTAGATTTAGGATTAGTATAAAGTACATCATTCAGATTATTATACAATCCAAATTCAATATTTGTACTTAAAACACTTTCAAATCTATCAATATATGTTTTAACACCAAATGATTCTCGATTATTCTGATAAATAGTAGCATTATTACCACCTTCTAATGCCATAATATTTACAGGAATAACAGCAAGTTTAATTCCAGAAATATAAGCATTTACAAAAGAATTATCATAATCAGAAGCAGCAGAACCATCATCTTCAAATACTCGTTGGAATATTTCAAGAATAGGAGTAAACTCATCATTTATAGCTGCAAGTTGTTGCAATCTATTATATACATCTTGAGGTTGAATATCGTAAAGATGTGCCTCAATAAGTTTATTCCATAAAACATTAATATCAATAGGAGCAGGAATGTATGCTTTATTAGCAGTTCTATTTTTGAAATTACTCGAACCTACAAGAAGAGCTATTTGAGCTTTAACATGAGATGCTAATGTATTCTTTCTGTCAATACGTTCTTTTTGTAAATCATCCCACATTACTTCAATATCTTCAATAGCATCACGCTGTCCTTCTTCTGTACTTTCATCATCTACAATTCGATTATTTTGATAAGCACGCTTACGATTAATACCATAGTTCTTATCAATATAATCAAGAAAATAATTAAAGATTTGACTATTACCTTTATTCAAATCAGTAAGTACATTTGCTACAAAAATATCGTTAAATCTTGTAGGAATAAAATTGGGTCGAGCTTTATACTCTTCAAGTTCTTTATTAAACTCAGCAAGAATTAAAGCCTTAAATCCACTACGAGAAACATCTCGATAATTAGCTCCAAAACGAGCTTGTCTTTGTTCCGCAGTAAGACCTTTTAACTTAAAGTAAGCAGCAGTTAAAACACGAGCCATATAAGCATAATCCATCTCATCAAATGTAGCAGTATTTACAATAGACGGATTAAAAGCGTGTTTAATATCAAGACCTAATGCGTTACCAAGAGATTCAAAATCTTTACGAATATCTTCACTATAAGTTTCATCTGTCGAAAGAGCAGCTAATACAGATTCTAATTTAAGTTCTCCACTTGTATAAACGGGATAACCCGTAGCTCCATAAGGAGTACGGGCATCCGCTTCTGCATATAAAAACGCTGTAAGAATACGACGCTTAAAAGCATTCTCTAATGATACATCAGCATTATCTTCAGCATAACCTCGAATATTATTATAATCTTTAATAATAGGTAAAACACCTTTTTCCATTAAAGATGTAATAATATCTTCAATAGGCTTAGTCTTAAAAGATTTCATTTGATGATAAAGACCAGATTTCTCAAGTCTTCCATCAACAGTTAAACGATAAGGTTCAGGACTACATTGTGCATTCATAAACTAACAAATTTTGTTATTATTGTCATCAATATATTTATCAATAAATTCGATTACATATCCACCGTTTGAAGATACAACATTTTTCTGATTATTCAAAACATTTTCAGAACTATTTGAAAAAACCTGACCAGTGGGCGTCAAACCCACTCCCCCACCGGGTATCACTATGTTCGGGCCAATATCAGAAACATCAAGACTATTAAGTGTTTCAGAATTATTGTCATCAAACGTAATTTCACCGTCATCATCAAGGAAATCCAATTCAGCTTGAGCTGCTCTTTGATTTTCTGTCAGAGGTACATCAGGTGTTTTAATAGGTTCCGTAACTGATAAATTATCATGTGTTGCATCATTTGTAACATTAGTTTGATTAGTTGTAACTGAGGTTGGCTCCGCTGCTGGGCTTCGCCCAGCGCTCCGCTCCCCGGTGGGAGAGGAGGTTGCACGCCCATTGGTCGGACTTTTTGCGCGTCGGCTGTTCACACTATCCAAACTATTAATTACTATATTTCGTACATTACTAAGTAAACTATTATCAGTAACTGTATCTATACCAATAACAGAGAGAATTGCATCAATAATTTTATCCCAAAGACTTTTACGTTTTTTAATCTTTGGAGCTTCTTCTATAATAATCCTATTTGCCAAATTAGCAAACTGTTTATTTGTAAAAGCATAAGTAACTATTTCAGCAGGAGTTTCACTTAATATTTTAAGATATGTACGAAGATAACCAAGTTCAAGTTCAGTTAAATCGCTCTTATATTTAGCATTAAATTCTTTAGAATCAACTTTAAATGCAGTGTCATTAATATCGCTAATTAATGTAACAAGTTTATCGTATAATTCTTTAGAATTAGCTTGTTGTTCAAAATACTTATGGAGAGATTCATGAGTAATATTAACACCTAAATCAGTAGCAGTAAAATCACGTTTAGTAAGTTTATTACTATTGATAACGATAGTTTCAGTACCTTTATCATATTGAGCAATTATGAAATCTTGTTTACTCGATAGTTTCTTAATACTGAAATTAGTTTTACCATCAGTATAAATTCTATCATATAATTCAGCGATTCTGTTAGCAACATCTTCAGATACAAAATCAGGTATAACACCTAATACTCTAAGACCTGCTACTTTATCATCTGTAATATTAACAAGTTTTTGATACCAGTTTGTTTCAGTATCACTTGTCATTGAACTTAATGTTGTAATTGCTTTAACAGCAAATTCTTTCGTCATATCTTCTGATTCTCGAATAGGATTATCAGAACTTTCAGATTTAAGTTCAAAGAACATTGCAGGTTGAATAGAATCAATAGTATAATTGGTAACAACATTACCATTGGTATCTCTAATTCCAATAACACTTGTTGTTAAAGCGCCGGTGTCAAGAATAAAATCTTGCATCGAATCAAATGTTGAAGAAACAGATTTATCAACGATACCTTGTTGTTTAGCCCAATCAAGTATTTTAGATTTATATTGACCTTTAACTGCTGCGTAACCATCGTCTGTTTTAACACCGTAAGTATAGTGGTCGCCTTGTAATGCAGTAGTAACACTACGTTGCATATTACCATATAATTTACGGAATAGATTATGATTAAGTAAATCAGTTAAATCTTTACCAGTAATACCTCTTGCTTGCAAATCAATTACAGCGTAAGTTCCTTTGTTAGATTTACTCTTTTCAATAATACCATTTAATTGAGCAAGTTCTCGTGCTGTGAAAGGACTCTTAGCAATACGAACTTTTGAAGTAGTTCTATTAACTGGAATTACTCTACGACTTAATCGAAGTTTAACAGGAGTAAATTTATCACCAGATTTAGTATATTCAATACTAATTCTATTGATATAACTTATTCCATTTCCAAGTATATTCTTTTTACGAACAACTGTTTGGAAATCTAAATGTTTAATATAACGAGTTTTTCCAGTAGCAGGGTCTGTATTTTCGTAAAGAGAACTAATGTTAAACCATTCAGCTCCCGGAACTCCACGATTATAACTTGTAATGATAGCTTCTGACAAAGGAGCTAATCGACTACGAATATTAGCATTATGAGCTTTAGTTCGAGTCTTATTAGTATCATCTACCAGAGTATACAGACCAGATTTAGCATCAGTCGGAAGAGATGTAAACGTAGCATCTGAAATAATATCACTCATAGTTTGAGTAACAAATTCCATAGCAGCTACATTAAACGGTGTATCTGCAACATCACTTGCTAAATTACCACGATGTAATGGAACATAACTTTTTCCATTTTCACCAGCAGTAGCTTGAATTTCAGCATACATTTGGAAATGCCTATCTGATGAAGTAATTTTATCTTCAACAATAGGATTATTAAATGCAGTATCAGTAGTAAGTGATGAAACTAACATTAAACCATCAGCATTAGGCTGACGTTGAATAATATTAACAGCAGGTTTACCATTAACTGTAACAGTACGTTGCATCTCTTCATTTACATTAGCTCGATAACCACTTGAATCGGCAAATGTAATAGGAGATTTATTAATACCTTTTAATACTAAAATTGCAGAACCTTTTTCTTTAATTTCAGTAATAAGTTTTTGACTTTGAATAAAGTCATTTCCGAGTTTAATATTTAGATTCTGATAAGCGTTCTTGATTCTAAGTCCATAACGAACATAATCATTAAGATTTTTAAGTCTTACGTTATAGAACATAGGACTAATAAGATAATAAACCTTATTTAAATCAAGACCTTCAATATCAAACGCTTCCGGACTAACACCTTCGATTTCGGTATTATATTGGATAGCTCCAATAAAAGCATTGATTATTTCAGAATGTTCAGTTTTTGATGTATTACCATATTTATCTAATTCTTTAATAATTGATTTCAGTTTTGAAACAACTGAATCAGAATTTTGTTGTTCACGAGTTAAGGCTTCAGTATATACTTTATAAAACTCTTTTGTTAAGTTAAATATTGTATTACTTCCACCAGCTTTTCTGATAATAGTATCTACAAATTTAGATGTTCCATAAGAATTACCAAAAGCAGAATCATATTGATTAACTCCACTTTCATCAATTCTACCTAATTGGATTCCATGATAAGTTTCACTATCACCTAAACCAATTCGTTCAATTAATAGTTTCTTACCATTTACATCTAAATTAACATCGACATTACCATCTTTATAAATAACTTCAAATTCCTGACCTTCGTGTAAAGTTCTTAAAGCATCAAATAATTCAGTAGCCTTGAATTTAACACCATTAACTGTAATGTTGTTCTTAATAACACGAGTTTTAGGATTATAATATTCAGGACTTGTGATAATCTTATAAACTTCAGGTGTAAGACGACGTAAACCTTTGAAACCATTAGTTTCAAATTCACGTTGAATATGAGTTTTGAAGAAATCACTTAAAAACTTACCACGAAGATTTAAGTTACTATCAAGATAAGCACCGTCTGTTGTTTGAATAGGATTAGCAATTCGTTTATTAATAATATCAAACAAACGTTTAAGAGCATCAAGTTGTTCTTGTGGAACACCATTCTTACTCATTTGTTGATATATTGTATTAACATTTACATCATTTTTAAAATATTTAAGTGCATACCAGATAGGTTCATAATATTTAATAACATCATTACGACCATCTGTTTGCTGATATATAGAATCAAGAATATCTTCGTAAGTATAAACGTGATTATCAGTAAATATCTGACGACCATCAAGTTTTACAATAGTATTTTCAATAGCATCAAGAGCATTACGCATTGAATCACTAATGTAATAACGATAGTCATTAGTATTAAATTCATCTCTCGATTCAGTATCATCTATAAAGTCAGAAACACTGTTAGCAAGTACATCAAGACTATTAAGAATAGATACATCATCGTTTAATTCAGTACCACTTTCAAAATTATAATATCTCGAAAGAATAGAATAAGCCATTCGAGCATTTCTTAATAAATCAAGAACATTACTTTGACGAACAGCAGTAATAACATCCACACCAGTAAGATTCAAAGCATCAACATCAGATACCAAATAAGGTTGAATTGATTGAGCTAATGTATGAAGTCTTGTACGAGCAGGAAGATTAGGAACAGCACCATATTCTAAAAACTCTTTTGCTAAATTATTTACGGCAGTAGCAAATTCCATAATTTTAGAAGTTTGACTACCAAAGCCATCATCATTTACAAGAGCATCATGTAACGGACTATCTTCATCTTGTCTAATAGCACGAATTTTACTAATAAATCTATTCATCACACTATTAATATATGCGATATTAGTTTTGTAAAATTCAGTTGTACTTTTAGCTACTTCATTAATAATACTATTTTTGAATAGAGTTATCTTATGATAGAAATTTGAATATCTAACAGTATCAAAATTACTATTAAGATTTTCAAATTTAATTTGAGTAAGACCTTCAATTTGTGCTCGAATTACATTATGGTCTACATTAATATTCTTAAGAGTTAATTTACCATCAGTTATAGTATAATTATTGTTAAGAACATTAGCAACGTTAGCAATATAGTCAGCAATAGCTTCACGCATTTTAGCATTTTCCTCTTCACTATAACCAACTATATCACCACCGTAAAGATTCCAAATCCAATCTTTGAAAAGATTAGATTTAAGATTATTTGCAATACGGATATTGCTATCTGATAATAACTGTTTTACACGATTAGTTTTTTCTAAATTTTCATTACTAATTTCAGTAGGTTGATATTCATTTATCCAACCAATAAAATTACCAATAATAGTAGTTCGTAACGTATTAAGTTCAGTATTATCAATAGGAGATAATAATGCTTTATAAGTATCACTATTAGAATCAGATAATTCTTTATACAGATTTATAATAGTATCTAAATAATGATTCTTAAATTCATCTGCTGAAAGTTTATCTTGAATATTATAAAGTGTTTTATAAATAGCATCAAATTTAGTTTGAACTTCACTTCGAATTTCAGTAATATCCATACCTGCAAGTTCTTTTGCAGAATATGTATCTTCTTTACCAGTCGAATCATCTTTTATAGTAACCATTACAGCATTAAAATCGGTTTCGTCGTCGGTTACGACCTCGATTCTTTGCACGGTTTTGGGCGATTCTGCGACATTAAATTTTGAGCCTACCGAATATACCTTATTTTTAATATCGACGGTATTTGGGGCCTCGCTGTCATCGAGAGAGTACGAAATCCCGTTACTGTCTGTTAGCACCTCGGTAGTAACATTTTCGGGTTCTTGACTTGCTTCTTGATTAGTAGTTTCAGTAGTTTCTTCTACTTTATCTTTAGCTTTTTCAATCTCTTCTTGTTTATCATAAACTTCTTTAAGTAACTTACTTCGTTCAGCCATAATCTCATCTCGATTATTAACATTTTCTTCGAGAGCCATTACAGCCATACTCAGTTGAGTTCGAGCTTCTTCAAGAGATTTATATGTTTGATTATTGTTATTGCGAGTTTCACGCAAACGTTTTGCAGCTTCATTATATTCAGCTACATTGTTATTTTCACGTTCACTCTGTTCTGCAATATCGCTATTAATTCTATTAAGTCTTGCATCGTAATCAGCTAAATCATTTTCAAATAATTCAATCTTCCTACGAGTATCAGCAATCTCACCATTATGAATAGCAAGTTCTTGTTCGTATTGAAGTTTACCAACTTCTAATTCTGCAATAGCTTGACGAGCATTTGCAATTTGTTGTTGAAGACTTAAAATAGATTTCTTACTATTTTTAATTTCAAGAAGATAAGGTTTACGAGCTTTACGATTAGGTTGTTTTGTACTAATAGCACCTTGATTAGCAATATAAGTATTTAACTCATCAATTTGAGATTGTAAACCATTGATTGTATCTTCAATAGTTTTAATCTTATTTACTAATCGAGTACGCTTACCTTTAAGTGTACTAATCGCTTTATTACGAGTTTTATCTTCAAGCTGAGTTTTATAATCTTCAATAACTTTTTGCAGTTCTTCACGTTCTTGTTCAAGAACAGTTTTTTCTACATTTAAACTATGAAGTTTACTATCAATAGCTTTAAGGGCTTCATCTCGTTGCTTACGAAGATTAGACGCTTCAATATCGAAAGTTTGAATATCAGTATCAACGATAGCTAATTGACGACGATAATAGTCAAGTAAATAATCATCAGTTGATGCCTGAACTTTAAGAACATTGTCGAAAGGATTACCCCAACTTAAACCCATATTACGAGCATGAATATCTCGCATAATAGTAAATTCTCTACGAAGAGCATCTACGACAGGTCGTTTATTAGCACCGTAAACTTCTTCAAGTTGAGCATCTGATAATTTACTTAATTCATCAAAATATTCAACAGCATAATTGAATCCATTAGCAGAACCAATTCTACCCATAATACCAACAAGTAAATTTGAAGCAGGGTCAGTAATAGTTCTATTAACTTTCGGAGTACCATCATTATTCATAACTTGATTACCAGCTTCATCTAAAACTGGTATTTCAGTTACTTTAATATTCATATCACCGTCAAAATCAGCAATAGCTGCGGCAGTATCTTGAATACCATTTATAATGTTAGTAGCTCGCTTATTTTCAGCTTCTTGTTGAGCTTTACCATTAAGTATTCGTGTAACACCACTACGTCCAGCAGACATTACACCACCACCGATAGCACCCCAAATAAAACTATCCCATGAAGAAGCTTGTTCAACAAGTCTTCCCATACGAGCTAACGGAGTTAAATCAGCAGTTTCATCTTCAATTCCAAGTTCTTTCTTTGCGGCAACGACACCTTCATTAAGTGCCATATCAACTCGCATTTCTTCAAGACCTTCAGATAAAGCAACAGAAAAGAAATCTTTTGTTTTATGAAGTCCAATACTCGGAATAAGTTTGCGATTAAGTTTAGATGTTTCACTATCTAAAACAAAAGTCTTACCTTTTTGTGCAAGACCTTTTATATTACTTTTTAAACCTTTTTCAATAGAAATACTATTAACCGGAGCTTCTTTAATACCACGAAGCATACTATTAAGTTCAATAGCATTAAATAATATTCCATAAGCCCAAGCATCATTGTAACTTTCAGAAGCATAAACAGATGCAAACTTACGAGCATCATCTTCATTGAAACCTAAATCGAGAGCATATTGATATTGTTCATCATAACCACGAACAATTTCTTCCATACTATCAAGATGTGCTCCGTATAAAGTACCAATTATCTGTTGAGTATAATGATTTTGTAATGCACGACCTGCTTTATTCAATGTAGAACCTAAACGACCAACACCGTTAATCATTGTTCCTAATTTACCAACAGCTTGTAAAGCTCGCATTTGTCCAATAACAGGAAGCATAGATGCGGCTGCAGAACCTACGGTAGGAAACATACTTGCCCACCAAGTAGCATCACCCATACCACCAGCAAAACCACCTTTTTGAGCTTGTTCTGTTTGATAAATAGGCATTGCTTTACGACCCCAATTTTCAATATCTTTACCTATTCTCTGCCATTCAGAACCAAGACCTTCGTTGATAGCTTTGTCCCATTTATATTTGGCATTATCATCCCATATTTGACTAATAGCACGATATGTAGTAGGAAAGAAATTAAGAATACTACCAATACCAGTAATAGTACCACCGAGAGTAGTAATTCCTAATTGACCAATAGCATTTTTAGTTAAATACCAACCACTTTGATTTTGTGCTCTATTTTCATTGAGAACACTTAAATCAAGATTAGGATTAACTTGACCTCGACCTAATATGTTTTCGTATTCAGAAATATTAAAAGGTCGAATCGAAGATTGTTTTCTACCACGAGAAAGTTCAGGTTCCGGCATACTACCGGGTAAAACAGGAGTAGCTCCTACTCCCTGAACTGGTGTTTCAGAAGGAGTAAGAGCTTGCGAACCTGTAATAGGAATTTTAATATCTGTTAGATTTGGCATAATTTAATATCCTATATTAGCATTATTTATTTTATTCATTTGAATAGCCTCGGCGGCTTCTTGCATATCAAGAACAACTCCATATTGAGTTAAAACATATTCTGCAATAGGAGCTAATGCTTCATTTATAGTTTCATAATATTGAATATTATTAGGAGTTATACCTTTAATTGTGTAAAGACTATTAGGAATTGTATTATATCCAAATTCTCCATAATGAACAGAACCATCAGGATATTTCAATCCACTAATATCTTTTATATAATAACCTTGTGTTGTTCTACCAATTTCAACTTTACGACTATTGCCGTCAATACTATTATAAAAAGGTTCGTGAATATTCAAATCATATTCAACTTTACCTAAATCATCAACAGTTCTTTGCAGGTCTGCGATGTTTGCAACAGCAGGACTATTATTAGCACCAGTAGTACTGAAATCAATAAATCCCGAAGCATATTGAGATTCAATCATTCCAGCGCTACGTTGTAAACCTTCACCACCAATTTTAGCATAAGGTTTAATGTTACGGTAATTGTCAAGAATTTGACGAGCAATAGTAGACGGGTCTACTTGTTCAGAGAAAATAATATTACCACGAGCAGCACCAGTTTCATCGAAAAGAGTAATTGCATATTCATTACGGCCTTCACGAGCTGCAATTCCATTAGCAATCGGGCTAACTTCAGTCTTATAAATATCGTAATCAAGACCAAGTTCTTTACCCGAAAGAGGTTTAGAATTTTTAGTAGCGTTACTCTGACGAGTTATACTTGTACCTTTTGAATTAGTAGTAGTCGAAGTAGGAAACGCATCAAAGTTCATATACTTAGCTAATTGCATTCCGGTAAGACCAGTACCTTCTCCAGATGGAGTTTGAACAACACTAATATTACCAGCACCTTTTTTCCAATTTACCATAGCAGCTGCCATGTAATTTTGTTGGAATCTTGAAGGATTAGCAATGATATCACGAGTTGCTGTAAATTCAAGAGGTGCATCAGCAATAGCTTTACGATAACGATTTGAAACATTATCTGCTGCATTAGACAGAGTAGATTCAAACTCTTCTTTTGTCATAATATTATCTCGGCTTATAGCAATATCGCCATCAGCAGTTTTATAATAAAAACCACCATCTGGTGTTACAGGAATACTACCTGTTTTTTCATTTCTATTATAATTATTATTTATAAAATCAAGATATGCTTCATAACTTGAAATACGATTATCAAGAATTAATTTAGCTTGAGGGTCAGCTACTTTGTACCAACCTAATAAACCAGATAATTTATCTCGATGTTCTTTCCAAGTATCAAATACAGAATTAAGCTGAATTTCGTCAGAACGAAGTTTAGCTTGAAGATTATTATAATTACGTTGAGCAGTCTGAACTTGTAAAAGCTTACCTTTAAGATTAGCTGCTGTTTCTTCGTCAAGACCTGCTGAATCAACCAATCTTTCAGCAGTAGAAATATTAAGTGTTTTAACAATATTACCATCTCCCGGATTAAGACCTAAAATTCCAAGTTCATCAGATGTAAATATCTGATTCATAGAATTTGAAAGTTTAGTCATTTGGTCAGTAATTTCATTACGACGATTAATGTTTTCTGCAACACTATCACCAGTAACTTCAAAACCACCTAATGTATCAAGATACGGAACATATTGTTGAAGAGTTTCAAGTTCTTGTTGCTTACCTTTTGCACGAGCTTTAACATAAGCTGTATAACCGGGATTAGCAATTAAACCAACCGTAGTCTTAATATCTTGATAAGAATATAAACCTGCGGCAGCACCAGCTAAACTTTGAATATTATTGTTAATAAATTGACCAGACAAAACACTTTGTGTAAAAGCTGTTCTATCAAGATTCTCAATATCATCAGTAGCACCAAGTACACCCTTAGCGTAACTTTCAAACATTTTATCTACATAATTCTGTAAACCAGCTTGAATAAGTTCAGGTGGAACTTGAACTTTATTCTGTAATATATCGAGAACATTAACTCCATATTCCTTATTAACAGTATCTAACAAAGTTTTAACTTCAGCAGGTAATTTAGAATTAACAGTAAACTTACCGTCTTTTGTAGGAGCACCAAGTTCATTTACGTTAATACCTAAACCATTAAGAGCGAACATTGTAGGATTACCAGCGAATAAAGGAGCATAATCTTCTAATTCATAATCTCTTAAATGTCCACCAGCAGAACTATCATCTTTTACAAATCGAGTAAGAGCATCTTGATTCTGCCAAATAGTAGTAAGATAATTAGTATAATCAGGATTAGATTTGAGTAATGACATAGCATAACTCATAATCTCTTGTTCTGTAATACCTTCTCTTTCACTACCAGTTTTAACAAAGTGACTTGCTAACTTTTCACCATCGAAACCTGTTGCAACATCTAATCCATACTGACGTATCATATCAGGATTAGTAACAAGATTTTCAAATGATACTTTATCAGCTTTAGCTTTTGAAAGAATATCAAATACGTCTTTTTGATATTTATTTACATCGAACTTTTTACCGATTTGAACTCCGTTAAAACCACCGCTTACAACAGTATTAGTTTCTGCATCATAAACAATATCAGAAGATTGTAAACGACTACGAAGCAAGAAAGCATTTTGATTTTGAGTATCCCAATCACTCTTTTTCAAATCTTCTATATATTGCTGTTCTAAAGCGTAATCAGCTTGAACAGCTTTAAGACCTTCATTAGTCAGAATATTCTCAGTTTGCTTATAAATATAATCATCTGCTGCAAACCAATTATCTTGTTCCTTAAATTCATTAGCACCTTCAACAATCTTAGCTCTTTCAGAATCAAGGACTTTTTGTCCACGAGAAGTTGCTTTAATTTGACTTAAAGGATTAGCAATTCTGTTAATATATGCTTCACGATTTTGGTAATACTTTTGATTCAAAGCATTTCCAACAGCAGCATATACACTTCCATAATCTTGTAATTGTGGAGTTTTTAATGTATTAGTATCGTATCGACCTATTGCAATTTCTGCCATAATTTTATAATGATTAGTTTGTAAATTAGTTGTAACTCGTATGGCTCCGCCTGCTGGGCTTCGCCCAGCGGCTCCGCTCCCCGGTGGGGCAGGAGGTTGCACGCCCACTTGTCGCGCGTGTTTGTACCACTATTTGTATCATTACAAATATACAAAAAATCGTGAATATCGGACTATCCTATAAAAGAATAATCCGATATATCACGCATCATATTAAGCTCTTTTACGTCTTGCAAGACCACCACAAGCAAAACCACTTCTCATGTGATTAGTTACTCCACGAGGCCATAATTTCTCGTATAAGCGGGCACTTGCGTAATTATTAACTGCTCCGGCAAGACCTTCAACTCCTTGTAACATTCCTTGTAATCCTTGCGTTCTGACTGCCATTAACTGTTGATTCAAGCCGACAGCTTTGTTATATTCATTAATAGCGTCTTGATACATAATTTGACTATTAACATTTCGAGCATTAACTCGTTCTTGCCTATTCAAATCATATCTTTGACGTTGATAATCTTTCTTAGCTCCATACAATTTATTTCGAGCAAGTTGAGCATTAATTGCAAGATTTGCTACACTATTTCGAGCAGTTTGAACATTACTTGTGTTATCAGTAATATATCGAGCAGCTCTACGTTCTTGTGTGCCAAGTTCTTGTAATTCCTCACTAATATCATAATCTGTACTATATTGGACAGCATCTACTTTATTACCTTTCGGAACATGAAGTGTAGATTCAAATTCAATAGCCTTTCGATTAGCACGAGTATTAAGAGCATTACCTACAATTCCAAACAGAGAACTTGCAAGATTCATACCAAGTCCAAATTCATTAAATCCGAACTTAAATGTAGAACCACCACCAGCACTTGCAGTAGTTTGAATCGGCGGTAAAGTAGTAAGTTTAGGAGCTGAAACTCCTGTAAGACTATACGGTGAAGCATATCCGCCAAAAGGTCTTTTCTTTCTTACCATTCCACCGCAACGCATAACTGGAGCATCATTACGAAGTCCTAAAGCAGTAGCATAAAGTTCTTGAGCTTCAAACAAATCTTCTGTTTTAGCATCAATAGCTTCAGATTCACCACGAACTTTATTCATTCTATAAACTAACTTTTCAATATTACGAACATTTGTTCCAGTTTGTAATTTGTTAGTTTTACTTTTATCTAATGCAGACAAAGATAATGTAATTCCATCAGCAATTTGAATAACTTGAGCTTCTTTTTCACCTTTCATATCAGTAAGTTTCTTTGCGTAATCAGCGAAAGTACGATTTGTTCCGGGAACTTTAATCGTATCACTGAATACTTGACCACCTTCAGAAGTTTCACGAACAACTTCACCAGCATACATTCGACCATTTTTAGCGCCGCCGCCTTCAATTTCCGAATCACCATATATGATTCCAGTTTCACCAGTAGCAGGATTATATTGTTCATGAGTTTGACCATAAGCAACAACACTATTAGATGAATTAGGAACTACTTGACCGTCGGTGTTTAACTTTCTACGACCAACCATTCCACCTAATTTAGCATAAAATCCTGTACCTTCGGAGTAATTGCCAAGATTACTTTGTCGAATAGTTGCAACATCATTTTCAACTTTATCTTGCATATTACCCAAAGTCTGCTGACGTTCCGTTTCAGCTTGTTCAGCTAAAAGTTCTTGACGACGACGTTCTTCTTGACGCTTTTTCTTACGTCCAGTAAACAGACCAACAATGCCACCAATTAATGCGCCGATACCAGCACCGATAGGGCCAAGCCAAGAACCAGCAGCTGCACCAGTAGCAAGCGCCGCGGTTCCACCAACAGCAGCTCCAATTCCTAATCCAGTTCCAGCCCCACTTAAAGCGCTACCACCTATGATACCTTCGCCATCAGCACTATATTTAGATTCGTCAATATCATTGGTTTGAACTCGTGTACCCCATTGAACACTACCGGGGTCATTAATACTTGTTCCACCCCAATAAAATTTCCTACGAGGAGTTCCAACAAGTCCACCGAATTTAGCAGTAATACCACGAGAAGTTAAAACTTCATTATTAATCTTATTTTGCATATTAGCATAAATAGCTGAATCACGAGCCATCAATTGATTTACCTTTGCAATACCTTGGGCATTCAAATCAAGGTTGCCGTATTCATAAACATCACTAAGATGTTTTCGTTTAATACCAACACCTTTATTTTCAAAATAATCTCGATTGTTTTTACCAGCGATTATACTACGATAAGCATCACCAGACATAACGCCACCGAAATCTTTTCGCTTACGTCTTACAAGACCACCACAACGAGCAACTCCACGAGCAGTAACAATTTCATTATTGATTTTGTTCTGCATATTTGCATAAATAAGTTTATCATTAGCAATCAACTTATCTACATAGTTCTTAACTGGGATTCCAGTATCATCATTCTTTCCGCCATGATATAATAAATCAATCATACCATTACCGAAAAAACTATTACCGGAATTACGAGCCATTCCTAAATAATCAGCGGTAGCGTCATGTGTAGAACGAATACCACCGAAATTATATTTTTTACGATTAGTTTTACTCATATCTTCAACATAGTTATCAGGATTATTATCAGTATTAAAATTAGAAAATAATTTATTTCTAATCATATCATAATCATTAGAACTATTAGTTTTAAATATTTCTAATTCAGATTTATCTCTTCTTTTATTACCAGTAGTATATTCTTTAATAATACTATCTGTATTACGTTCATTAGCACCTTTTAACAATTTCTTATATTGTCTAAAACCAGTTCGACCTACTCGATATGCAAGATTAGACATAAGATTAACAATAGGTTGAGGTAAGGTATTGAAATCATCAATACCATATTTCTCAGAATAAATATCACGAACATCATTGTAGGCTTTCGCCATACGACGATTCAATTCAGCATCAATTTGTTTTCTTGTTGCTTTACCTTTCGCTTTAACAGATTTAGTAAAATCAGAAGTATCATTTAACTTAAAACCGGGACCAATAGTTTTAGCACCACCTTCATATGAAGCATAAGGATAATAATATTTACCATTTTTTGAACGTGAACGAACAGTTTTAAGTTTATTATTTTCTTTAACACGAACAAATTCTTTATCACCAGTCAATTCGTTATCCCAAATATGTTGAGAATACTCATTAATATAACGAGTAACTTGACGAAGACTATCAGGATTAACTTTACGATTAGACATACCATTAAAAGTTTGAGTAACACGACAAGTGGGCGTGCAACCTCCTGCCCCACCGGGGAGCGAGGCCGAAGGCCGAGCCGCACAAGTTGTTACAAATTATCTTTGATTATTACGATTATCGAGAATCCATTCAGGATTAACATCAATAAGTTCCCAAAGTCTGTTATTATCACTATTATTAAACTTCATTATACAATAAACATATTGACAAATGAATTTATTAATATCATACCATTTAGCTTTACGTTTTAGTGCAGATTCATCTACAATTAAATCAGTAATCATAAAAGGTATTTGTTTGTGTATATCATTAACATTATTAAATCTCCAAAGATTTACTTTATTAACACCAGTTGTACCATTATACCAAATATCATTAAATTTAACAAGTTTATAACCAGTACATTGGTCATCATTATGAACCAATATAGCATTAATAGTTTTCTCAAATTCATTAATAGTAGGTAACAGATTATTAACAATATCAACTCTGTCTTTCCAAGCAATATTATTTAATAACTTATTATAACTACTATTGTCGTTAAGAATAAATTTAATATATGATTCTTTAACAAGTTGATTACCATTATCATCTTTTAAGAATCTACCATAATTATTTTTAGATATTGCATAAATACCATGTTTATCAAACCAGAATAATCCATTTCGATTGGTAATACCTACGATGGGATTATAATCATGGAATGAAATCCAAGCATTAGCAATAGGACTAAAACTAATTGTGAATTGTTTATTATCAACATTTTGGACTAAATATAAGATATTAGTATCTTCATTAAATGCCCAAATTCTACCATTATTTTTAAACGGATTAACTACATCTTTTACAAGATTACCGTCAAACCACTTAAGAGCATTGAGCGCAGTCATATTACTTACTTTATCTCCATTGATATTAAAGATACGCCTATGAACTGCATCAATAACAAAATAACCAATAACATTAACATGAGTATCAAAATAACTTTGACAACCTATATAACCACTGGGACTATATGTAACCTCTTGAGGTTCCATATTAAATATATCAGCTGTACCCAAATACGAAGTACCTTCATCAGTATTAGAAAGTGTATCACGAAGTTGCAATAAATGCAAACCGTATGTTTGTTGAATATAAAGATTTTTATTGTCAGTTTTTAATGCGATAATTTCACCTCGATTAAAAGGCATATCTTTATAATCATCACTTCTAAATAATCGCCAATTAAGATTAGCATTTTCAGCATTCTGTAATTGACTACGAATTATACGATAAGGATGGTCTTGAGTTCCGGGAATTTCTTCAAAATAAGTAAATGTTTCAATTCCATTCTCATTGTAAACAGGAGAATAACCTTTACCAACACTACTATTTATGAAATTATCAACTTGATAACTTAATTGATAAAATTCGCGTAATTCATTACCCCGTTTATCGTGATATTTGAAAGATTTATCTACGTTATTAACACTAAATCGAGCAAGAATATTGAATTTACTTTCAAGAGGAACAGTGAATATCCAACGATAAACAGTGGCGTTACTGTCTAATTCTTTTGCTTGAGCATCACCATAACGATAATCAGATGATGGAGCAGTAGCTCGAAGGGTTATATATCCAATAAATGTATCACCAACTAATGAAGTTATTATTTCAGAAGAACCTTTAATATTAATTACATTAGATGCAATTTGAAGTTTCTGATTATTAACATCAGAATAAAGTGTTTCAGAATTATTAATTAAATCGGCAATATATCCTCTTGCCCATTCTTCATTATCTGTACCTTTATTAAATCCATTAAAACCTTTTTCAATACGATAATAACTATCGCCAGCAATATTGTTTTGAGAACTAATATTAGCATTGATATATTCAAGTGAAACATCTTTAGTTGCACGAGAAGTATCAATAGTAAGACTATTAATGTCAGCATCTAAGAATCGAGTTCCAGATTCATTAGGATTTGTATCAAATCCATCAAAATCTTCACCTTTCCATTTAGCTGGAAATACTTTTATATCATCATCAAGTTCTTCATTTTTAACAAATTTAAGAACATCAGTTTCAAAGTATAGAGGTTTAAGTTTACCTCGAATACTATTTATCTTATTATAGAGATATTCAAATGTATAAAATCTTGCATTATCTCCACCAAAAGGATTTTTATAAGTTTGATTTTTACCGAAATTGTTAGTTTCAGTATCTCGCATTGCGAAACCTTGTGTAACAATTCTAGAGTTATTAATATTATGTTCAATAAAGAAATAAACTATCGAACTAATATATTTATTCATTAAGTCTGTTTTACCAGCAAGATTAGCTTTAATATTAATATTAGGACTTAATGTATAAGTATGATTCCATTCAGAAGAAGTAGAATATAATTGAGTTAACCAATTAAATGTCGGAGCAGTTGAACCATTAACTTTATAACTTAATCGAGCTTCAATTAAAATATATTTAGTTTCTTTTGCATCAAGATTAATTACGAAACTAGTTTTGGTATTAATTGTATTACCAATAAATGTAGCTTTACTATCAGATGCTAAAAGATTAGATTCAGAAACTTCATAATACCCAGTTTCAACTTCAGATTCTTCTGAATCAATCTGTTTAACTACCGATGTAGCATCATAAACTTTTGTAGTTAAATTTATACCAGCAGGTATTAAACTATTTCCACCAAATGTAGGACTACATTCAACACCAATTAATTGGCTTGATGTACTCTCACTTGATATTTCCAATACTACGACTTGATAATCAAAAGGATTAACTCCACCTTCAGAATCTTCAGTTGTATAAGGTAGTGGAAGACTTGGTAACTTTAGTTTACCTTTGGTTAAAGAACGACCTTTTGCTTTAACAGTAGCGTGTCCAGTTGAAACTCCGTATAAAGTAAAATAACGATTACGAGCTATTGTAGGATTCTCACTACCAACACCAGTTTTAGCAATTTCATCTACTTGTTCAGCAGCATCAATATCAGGTAAACTCTTCCAACTCGGACTTATAATCTTACTAATACTTTCAGATTTATAAGGAATTTTATGAGCATTTTGATTAGTAAAACCTACAGGATAAGCTTCAACATCATAATTGTTAGCTTTCCAAGGAATATGATGTATATTTACAAGGTCACCTTTATAATCATAATATCCAGCATAAAGAACATAAACTTCACCACTCTTAAAATAACGTCGAGTACTATTAATATAAGAAGAACTTGGATTCCAACTTAATTGAACATCAAGATTGTTCTCTGTAAACTCTTTAAGTTCACTATCAAGTTTACTATAATCAAGAGTTTTTACATTACCTCGAATAAGTCTATTATTGAAATTAACAAGAGTATTATCTCGAATATATGATATATTTTTAATAAAAATATCATCAAGACTTATAGTAGATAAATATGAAACATCACTTACAATATGAGTAGTACTTACACCATTAATTGAAATATCATTAGTTTCATATGATAATTGAGCTTCGTCAGTAATATAAACAATAGCAAACCTACAATGTTTATATTTAATACCACTATTTCTAAAACTAATAGTAATATTTTTATTGATTTCGATACCTAACGCATAATCTTCTTCATAATTACCACAAATAATAAGTGATGTACTCAAAGGAGAATAGTTTGTATAAGTACCATCATCAAGACGATATTTGATTGCTATTTGATAAGCACCAGTTTTAAGATTACCACCGTCTTTAACTTCTAATTGAAGTTCAGGATAAGTAACATTTGGAATAAGATTAAACGAATCAACTTCATCAACAGTGATGTCATATCCTATCGCAGTATCATCTCCATTGTTACCATCATAAAACGGGTCAGTCATATTAATAATTCTTGTTTCATTTGCTGATTCATCAGTTCCCTCAGTAAATGTAACAATCAAATTTTCTTTATAATTATATATATAATCTCCATGAATTGGTCTATCAATACTGAATCCAAATGCACCCGATGTACTATACAAACAACGTTTTACAGTTGGGTTATTATCATCAAGATTAAGATATATAATAGCGTCGTTAGTTTGTAAATCAGATTTATCTGCATTATTCCAGTGTTCTACAACGCAAAAAAGTACAACACCAACATTAGTTGGAATTGTACCTATAATATTATATTTGTGATTATCGGCATCACTATAAATATAAGGAATGATATGCCGATTTGTCGGATGATTTTCAAGAATATCATCTAATTCACCTATGAAATCAAATCCTCTTTCATTAAAATAACTTTGACCTTTATTATCAATAGTTATATTTTTAGCATATCGTAAAGATTTATCTTGTGCAATATGAGGTGAATTATCTAAATCAAGACCTAAAACTTTCATAATTTCTATTATTCTAATGTACGAAGAATAGTAGCAATATTCTCTCGACGGTCGTTACTAAATTTATTACAAGAAACTCGAACTTGTATTCTCATTCTATCGAGTTCTATCGCAGGATTTGTATAAAGATTGTTTGCTGTAAGACTTACAACTGGATGTTTATAACCTCTTAATAACATTTGTTTAAGAACATAAAGTTTAAGATATTTTTTAAGAGGGCCATTATTATAAATAAGAGGAACATCCATATTTATAATATTGTCATAAACAACAGGCAAAGCTCTATATCTTAAATGAATAGTTCCATAATCAATGTTAGTATGAATCCAGTTATTACTAATGTAATAATAAGGTTGCTCTTTATCAACAGAAGCATGATTAAAACTATCATTTTTATCACCGGGACTTGTTATATCTGCATTTGGAATACCGGGATAAGGAGTATATGTCGGAACAGTTGTTACTTTTTCAGTAATAGTATCTTTGTTAAATTCAGCTGAATTTTTAAGAACAGCTTTTTTGTTATTTATAATAACGTCAATTATACCACGAAAATCCCACGGTAATTGACAACGATGGTCGTCAAATTCAATATCTTTTTCTATATCAACATAAGCTTGAATGAATTTGAGTTCTTCCAAAGCATTTGCAATCCAAATAGGAAAACGACTTACAAAATCATCACTTTGTATATTATAATCGTTATACATATCTGGAATTAATGTAGCACTACTAATAAATATATTATTATCAATCATAAAGCATTATTTTGTTTAGGAAGATTATTTCGATATAGTTTAATAGCTTCGTCAGGATGATTAAAACAAATTGCAAGAATTTTATTGAAACAATTAAGTCTTCGATTTGTTGCAATTTCATCAACAGTTTTACCTTTCATTGCAAAAGGTGTTCTGTCAATAGTTTTTTCACCATTTTCATAAGCACTACTTGTGTGACCAAATTTGAATTTGTAATAAACACTTTGCGGTATTCGACCTTTAACTTTATGATATACAGCTTTTATGCACCAGTCATAATCATAATATATGAAATAAGGAATACCATTTGGATTATCAGCAGTTCGTATATTAATACCTTGTTCTAACAATTTCTTTTTTAAGTCTTTTGTAGCACCCCAATCGACAACACTACATACATCTCCTGGCATTGTCTTTTTATAGTAAACATAAACGTAACCTACGGAACTACCAAAAGAATAATTATTACCTTTGCATAGTAAATTAGCTATCTCATTATTAACTTCATCTTGCATATAAGTATACATTTCAGAAGGTAATTCTTTAAGAGCAGCAAGAGTTTCTATATCATCATCGAGTTTATCAAGACGTTCATAAACTAAGTAATTATAACTACGAATATAACTCATTAGTTTAGTACCAAGTAAAGCATCTTGTTTCTTATTAAAATAAATCTTACTACGATTATCAATATCGAATACTACTGAAACATCAACACCGGCTTCTTGATATTTAGCAAGATTATCTTTGATATTATAAATACAATCATTGCGTCGTTCATAAGCAAGATGTAATTGTTTAATTAAAGAATTAAGTTGTATTTGAACTTCTTTAACGAAATCTCTCCAATAATATTCGTTATCAACCATAATGATAGAAACATGATGTTAATCTTGACCATTGCCACGTTGAGCAATAGTAGGATTATTATTATTTGTTTTAATATCCAAATCTTGAGGATAAATACCAAATTCAGTTTTAAGTATTTCTTGAATTATACTTTCAAGCATATCATTAGGTAAAGGTAATTCAATATCTTGACCATCTTCATTCTTAAAGAACGAAAGAACTTCATCAGGATTTTCAAATATACCTGTAATCATTACTTCATTAATTGGTCGTCTATCATCAATATCTTTCGTACCAACTTTTTCAGCAATAATTATATGACCGTTTAATATAATATAAGCTCGTGGATACCCGGTGGGAGAGCAGGTTGGACGCCCACTTTGACGTAGTTTAAGAGATGTAATAGAACTCTCATACATATATCCATTACCAACAGTATCACCTACAAATACAAAAGGCGCATCACTTTGTATGCGCACTGGTGTAGGAACTTTGTACTTTGTTCCTAACAATCTAATTTTATTAGCAACTCGATATTCAGTAGGAAGAATATCACTATATTTCAATTCTTCAACAGGAGCAATAAAGGTAAGTTTAAGAATATCATCTATTCCATTTTTCTCAACGCTTTGTCGGATACGATTTGCAAACATAGTTTTAATCATATCCTTAACACGTTCTTTAAGTTCGTGATTATTAGGTTGATTAACCATGTTTGCAATACGAGCTGCATATTGATTAAGTGTTCCCATATCTTACTTATTTAGATTCAAAAGATTAGCAATAGTATTTTGTTTTTTCCAAATATATTTTTCATCATCAGGATTAAATCCTTCTACGATATTATATTCAAGAGAAATAAAACCAATAGGTGTTTCTTTAATAGGGTCTTTAATAAGAAAAGTATAAGCAGACTTCATACCTCTACTTTCAAGTTCATCTTTATAACATCTATCTTGAAACTTATATTTACTAACATCATTACAATAATGACGATTTCTAACAAGAAGATTGTGAAATAAATAAGGAAAATTATTAACAAGAACATCCTTAAAAGATTTCTTATAAGATACTACACAACAATCATAATCTTCACCAACAACAGTGTATTTATCCATTTCTACACCATTAATGAAATGACCGCCATTATGAAAATAAGCAATATAAACAGCATTAGCGTGAATAGTATCTCGAATAGAAGCACATATCTTATCAAGTTCTATATAACAATTACTTTTTTCAATAGTGAGTTTTTGTTCTTTACGTTTAGGAAATAACCATTCTTTTAGATAAATACCAGTAATCGTACTTATGGATGTTATTATAGCTACTATAATAGCTGTATAATCGAACATAGATAGGCGTATAAGGGGATTAATATTAATAGGTATATTATATTGGGCTACTAACAAATATACGTTAAAATAGTCGATTTCCCACCATATTCACTATAAAAAAGAGGTGCTACATTAGTAACACCTCTCACCATTTCAATTCAATCTTTAACAATATAAATTGTTATATTACTAACAATTTATTTCTTTACTTTCTTACCAGTGGTCTTTTTACCACCTTTCTTTCCACCACATGCCATAGTAGTAATCATCTTAATTAATTAATGATTTTGTTTATAATCAGCACCAATCTTTTTTAGAATAGGTTTGAATATCCAACTCCAAGCAACTGGTGCAAGAATAGCAGAATTAATAAGAATTGTAGTATTCTCATATCCACCTGCTACATATCCTGCGGCAATAGTAAAACAACTAATTAACATAACCAGTCGTTTAGTCCATGTGCCAACAAATTTATCACCATTAATATCATCTATTGCTTTAATAAGTATATATGTTAAAACATTCACACAAAGCATAAATGATAAATCGAAATGAGTACTGAATAACTCAACGAAATGTCCTACGAGTTGTTCCATTTACCATTCATCAATTTCATCGACCACCATATTTCTTATTTGGAATATATTTTAAGAAACTAAAAGGAAACAATTTCTTTCTAAAATCTTTATCAGATTCTAAAGTTCTTGCTTCACCTTCAAAACAAATATCTTTATAAGCTCGATTATAAGGAGGTAATATAATTTCAATTATCCAACTAATAACATAAGCTAATAAAGGAAATATTGGAGTAGCAAGCAAAGCCCACCAAGAATAACTTGTAGTAAGACTTAATATAATACTAACCAACAAACTTGTAATAAAAAGAGTAATTTGTTGATAACTATGAACGGTTTCATGTCGTTCAACAGTTTCAGTAATTTTATCTTTGTATTCAGTTCGTATGATTAACCACCATAATATCGTCATACATAAATACCCTTTGAACGGTAGGAATTTACAATAGACTTTAATCATGATTTTATTTTAATTGAATTTGTTTATAACAATTAGCGTGTATAGTATTCATAAAATTTTCAGCAACTCCGCTATCATCAATAATTAAACCATCTTCATAACCTTGTAACTTCATTATCTTTTCCCATTCAGATTTTACTGTCATATAATTATAAACAGTTCTTTGTAAAATACTCATAGCACCTGAATAATTATCATCTTCAATATTGTTAAATTTAATAAGACTATGAATACAAATTGGTACTATAAAATCAATATTCCCCATACCCATAATGCAATTATATACATAAGTGGTATAATCAGAATCAATATATATAATTGTTACAATGGAAGGTTTCTTTACTTCTTTTTCTTTAGGTACTAAATTATAATATGTAATCTTAAGAGCAGTAAATCTTCGAATGATAACATCCAAACTTGCAGTGAGATAATCCAAATTATCATCTGTCATACTTTTAAGTAAGGTGGCATTCGGAACAGCATACTTAATATTAGCATTTACAGAATTAGTTAAATTATTTACAGTACTAAATATGATAAATACTGGAACTGGTTTTGTACCATTTTTAATATCATTATTAAAAAATAAATGAAGACTAACAGATAATTGAGACATATATACACCATGTAAACTTCTATAATTCTTTATAGAAAGTTTAATGTTATTTTCATCACCATTTATATTCAAACTACCATCAGGTGAATCAATAATATTAAATATAGAATCTATAAGATTACCGAATTGAGCTTGTGTAGGTATTTTACCTGTTTCAAAATATTGTTTAAGCTGACTTTTAGTTGCCATAATTTGATTGACTGTTTTTGTATTACGAATAAATTAATCATAAAATGTACTTGATTTAGGATTAAATGAATTATTTATAACAACTAAAAGTCAAACTTAATTTAACTTTTAATTTGTAACATTAATATTTCTCATATATTTATTAACAAAACTCAACAGTTGTGTAGTTTTTAAATCTGTTGAATCTAAAATATTATATAATTCTTTTTTATAATCATTCATATTTGCAATAGAAGTAAGAATGTAATTATATGCAGTTATAGCACCACCCGATACACCTATTCTAATAGCTTCAGAAACAATAGGGAATGTATCATTTTCAGTAGCATGAACTATTTTGAAATAAGCTCTTGTAGAACCATCAGTTGTTATAAAAAAGTGTTCTTCTATAAGATCATTTCTAATAACTCGATGTGTATTGGATAAATGATACCAACCAACCCAATTCCACTTAGCAGTTGAAGGAATTGCTCCTACAAGTGCTTCATCATTAGCTGAATATAATTCACCACCATTTTGTAACATTTTAGTCATTAATTCTGATGTAAGAATAGTATATTTAACAGGTGGAGTATTACCATATTCAGAAGGTGAACCAGTATTACAATGTACAATTATATAAGGTAAATATGTAGCATTTGCTGCATCATAAAAACCTATAAATAAATAAGATGCTTCATCACCAATAGTAACAAATCTATAACCAAGTACATTAGCATAATCAGGGTTGCTAAAACTTAAAGTATTGTCCCCCCCTCCTGTTAACTCACTATTTGGAATCTTACTTATCAAATTTTCAAAATCAGCTTGTGTAGGAATTTTCCCAGTTTGAAACAAGGCTTTAATTTGTGCAATAGTCATAGTAATAATAGTTAAAGTTTGACATATATCAGTTAAACTCTAACTATTATTACTAATAACAGTCAGAGTTTAATATAGTAGTTTTTTACTAAATTTACCAGCGTTTTCTAAATCATTTGCGACAGCACTGTCAATAGCAGTCCATTTAGTTTGAGAATTACCAGTACAACGATAAACATATAAATCATTGGAACCACCCATATCAACATCCATTGCGAAAGCATAACCAACATACCATATACCATTTTGCAATACAGGATAAATACGATATGTTATATTGTTTGATTGAATGGTTCGAGGTGACGGATTATTATTAGTAGGTTGTGTGATATTAAACCACGCCCAACCAGAACCTTTAATATTATTAATTAAATCTATTTCATCAGCAGTATTAATATCGCCAACTTCAGATTCAAAACGCGCTCTCTCTGTTTTATCTAATAAATGATAAGTTATATTAAAATTGGCACCGCTAACAGCATTATCTTGAAAACAAATAACTGCTACAAGATAATTACCTCCAATTTCATCATCCCAAGCACCAATTAAAAAATAACTACGATTATAATCATAAATATATCTAAGAGATTTAACATATAGTCTATCGGTACTATCTCCATTTCCGAAACCTATTGTTGTATCACCAGTCCCCCTCCAATGGCATACTCAACATACCATCAATAAGGTTGGCAAAATCAGTTTGAGTTGGTATAGCACCAGTAACAAATTTTGCTTTTAAAGCAGATTTAGATAAAGCCATAACTTTTAATTAATTAAGATTAGTAACAATACGTTTAATTTTAGCAAACAAACTTTCAGATTTAGTTTCTACTGCAACTTCTACAGGTTCTTCTGATAAAGTTTGAACATCATTAGAACGAGTATTTGGTGTACGACCAACTTGGAAAATATAGTGATCAACACCATCACCTTGTATCTGCATATACCCAATACCATCCGGGCCAGCTGCTTGTGTAACACTAACTGACTTAGAAGTAGCACCAGAATAACTTGCAGTTACAGTAGCAGTTTTTGCTCCAATAGGATTATTAGCTGCTGTTAATTTATTACCACTTAATGTAAAACCTCCCGGATTAGTTGTTAAAGCTAATGTAGGAGTTGCACTTTCAGTTGTTGCTGTTCCAGTTGAACCTGATGTATAAATAGGAGTTTTAGAACGAGTACAACTTGAAGTAATAGTAGAAGTACCACCTGATGCAGCAATAGTTGTAGGATTTGCCGAAATAGCAATATTCCAACTACCGTAATTATAAGATTCAATTTTGTTAGCCGCTTGATAAATATATATTGTTCCACTTGCAGATTTACCATTAGCCGACCAAGTAACAGCTTGACTTTTAACAGTAGTTTGAGCTGAAACAGTTGTACCCTTCGAAGAAGCAGTAGCAGTAATGGAAGATACATTCGGAACAACATTAGCAGTTCCACTTGAAGCAGCTTCAGTAGTAACATCTTTTGTAGCACCAGATGTATATTCGTAAGTAGTAATTGTAGCAGATTTATTCCAAGTTTGACTACCATTTCCGGCAGTTGCAGTAGCAGAACCTCCAGATGCAGGAATAGTTTTATTTGAAATAGTACCAGCTACAATATTACCGTAAGTATAAATTCCACCAGATATAGACTTAACACTTTCAAGATTTTTCTCTTGATATAAATAATATGTTGTCTTTTTAGAACCCCAAGTTACTTTAATAGAAGCACCTCTATCGTTTGAATAAATAGTTGTTCCAGCAGAAGGACAAGTCCATGTATGTTTTGCAGAATCCCATGTACCAAAAGTAACATTACCAAAGGTACATTCATCACTAACATTAGTTTCAGAACTATCTCCGCTGGTATAATCATATATAGCAAAAGTATAAACCCAAACCGTACCACCGTTAGCTTTAACAGTATTTTGTCCAGTTAAAGGATTAGAACTTGTATATCTATTAGTTATTTCTCGTAATGTTTGAGAATTAGCTTCTTGTTTAATAACAATATTTGCAGAAACAGTTTGACCATCGAACGTATTAGAGAACTTGCCAGTTACATTAATACTCCGTTCAGTTCCTACAATAGTAGTTCGATTGCTTGCAGTAACTGTAACACCAGATATAGAAAATCCAGTAGCACTTCCTGATAGAACTGGAGTAACATTATCTGTACTAACTAAATTACCATTACGATACGTTTTAAGTACAGCTGTAATATTTGCAGTTCCACCTTTTGCGGCAATTTTAGTATTATCACTACTTAATATTAAATCATATGTGTAAACAGATGCTTCTTGTTCAACAGTAAGAATAACTTGCTTACTGAAATCTTTTTTACACTTTCCAATAAACTGCATACTTCTCTTAGAAGTACCTTTTTGAACAGGTGATGAAATTTTAACAGTCTGATTTCCTTGAAAAGAGGGAGATTCAATACTAATTGAATCTCCACTCCCGTCATTCCATTTATTAGTGATAAGACTCATAAATGATTAATTAATTTATTCAGTAGGTTCGAACGTCCATTCGTCATTCGACAGAATCTTCAGAGTCTGCTCACCACCACCCTTCGGAATAGTAACAGTTGCAGTAGTTGTACCCTGCGAATTGAGATACAGATAGCTGTCACCAAGAGCCTGAGTAATAGTAATAGTTTTAACAACAGTCGAACCCTCACCCTTGATTTCAAGAGTTGCAGAACGAGCTTTGATAGTTTCATTCTTCGGTACAACAACAGTAACATCATAAGTATATTCTCCAGTATCACCGGGGTCACCAGCAATAGCAGTACCAGATGTAGCTGTTATACTACTATTAACCTTAAATGATGTTACATTTGCAATACCGAAGTTAGTTTTCCATGTAAACGTAAGAAGTTTCGAGTTAGACTTACCAGTTACATGAATTGTTTTACCACCTTTAGCAACATTAATAGTTAAACCATCGGGAGTGATAAATTCGTCAGCAGCCTTTTCAGTAACTATGACTCTAACTGTGTTAGTCTTTCCGACAATCTTACCGGAAATTGCAGTGCTTCTATCTGTACGACCAGTATAAGGCTTCGCAGAATTAATCTTAATCTGTGCATTTCCAGTACCAGTTTTAGGAACCCATGATAAATAACTCGGAATAGTTGCCATTTGTTTTTTTTTGGTTGATTAACTATAATAACAAACTAATTACCAAATTCCCATTCAGCTGTATCACTTGCGAAAACAGTTATGGTATCATGATAATTATTATCTTTATTTAGAATAACAAGAGTTTTATCAACAGCTAATTCTACAACAGGTTCATCTATTGGCCAAACTTTTTTACCATTAAGCCACATATCAAGAACCTGCCGACGATTACCATTAAGCATTACGACAGCTTCCGTAGCTCGTTCAAGAAGATTAAGTTGTGCCATAGTTGTAGAATTTTATTAACTTTGTGGTGTTTCAAGAGCAGTCACACGACTTTCCAAAGAAGTATAATTACTCTCTAATGTACTTACTTTACCACTTAAAGTAGTAACAGTTTCTTGTAATGTATTAACAGTACCTTCAAGAGTTTCTACTTTTGTTTGTAATTCTTGAACAGTTGAAGATTCAGCCTTAGTGGCTAAACCTTCAACTACAAAAGTAATTAACTTCTGAAAAGCACCAGTTTTCGGAGGCCAGTTTAAGGCACAAAATACTTTGCGAATTACTGATTCTTTCATATCATTAAACCGTTAATTAGATTCGACATTACCAACCCTAAATATAGGATGTTCAATACCATTACCTTCTATTTGCATATAGTCAATACCATCATTTTCAAATACTGGTTCAGGTACTAATTCAATAGTTGTAACACTATGATTTGCAAGATTATCATAACTTTGATTATATTCAGTGTAGCCATCACGTCTAACCAAAATTACAACCTTTGAATCATAAGTACCACTAATATGAGCTATACCTTGATAATCAGTAACGATAGTTTTAACAGAAGAACTAAACCAACAACTAATACCTGTGGTAATAGGAGCTTTAGTAACAGAATCTACAAATTTAAGAGCTATATAATCTTGACCTTCTTTCGGATGTAAATCAATATAATTGACAACAGCTTCAGAAGGTTTAACTGCAATAAATAATGCAGGTTCAGTAGCTTCATAACGAGTATCACCTAAAGTCTTATAATTACGTTTGAAACCAATCGGATTAGCTTCACTAACATAACCATTTTCTGATGAACCACAGTTACCTATCGTTTTACCAGTTTCATCATAAATAGTATTATTAATCATACGACCAGTTAAAGCATCCCGTGTACGAACTTTAATAAGACCGTTATTATTACGAAGACATAATATCTCAACTGTTTTATCAGTATCAAATACTACTTCTTCACTACCGATATTATACCAATCAGAAGATAATGGTAAAGCATAATAAGTTATAACACTACCTTTATTCTTTGTGATTACTAAAGGTTCATCAGGTCTGGTTGTACCAACAATAGTTCCAGTACTTGATATTTCTTTAATATCAGCAGCTAAATAAAGTTTATTATCATCATAAATTTCATAAGCCTTGATAGTTACAGAAACCTCTTCGGGTTCAGGCGGTAACTCTTCAAGTACAATAGTAACACTATGTTCACCAGTAGAATTAATTGTACCAGTTCCAGTGTTAGTTATATAACCAGTTTTAGAAGCTCGGAAATCAACACTTGTTCCAACTGGAGCTATAACAGCTTCAGATTTACCAGTAATTGATTCATCATTATTAAGAGGTTTCCAATCGCTTTCAGTACTGAGCTTATACTCAAATGTAACACCGTCTAAAGCAGTAGATTCAGTATTTACAGCAGTTGCATAGATAGTACCAGATTGAACTGGAACTTTATCCATTTCAACAGTAACTTCTGCGGTAGGAATTGCATAAGTTACCAGTTGTTCAACCTCTATATAACCCGACGAAACAAACCTCAAAATTCGGCTCGTATTGACATCTCCGGTGAGTTGTAGCGGCGTATCTTTTGTTACTTGACCTAATATACCACCCGTGTCCTTATCATAGACATATGCGGCTATTTTGGCCTTTGTTTCGCTATCGACCACCGTAAGACTTACAGCACCTTGTTCAACTGGTAAAGCTGTAAGAGTAATATCACGAATTATATTCTCATCCAACGTAATACACTCTTCGTAAGTTTCATATCCACTTGCACCAACTTGAATTAAAATATCACGCGGGTCATAAGTTTCATATGTAAGAGTACCAGTACCTTGAGCAATAACTACATTAGAAGGTTTATCAGTAAATATAATTAAAGCATTATCAGGAGTTGCATTTACAGTTAATGTCTTTTTAGTTTTAGGTGTAAGAACAACATTAATTGTCGTATCTTCAACACCTACATCGACATAAACATCTTTTGTAATGTAATTCTCTTTTTCTACAATATAATGTAAACGACTTTGAATTAAACATTCAAGACTTGCACTACCAATACCTGCTGATTCTTTACCTTCCGAATTAATCATTCGTATAGTAGAATCAACCGGAACAGCTTCAATCTTAATTGTTATATAATCTTCTTCATTTCGAGGAATACGAATCCAAAGTGTACCATCTTCAAACGTAGTAGGAATCTCACTTGTAACTTCAATTTGATTAATACTGTTGCTACGAACATGATTATTATGTTCTACAACAATACCATAAATCTCATTAATAGCATCTACAATACGTTTGTTATCAGTAACAAGTTCTTCAGAAGTTTTATCTTGCTTATTAATAAGCAAACCTTGAAGTTCTTGAGCTTTTTGTTTTAATTTCTCAATATCACTTGCCGCTGTTGGTAAACCAACTTGTGCGGCAGTAACTCTATGAGGATTATCATAATTACGAATATGAGCATTGAAATTATCTTTGTCATTCTCGTAATCTTCTTTATCAAGTTTCTTGTTTATAGCAGCCCAAACATCTTGAAACTTTTTATTAACTTCAGTAACATGATTGTTAATCCAAACATTCAACTGTTTGAACCAACCTCTAACCCTATTTTCAAGAGCATCAATATACTCTTTTTGAGGTCGAGATACAGGTTTATCTATATCGGCAGTGTTATCAACATTACCAAGACCAACTTGTTCTTTTGTTACCTCATGAGGATTAAACTTATTATTAATATGTTCAAATAAAAGTTTTGTAAGTTGTTCAACAGGATTCAAGTCCTCAGCTGTAAGCTCACGAACATATACTTGAACATCAAGAATCTCATTAACAGCATCATTAAAATCAAAATTGGTCTTTACATTCGTCCGATAAATCCACCAAGATTTACCCTCGTGAACATAAATACCAGTAAGAGTGAATATCTGATTACTTATAATACCTTGTACTGTAATTGTATGTATAGAACGAACAATCGGTACAAGTATATAAAGATATTGTTGAGTTGATTTAACCCACGGAACTTTATATTCATAATGTCCTACATCAATATTTCGAGATTCAAACTCGGTAATCTTTGCAGAACTAATATCAGATTTTTCAGTTAGCTTAAATAGAGCACTATTATCGTAAGCAGTTACATTAGTTAAGTCTATTTCAATCCTCTCCTTTGTCCTATATAAATATAGGTGGCCGTTCTTTCGATAGTACATATATAATGTAGGAACTGTTTTAACACCAGCACCTTCACCATCTACTGTACCAATATATTCTCCGGTTTGGCCATTATAAACACTCGGATATACACCATCTTCAAGTACACCGAGCGCTACAACATTTCGAAGATTAATTACTGCCATACCAAGAACAATAACGAAATAAATACTCCAACTACAAAGTTAATAATAATAGGATGAATTTTAAGACCAGTCATTGCTTTCTTTCTTGCAGCTTGAATACCGCAAGTAATGATTTGATAAGCTAATGTAATCCATAAACTCATAAACCAAGTAGCAACAGTAGCCTTAAATAAAATACCTACGACAGTAGCAATGACGAAACCAATAATAATATCGTCTTTATGTTCTGAATAATAACCACTTAAAAAAGTAATTATTTTATTCCATATTCTCTTTATCATAATACTAATCGTATTTATTGTTATATGACGATTAATAATAATAATGGTGCAACTTGTATGGCTCGGCCTGCGGCCTCGCTCCCCGGTGGGGCAGGAGGTTGCACGCCCACTTGTCACATAACATTAGCATCATTAAGAGAATAACTCCTAACACCACAATTAATAGCATTAGGAGTTATCCTTGTGGTTACATTTTTAACAAATCAATTTATTACTTAATGAGTGCCAATACCCCTTCAAGTGCAGTAATTGCAGAAGTTTTAGTATTGTCAATAGCAATAAATTGAGTAACCTGTAAACCCTCTGTATGTAAATTAAAGGGATGTGTGAAATCAGCACGAGAAGTAATTACATAAGTGTCATACATAACACCCTCGGTAGCTGTAAAAATATCACCATAAACACGGTCATATTCCTTGAAATTAGGATTATAACCTACACCAGCAACATCTGCTTCTTTCTCAAGTTTAGCAACTTGGTCATAAGTACCAACCGGAGTTTGATTCTCAGTACCCTCTTCAAGCGTAGCACGAAGAATACCATCAAACGTCACATAATACTCAAAACCTGCGGCGCCAGTGAACGTAACACTTGCTTCGGTGAAATCATTAATCATAATGCTATTAGCACCAAAACGAGCATTAATCTTAGTTAAAGTCTTTTCAACTTCAACTTTCAGACGAGCAATAATATCAGCACTTGCTTCGTCAATTCCGTTGATAGTTACGCTAGCATTGTAAACTTCCAGAGGATAACCACCAAAAGAATTAATAGGCTTGCACGAGATGATAACCTCAGCATCGAAACCTTGATAACCAATACCACGATTAGCTACGAGATTCGTAAACTTATACGTTTTACCAGCAGGAGCAAGATACTTTTCCTTATGTTGCTTCGACCACTTAGGATTAATCCAAACGCCGCGTTTAACCTTGCCATCACCAAGACCAAGAACAAACTGCAACATCTCATCATCCTTGACATCCGAAGCAGCTGCAACGACTTTACCAGCCGAATTAAGAAGAACAGCTTGTCCGCGAGTCAGCTTGCTAACATCATTATTAGCAAGTGTTGTCAGAAAATCATTTGCGACAATTACACTTTTCATTTTCTATTCTAAATTTGATTGTTGTTTAACAGCACTAAAACTGTCATCTTTAAGAACAAGAAGAATATCGCTAACTACACTATCTATGAAATCAGGTGTAACTTCCATATCTGACATTTGGTTAATATCAATATTAAAAAGACGTGGCTTCTTAATATATGAAATCTTAACCGCATCAACACAAAAATCATCACCGTAATAAACAAACAGCCTATCATCAACAAGCTCACTTATTGGATTAAGATGTCTGTTTTTATTACCATAGAAGTTATTTAGAGTAGCTCGAATATTTTCGGTAGCAATTAAATCATTTTCAGAAAACTTATTTCCTATATTTACGAACTCGTCATAAGTAGTATTATAAGTAATAACAGGAATGTCTATATCATTAACTTTCAATGCAATTTCATCTTTTGCATTAGAAGTAATAATAATACAATCTTTATAATAACGACCAATCAGATTCTCCCAATAAACATTATATTCATTAGAAAGAGCTTGACGTAATCTATCACAAGTCAAACCTGCGATTTCATACAAATCAATCTTATCTGAATCACTATCATAAAGAGAAAGAATATCTGAAATATCAATCTCATTCCCATTAACAATAATTTGTCCATTAAATTCATCACCAGTTAAAGCGATTTTAGACAAATCAATTAGATGATAATATAAATTCTTAACTTCATCATCAGGATAAACTTCATGTAAATTCTCAACAAGTCGAGCTTTGCCATAAGTTAATCGAGAAGTAGAAGAAATAAGTTTTAGATAATCACCTGGAAGAATAACGAAAGCTCTATTTGGATAATCCGCATCTTGCTTATCACGTTTAAGTTTAAGCCACGGTGTTTCACGTTTTAATGATTGAATATCATCTACACGTTTTTTACTATCTTCAAGACCTTCGCCTTTATAATTAGTTTTCCTATTTGATTTAGTTTGTATATATTTAACGGCAGCTCGATTCAGCATCATATCAATAAACTGAGGAGCAATACTCCGATGTCTATTAGATGTTATCTGCTGTATTCGTTGCTCTATTTCGATGTGTAACTCTTTTACCGTTTCATACATGACTAACCTTTCAAACTACGATACTTCGCGTTCCACTCGGCAACAATACCTTTGTTGTTATCATTCGAGAAATACGAGATAGCATCATTAATATTATTACCAATAACATTTTCCGGATTAGAAGCATCGACAATGATAGAACTATTTGGAAGTTGTCGAATAATATTCATCCAAAGATAAATAGTAATCTTAGCTTTCATCTCCAGATGTTTATCATCAACAATACTAATAAACTTCTGTGGGTCACTGTCAATAAGTTCAAGAAGAACAGATTGCTTATCATCGGCAGTCATTGCCATAAATTCCGAATAATCACCTACGCTACCTGTCGATACAACAACATTGTCGATAAGTGCGCTATTCGGATTATTAATAAGTTCTGTATATTTCTTGAGAGCATCAGTGCGAAGTTTCGTCCGAGCAGCTTTGAGTGCTTTACGCTCACTATCCGAAGTAAGATAAAATTGAATATTGACGCTCTTATTAATGTCTTCAACCTTATTAGCAACTTTGCTACTTAAAAGGCAATATCTCCAACTAATATAATCGGGAATATTAACAAAAGTAACATACTTATAAAGTTCCGTTTCATCAAGTTCCTTAATCCGTTTCAGAACAATAGCTTCAAGTTCTGAACCAGTTTCATTCTTAATCTTATCAGCTTTTTTAAGTTTACCAATAAGTTCGTCGATATTACTTTTCAGAGCAGGATTACCTAAATCTAAAACGTAAGAAGTATCGAACTCTAAGCCATGAACAGGAATCTCAAGAAGAAAATCATTTAAGTATGTAGTGATTCGTTCTTGCCAAGAACTATCAATAGGAGATACACCAACAACAGTAGGAAGAAGAACTCGCATTTCCTCACTACGGCTCAGCAATTCATTAACAGGACGAATAGCAGAACCAAGACGAAGAAAGTCAGTTTTGAAAACATCTTTATTCCGAAGTTCAAAAGAAGAAGGATTGTTCCTCCATTCAATACGAACTGAACGATTAACTTTAATCATATTTTTAACATTTTAAGTTATTCAATCTTTTATATGTTAATGAGTAGTAATAACCTTTCGATTATTACTACTCAAATTGGGTGTTTAGTTCAGAGCTAAATCAAGCCAGAACGAAGTAGTAGGATTATCAATATTGATACCCTGCGAACCAAGAACTTCATAAGAAGCAATATCCTTCGTATCCGACAGTTGAGTACCACTTGCAAGTCCCCACGAAGCAGGCAGTTCAGCCATACCTTTATAGACACCTACTTTATACTCACGACCCTCTTCACAAACAAACTTAATATTACGCTCACCATTCGAACCCATAGTATGGTCAAGGAATACAGCACTATAAGAAGTAATAGGCAGACCTTGATACATATTACCGGCTTCACGGTCACGACGAGCACGAATACCGTGGTCAAACATATCAACAATCTTGACAGTAAGAATCTTACCATTAAACATCTTATAACGGTTAAAATACTTACCATAAGACATCATTTCACCATCGTTCTTAATCTCGTTATCACCAAGAGTTACAAAGTAATTCTTAAGACGAGCATCATAGTAAATAGCATCATTGAACATTCGTGCAAAACCTTTACCGCAATAAAGAACAAGTTCCTCAACGGTAGAGTCAATACGATTGTCAAAGATACGAGTGATGATACGGTCGAAACGATTAAGTGTCAGAACAGAATACGTTTCATAATTACCAACGGCTTTGAGAATATCAAGAACACCAGCACCACGAGGAATTGCCTCACCAGTCTTTTCATCCTTTAAGTGGATAATACCATTCGAATCGCGGTTGTATTCCGAGAACCATAAGTCCTCTTCGAGCATCTCGCGTCGCATGATTTCCCACATCTTCATCTCATAAGGCATCCAAAGACTACGCTCACCACCTGATGCAGTATCAAAGGCAATATTAACAACCTTATTACCCATGTTACCAGCAATCTCTTTCGAGAAACGGTAGTAACCATACTGGTTAGTTGCCTTGCTGAACGACTGGTTATTCGAGCGGTTTCCGTCAGACTTGCTACCCGGAATAGTCGAAGCACCTAATGCCCAAATAGCACCACTAATGAAGTCTTTTGCAACAGCATCAGCCGAGATAGGAGCACCTGACATATTGGTAAAACGATAAACGTATCCACCAGTCGAAGTAGCAATACCCTCATTCTGAATACGCCATTGCATACCAGACGGAGCAATAGCCGTGTGCTGATAAATAAACCAATTATCCTCCATTTCAACCTCAACAGTTCCATAAGGCTGAATAGCAGTTTTATCAGATACCAGCTTTTTCAGACGAGAAGTAACACGCTGACGAGGAGCAATTTCCCAAGTATATTGAGTATCACCACCATTCAGCTTAACTTTTGTTGTAACAGCACCTTGACCCTCAGTAAGAGTAAGAAGAGGATACTTGTCACTATCCTTACCCCAAAGATAAGTAAGATTACGATTAAGTTTAACAGGGTCAATCAAATCAAAATTCAGAAGCATATTAGCATCTGTATATTGATTCGAGTCAAATTTTACAGTTCCAATTTCACGCATTGTAAATTAGATTTTTGGTTAAGTTATTATTATAAGGCAAGAACATTTGCTTTATTTAATAGGTAAAACAATTTTATCATCCTTTGCAGTCTTTTGAACTCTGGGATTACCATTGTTTTTACCAGTCTTACTTGCTAATGAACGAAGACGTTTAACTTCTTTTTTAGCAAGTTCAGCTTTAATCAGTTGGTCAACTCCACCGTCAAGATTCATAATAAATCGCATAGCCAATTCAGCAGGATTAGAAAGACGATTAATTTCATCAATCTGTGCTTGACTATAAACCATTCCATTAATCTCTTGAACAGGACGAGAGAAATAATCAAATAACTCTTGACGAGAAACAAGTTTCTCACCATCAGTTGTCTTAATTCTCAGACCTTCTTTCGGAAGAGCGTATTCTCCAATCTGACCTTTAACAACAATTAAATCATAAAGACTACCCGGTGCATTATGAACTTTGACAGTACCGTCATCTTCATAAGAAACACCAAAGTATTTAATTTCCTTTTCAAGTTCAGCCTGCATTTCTTTGGCCTCACGTTCACGAATTGCTTTAATCTCACTCTCTTGAGTTTTACGCAACCAGTTAAGACTTTCAGTTGCATCATCTTTAAGAGTATTATTTGCTTTTGCAAACTCAACAATTCGTTTGGCACGTTCCGGGGAAGTACCTTTTTGAATTTCAGCTTTATAGATTAAATCAGCAAGTAAGTTATCATCATCTTTGATTTCAACTTTGCTATAATCTACATTTGCCGAATAACCTTCGATTGTACCGAACTTACTCTTATATTCAACAAGAGCTGCAATATCAGGATTGTTAGCTAAAAACTCATTAAAACCTTTTGCAAAACCCTCTCGTTCACCAAGAGCTTTTACAGCAGCTTCACGTTTAGCAAAACCCTCAATCGTAGGTTCAAACTTAACAGGTTCACCTTTCTCATCTTTAATAACAATGCCACTGGCTTTTGAAATAGCTTCGATATAATCACCGTCTAATTCATTAGCACCTTCATCAGACATTGCATCAATCTGTTCTTTTGTAAACTTAATTTCACCGTTATCATCTACGGCGTTTCCGTTATCATCAAGTGTGTAAAGAGTACCATCAATTTCTACTTGTTCCGGTTCAGTTTTTTCTTCGCCATTACCAGTAGAACCACCCTTATCACCTTCTTCTTCAGCTTTCTTACGAGCAGCTTCCTCTTCAGCTTTACGTCGTTCTTCAGCTTCTTGAGCTTCTTTAGCTTCCTTAGCTTTACGTTCTTCTGATTCTTTACGAAGACGTTCTTGTTTTTGCTCCTGAGTTTCATCATCAGGTATAACAACTTTTTCAACAGCCATATTAGTATTTATTTATAGTTGAATATTATTACATGAACAAAGATATACTATATATAATATATTATCAATAATTATAGTAGTATTATCTTGCAGGTTCTCTTGCTCGCCGTCGATAATTCTCGGTCATCATTGCTTTAACTCTTTTTGTAACTTTATTCTATTAACATCAGAAGCAGTGTAACCAGATTGAGCAGCCATAGCTTCATCTTTATCTATATTACCATTTCCATTGGTATCGACTTTAAGTCGCATATTCCAAATCTCTTTTTCACCTTCTTGTTTAAGAATCTCAAGATTAACATCATGTTCTCTATCAAGAGCATTTTGTTGAGCTTCAAATTCTTGTTTAGCTGCTTCACGCTGACTAACAATTTGTTCAACTTCTGCTTGAGCTTGTTGTTGAACTTGTTGCATTTGAAGTTCATAATCTCGACGAGCTTGAATAGCTTTCTTAATATTCTTAGCAATAGAAGTAATATTATTATTTTCAATAGCTTCAATAGCAACTTCCAGTTGGTCATTCTGACCTGCGCTAAAAGCAAGTTCTTTCATCATATTCAGCTTATTCTGAACATCGGCATTATTACGAATATAAATTCCAATATTACCAGAGAAATCAGAAGAACCATCAATATCAACTACAACAACTTTATTAGTTGTCGGGTCTACATAAGAACCTCGTTTACCGTCAATCCAAGCAAACTTACTGTAATCAATATTTGCAACATAATCACGTTCACGGAAGAGATTAAAACATTCAAGACTCCAAACACTTCCGGTCATTGCTTGAGAATAATTCGATTCATTAACAGCCTTACCTGCATAATCTTTAGCATCACCAAAGCGAGCATTATTCATATTAGCTGCTTCCCAAGCTTCTGCTTTCAAACCTTGCTTAAGATTATCAAGCATTTGAATATAATTCGTAATAGCACTTGTAGCTACTTCTCGAATAGATTGTAAAGCATTAGGTTGTGCATCAGAATCATCAAACGGTAAGAAACTATCTTTATTCGCAACAGCAAGACGTTCCTCGGTAGTCATGTCACTACTATCAGCGAGAATACTTTCAGGGAATAATAGCCAAGACTTAAACTTAGCTACTGCACGTTCTTGTTGTAAAGTATAAATACGATAAAGAGCAAGATAAGGTAAAACACGGAAAGGAATAGGATTACGAAGATTATCTTTATGTAAACCTACAATACCATTATAAGGTAATTTACAATCACTATAATTGTTAAATCTTTCACGTTGAACTTCGATAGGTCGCGGCTTAATATAAATACCACTATGACAACCACCTATACGCCAACCTTCCCAAACTTGATTTATCCATTCCCATTCAATTTCAATATCACCAGCGGAAGTATCAAATTCATAATTTTCGTCTACAACACTTTCAACGATATTTCCTAATAAATCTCGATGTTTAAGAATACCTTGTTTAATTTCAGTTTTCCAAACATAATGATAAATATCAATTTCTTTACCATATAATCGAGCTTCACTACGAAGTGCTTCTGCGTTAGTATGTAATATAGCTTTACGTTCAGCAAAATCTGTTTTATTGAAGATTTGAACTATGCCATCAGGAGCATCATATTTAGGAGATACAGTATAAATATCTTTAAGATAATTCATTTCTGCATCTGTAAGTTCATCACGAAATCTATCAATGATTTGAGGAATAGTCATTCGATAGACACGAAGTCCTGCGTCATCATCTTCAATATATCGTTGACCACTTTCAATACGATAATATTCGAGAGGAGATATTACTTGAAGATAAACATCACCTTTATAAACTTCTCGATAAGTATAAACCTCTTCACAAGCCCACCAATAGAAATAACATTGTTGATACTTGTCTTTCGCTTCAACGATAGTATTAATAAGTTCAAGACGTTTTTGAGTTGTAATAGTTACATCATCAATCCAATCGTTAAGAACTTCCTCAATAATATCATTAAGTTCGCCTTGTTTAATTGTCTTTTGACCAGTATTAAATCCTGCTTCATTAAGACGATTAATAATTTCTTGATTACAATAAGCCATTACTTTATCAGCAAGAACTTTATTGCGAGCAAGAGTTACAGAAGGGTCATTATTAAATACTTGATAATTAGAGAACATATTAATAAATTCTCCCATATATCGTTCTTTAATAGGAGTGAGAAAATCTACATCACGTATCTCACCATACATTACAGCTTTCTCACCAACCTTATCAATATAATTCCGAAGAACATATTCATAAGTCTTAGGGTCTACTAAACCATTAGCAGCATCAAGAAATTTCTGCGTAACAGTTTTATCATTCTGACCAATAGCAAGATTAATCCAATAATTACAATTAGGAATGTACCAAGCTTTCGTTTGTTTTGTAGCAGTACTTGCACGCTGGTCAGGCATAACAAGTGGAGTTGCTCTTAAATCACGTTCACTCATTTTAGGAATCTATTAACTTTACGACCAGTGTTATTAGTTTTACTTTTCGAGTTAGCTTCTCGTTCAAGTAAAAGGGAATCTTTACGAAATTCAAACATTGCAACGATAGCCGAACTTAATCGGTCTGCATTACGCCCAAATATAAATCTATCTAACTCTAATAAGAAACTTATATCATAAATTTGATTAAATCTATATATTGGTGTATCGTCGGACGTTTTTCCGACAATTTCGTATAAGAAATCCCGCACCATACGCATACCTTCCAACTTAATATCGCCATCACCAATGACAATACCATAACCTGTAATACGAGGGCCATCAACACTACGATTAATATAACTACTTGGGTCTTTTAATAACTTATCTCTATAACCCCATTTCTTGAAATTAGTAACAAGTTCACCAGTACCAGCCTCATAAAGAACTTTACAATTCCAACGTAAACAAGCATAAAGAACAAGTTTATCGACAGCTTCCATAGTATCAAGACGACCACAATAAGAAGCAACAAGTCGTTTACCCATGTAAGGAGTTTTGCTGTTAGTACGCATCCACACTTGAAAACTTGCAAGTGAATTTTTTGTACTAACTTCTTCTTTATTTTTATCTACACGATATGGGTCATAAGAAATAAAATAAAGACTACCATCATTTGGAATAGGAGAATAAAATTCTCTTATACAACCATGAACATCAGTCTTTGAATTATGAGGTACATCAGTTATATATTCATGGAATCTATCGGAACCAAATATAGTTCGTTCAATACATTCCTGTTTAGTAATAAATCTAACACGTCCATCATCAAGTATATACCAACCATCTTCATAAAAATGATTAGACTTATCATATTTAATAGCGTTAATATGATTAGTAAGTTCCGGACTGTGAAAAATGTTCTCTTGTGTGTTCGTAAATGCCTCATTAGGACTGTTAGCACGTTGACCTACATAAATATTATATTCACCAGCATCTTTCTCTTTTTCTGCACCACGTTTCTTATCATAATCATCCTTCCAAGAAGCAAACAGTAAAGAATTACCATCTTCTATAAAAGGTTCATAATCCCATATCTGCGGAAAAAAGAAACCACAAACAGCATGTCTACTATTAGCATCCCAGATATTTTCCATAGGAAGCATATCATTCTTTCCGGGATTATAAAAACAATTACTGAAAGCTTCCCAGTTAGCACCTTTTGTACCACCCGTACCATATACACGAATAGTACCAATTCGCATTGCACCTGATTCACTATTAGACATCATAACGTCTAATGCCTTTTGAAGATTAGGACAGTTATGAGTAATAGTAAAATCTTCTAATAATACAAGATTATCACCATCTACTTCAAATCCATAATATCTACCTCGACCAATAGGTTTAATATCAAATCGAGTTTCCAATACATTCTTTTGTAATGAAATATAATTTTCTGCTTTTTTACGATTTATTTTAGTAGGAATTAAATGACAACCAGATAAAATAAAAATTCTATAATAAGTAACACCTCTTATAATCTTTTCTGAAACAGTGGTTTTCAATCCAAGACTTCTACAAATATAAACAATATCATAAACAATTGCAGGGTCTTTTTGAGCTATTTCAAAATTATGTTTTTTAGAATCATAAGAACCATCAGTGTCAATAATACCAGCTAAAAATTCTAATCTACTTTGTTTATCAGTATAAATGTATTCTTTTGGAATATATTTATTATGAAGAACTCCCATATTAAAAAGTTCTTGTCTAAACCAATTATCCGAAGCATCTTCACATTTTACTAATGTAATTCTTTTAGCATTAGAATTAGTATCTGCAATCGAATAATCAAGATTATTATTTTTTGAATATTCTTTTAAATAATCAATTACTTCACTATCTTCATTGGTAAATCTACATGTATCTTTATCTCCATCACCAATCCATAATCCAAAAACATAAGGTTCAATTTTAACATTCTTTTTATCAAAATCAATACATGTTTTTATAAGAGCATGATTATCTTTCCAGCGAGGATGTTCTTTAATCATATTTATATAATCTGGAGCAGTCATAGTAATCGGTTTACATATATTACCATAACTTTTCCTATAAATCATATAAATGTCATGCTTACTATTTACAACATGAGATTCACCATTTAAAGGAGTAACTTCGTATAAATCATCTTCACCATTTATAGTAGCTAATACTGTACGAGGATTTCCGTCAGATCCCATAAGTTTATCACCTACTTTAATATCTTGAACAAATTTAATTTGTCCATCAGACATTATAAAACCAGTATTTTCCCCAAAACATTTACCTGCTTCCTCAAAATCAGTTTCAATAGCTTTCTTACCTACTGCGGCACTTTCATTTTTACCAATAGCAACACTTAAAAGTTTACTACGAAACCCGAAAGCCTTTTGACCTTCTTTTGATTTCTTATATCCAAGTTCAATACCTTTATCAAAGTTCTCACTTAAATAACCTCTTCGCCAATAAGTTTTATCTTCATACCAATCAAGATTAACTTTAACCATATAAGATGTAGCACCTTTCTCAGTTAAATAATCCATTTGGTCGGCAGCAAGTGTAACAGTTACATTCTTATTTGCGTTAATAGTATTAGCTGCTTGACTACCACGTTTATATGAAAAACCTTTACGACGAGCTTTTGCCTTACATAAGTTACAACTATTATTAGCAATCAGCTCATCAATCTTAAAGTTCCAATAATCTCCATCCCAAAATCGAGGAAAGCCTTCAACAGTATTAACCTTAAATCTTCCCTCTTTATCTAACTGTTTACGTTCTTTTTCATTAGGAGCACGTTCGATACGACCATAATTAAGATAATTATAATGGTCGCCAGTTATACGAACTTTATGAAGTAAAGCCTTACGTTCAGCATCAGATTTAGCTGCTAAATAAGCAGGAATATCTTTAATGTATAATTTACAATATGCTTGAACACCTTTAACTCGTCTATCCATTTCACGTTGCCAAAACTTTACGGCATTAGGACTATCATCAGGTTCAAGACAATAACATCCATGTTTTTCATAAAAGTCTGCAACACGACTAAATATTTCAGTACCTACGAAAACAAAGTCTATTTTCATAAGTACACCACCACTTTCACCTATAAGAAAATCGTTATCTCTGTCAATCCAAGGTTTACCAGTAAAACGACAAATACTTGAAGATAAAGGTTTATAACTTTCTTTATCTTCAAGTATGTAATCTATAAACGGACTTCGACCAGTTTCATAACCATAACGATTATCTTTACGATAATGTTTCTGTTTCGTTAGGAGCGTTAGATGCTCTATCATTTGTTCCGTCATAGCTATCTCTATATTCAGCTCCACCACGAATTGACGTTACACCTTTTTCAATCTTATCCCACTTATCATTAAGCTCAGTAAGACTTTCAACTCGTGCAGGAATTTCATTAGCAATTTTAATAATCTGTTTGAGAGTATCTTCACAAAAAGCTAAATCTTTCATTTCAAGTTCTTTCGACATTAAATCTTCTATACCATCAGTTAATGTACGAACTAACTTACTTGAAAGATTCAAAGATTTAATAGTAGAATTAATTAAATCTTCAACAGCTGTAATATTAAGATTTGATTTTACAAATTCAATAGCAGATAAAACAACTTTATCCGGTAGATAAGATTCATCTAAACCAGCATTAGACTTAGCATAAGCATAAGCTTCTTTTTTAGTAAGTCCTGCTTTCGTTACATAACCTTTTCTATCGGATAAATATAATATAAATCTAAATTCTTTTTCTGCAAAAGATTTATCTTTACTATCATCACGAGCATATATCTGTTGAAGTAAAGGATATTGAAGTATCTCTTCTACATCAAGAATTAGTTTATCATTTTCTATCTTAAATCCATGTACCATATATCATCGACTTGATATAAATATTAATACAGCGTTCAAAGCAATAGAACCAGCTGCAATCCAACCATTTCTACGTTTCTTTTTTCGTTCAGCTAAATATCTTTCTTGATAATCAATTAACTTATTATTGAGTGAATCAAGGCCACCAAAAGAAACAACCAAAAGACTATCACGAATAGCAATATGATAAGACTGGAAGGATATAACGCTATCTTGTACCCTTTGAATTTCACTGGCAGTAAGATAAAGTTTTTCATACTTTTCACCTTCAAGAAGTTTTATAGCTAACTTACGAGTTTCTTTCGGAGTAAAAACAATAACTGTATCGCCATCAATCTTGTATCTTTTTTGCGATATAGCGGAGAACGGAATCATCACTAATGATATTACTATCATTAAAATCACTTTCAACTTTCTCATAAATAGTAATAGTTTTTTGTTCAATTCCTCTAAGACTATCAATAACAAATTGTTGTTCATTAATAATCGTATCATATTTCTTAATGAAACTATTAAGACTATCCCTTAAAGATTTAATAGTTTCATCATGTCTTTCAATACCTAAAAACTTACGATTAACATATCTACCAAAATAAGTAGCTCCAATACCAATCGCAAGAATCAAAACAATATAATATATATATCGAACAGTATCTTTCATAACTTACAAATCTAAATCCATTTCATTAATAAGAACATAAGATTGAGTTCCTTTACCAATCGCCTTATCAAACAAAGGAATAATAATGTCATTCCATTGATTCACATCTTTGATAACTTGACAGCCAGCAGAATAAAGACCAATCTCATCACTTACTTTCCAGCTTGACGCCCTATGTAAATTAATACCAAACATACCAAAGTCAGTATTATCGGTAATATCAATTTTGTCATCTCGATTATTGTCACGAATTACTTGACAAGGATTAGCTTGAACAAGCGCCTTATATTGTCCTTTATGTTTACCTATTTTCCAAAGAGCTTTGTGTACACCTTCTCGAAGAACTGCACAACCTTTATTATTAACAGGAGTTTCAAGATTTAGATTACTTGGGTCAGTAGTAGCTTCGAAAACCATACATTCCCATATATTAAAATCTCGTTCATAAAACATTACAATAACATCGTTATAATGTTTAGTACAAGTACTTTTAGAACGAATACCCCAGATATTAAGATTAATAGGATATTTATCATTTTTCCTAAATATAGGATATTCTAAATCTTTCGCAATTCCAATAAGTCTATTTGGTAAATCATTTACATCAATAAGTTTATTAAATAATGCGTTATATTTTGATTCCTTAGCTGCTTTCATATTTGTAATACTTTTTGTAACTTGTGTGGGCCTCGCTCCGCTCGGCCTTTCGGGTGCTCCGCACCCTCACCCGGTGGGGGAGTGGGTTGGACGCCCACTGGCGACACCATTTGTATCATCACTTATAACATTTCTATCGTCCAAACTAAATTTTATAGTTGCCCACGATAATTACTATTAAAAATCCTAATAAGATTTACTGCAAGTTTACCACGAGTATCTATATAATAAATCTTAATAGTTTTCATAGCTTAAAAAAGTGTTTTAGCAGTTTTATAAATATGTTTACTTGAATAATCAGCAATCATCATTCCGACTTCATTTTTAAGATAAGGAATATCATACATTTCTACGACTTCCTCATCTTCTTCATTTTCGTCTTGAAATTGATTCTGAATAGTTCTAATATGACAGAGAATAATTCCTACATTTTTATAACCCCAGCTCTCAACAAGATTAGCATAAGTAGAAAGTTGCATTGCATAATGATTACCTATACTATCTGCGAGGTGGTCAAGTGGTGCACCGAAATATTCCTCTTTATAAATAAAATTATTGAGGTCAAGTGTACCATCAAGTTTCTTATCATAATAACCACTTTCAAATCTAATTGGAGCCTTATTAGTTTTCCAGTCTAAAATGATAAATTCCTTATCACGAATTAAGAGAATATCAATAAGACCGGAAACAAGATTTTGACTATCATAAACACCAATCTCAGCGTAAATATGATAACCTTTAGTAACAAGAGCAGCAATCAGATTAAATATATCAGGATACTTTTCTCGAATACCAGTCTTAACAAAATATTCAAGATTAAGCTTACCGTATTTATGACTACCAACAATATCATCTATCGTATAAATTCTATCATTAATAAAACCATTAGCGTTTAAATTATATCCGTTACAAGTCTTAATAGCAGTTTCAAGGTAATTATGTTTCTTTGTTCCTTTATCACAAGCCTTAATAGTTTCTTGTTCCCATTCCCAAAGAATTTGTTTCTTAGTTTTACCTTTATATTTTTGATATTTTGGATGTCGAGGATTCTTACCTATACGTTCACACGCTGCGGCAATTTTTTCTTTCTTAAATTCTTGCGTATATTTACCAATAAGAGTAGTAACAGATATATAACCATTACCTAAATCATCTGTGTACTTATGTTCCTCTTCATTAAAGTACAGTATTCTACCCTTTGGCAAAATCTTTTCTGAAACGCATTTTCTTCCCATCTTCTTCGGCAGTTCTACGTCTACGACGATTAGCAATATGATAAGCAATAATCTTTGCTTTACGTTCCTCTCGACTTAAACCTTCAAGTTCCTCAGCATGAGTTTTCTTAAAGAACTTAGCTGGACTGTATTCAAATCTACCAACACGAGGAACACTAACAACTTCATCTCCTCGCATCATAGCTTTGGCAACACTATCCTTTTGTGTTCTTTCTAATAACTCTAATACTTTCGCCTTTTGGTCAGGTCTTAACTTTTCCCAAGCCGCAACACTTCGTTTATAAGAAGCAGGTCGTCGAAGAACATAAGGTTTAAGATGTTTTTCAATACGTTCATCTACGAAAGGAACTAACTTATCATAAACAAAAGGATTAAGCATACTTTAATTATTAACGGCAGGAGATTCAATCCAAACACCTACGATAGAATATTCATCTACAAGAACAAATTCACTAAACTTAACAATTCCAACACCAATAATAGACTTACCTTCACGGTGAACTTTCTGTTTAGCTGCAAGTGTTTGAGTATCGCCCGGCATTTGAATAAGAGTAGGAATACAACCGTTTTCCAGTTTTACTTTATCTCCAACATTAAGACCTTTGACATTTTCTGCAACAGCCATAACCGTATAAGCTTTAGCTGGAATCTTATTAATCTCCTCGTTATTAAGAATATTAAGAGTAGATACTTCAAAATCTGCACGAAGAAGAACTTTGTTACCACGAGGACTAAATGCAATTTTTGTTTCCATAGTTTTACTTTGTTTAGGATTTACATTATTATAACTACGAGTACAAATATATAATATAATCTTATTCCATGCAAGCAAATCTAAATAAATTTCAAACTGAATTAATAAAATTATCACTATCAAAAGCAGAATTATCAATAAGTCTAATAGTAATTACAGTATTAGCGATTGCAAGACCTTACGAGTGGGCGTCCAACCTGCTCTCCCACCGGGAGTACACAAGTTAAAACTAATAAAATCCCTATTAAAAACTCTTCAAAGTTTACCACTTTTTGCATTACCAGTTTTCCCACCAAAAGAATCAATTTTGGCGACATTAATATCTCGACCAGTTGCATTACTAAAATCACTAATTTTTGAACTAATTTTTTCGTTATTAAATTCGTTATTAATTACGTGATTATTTGATATAGTTTCTGAATTACGAGTTGAAATTTGTATATATATTATATATTCATTATTTGTAATAATATTACTTGTAATATTATTTTTTCTTAAACTATTACCTCTTGTATCAACTTCCTTTATTTTTATTATAGAATCTATTCTTTTATCATCTATAAGACTATTTTTTCTTGCTTTATAATTATTTTCTTTTCCATTCAACAAAGAGTAAGTTCTATCATTAATTCTTTCTTCTCTTTTTATTGTTGCTCTTGTATATTGACTACTTTTATATGGGTATTCAATCCTACTTATTAGTTCTCTTCTACTACCAGTATCTCCATATCCATTTTTAAAATATTGAGGTTTATTTAAAGATTCATTATTCCCTTTATAAATTCTTTCATTATTTATAACTTTATCTAAAGATTGCTCACTAGTAGATCTATTAACAAAAGACTTATTTATTTCCGTATTATACTCACTATCTTTAATAATACTTTTTCCTTCTAATTTAAAAGAAGCACTTCCATATATAGAAGTGCTTTCTTTATTCTTAACTAAGTCCCTTGAACCATTTTTTATTATACTCATTAAACACCCGCTGTTACTTCTTCAATCTTAGTAGTAAGCATTTTGTAAAGTTCTGTTTTCTTAGGGAAATCATCTTCAAATGGTATTATTGCATTTCCTGCAAATATCAATCCATGTCCTGGATCTGAATTAGTAACATAGTTTAATTGTTGGTCTGATATATTTAATAAATGTGCCAGTTCATCTCTATCAGAAGAAGCCTGATTTAACATATATATAAACTCACTATTGGATAACATACTTCTTGCATTATCACTTCGTAATAAATCTTCAACATTTTGAGTTATTCCAGTTGGAATGGCTCCCCACTTTCTTGCTCTTTTCCATAATTCAAATAAATAGTTATCTGAATATTCATTTTTGAAAAGTAAGTATATTTCATCTATATATATCCAAGTTCTTCTACCTATTTTTCTATTTTGAGTTATCCTATTCCATATTTGGTCTAACACCACTAACATTCCTATAGTATTTAACTGCTTACCTAAATCTTTAGTATCGAATACTACAAATCTATTATTAATATCTATATTGGTATGATGTGAAAATACACTTAAACTACCATTTATATAAATCTCTAAAGCAAGTGCTAAATCATTTGCTTCAGGCTCTGGTTGTTCTACTAAATTACTATAAAATGTTTTTAATGTTGGTACATCTTCCTTCTTAGGGTTATTAAAATATTTTTCATAAGTTAATAAAACAGTTCTGTCTATTATAGTTTTATGAGCTGAAGATAATCCATATCTTCCCCCTATAAGTATTTCACATAAAGATAATATAAACTCTGATTTTAATGATATTGGGTTATCATCGTCTGCATAATCTAAATTTATATCAAATGGATTAATAAAATTATTACTTCCAGCAGATATTTTTATTACTTCTCCATAAAAACCATTAGTTTTAACATCATTATCAATTCCCTTAGCTAATGGAGTATATTCTCTTTCAGGATCTATTACTATTACATCATCATTTGTACTTAAAAGTACATTTGCAATTTCTCTTTTAGCTGCTAAAGATTTTCCCGAACCTGAAGAACCTAAAATAAATCCATTTGCAGTTTTAAGATTTTTTCTATTTACTAAAATCAAATTCTTACTTAATGAATTACACCCATAATAAGTCCCATTATTATGGAACAATTCTTGAGTGGTAAAAGGAACAAATATACCTGTAGAAGCAGTAGTTAATGTTCTCTTTATATCAACATAATTTTTCCCTAGAATTAAAGTTGAATTAATCCCTTCCTCCTGAAGATAATCTAAATATCCTATTTTACAATTGTTCTTTCTGCAAATTGATGATATTTGATAAATATTTTCTTCTAACTCTTCCTTTGTTTTTCCTGAAGTAAATATTAAAATTGTATTTTTAAACATACCTTGATTTTTATTTAATAAATCATCTAATAATTCATTAGCTTCAAGTAAACTAAATTTAAGTTCATGCGGTATCATCTCGGGATCATATCCAGCTTTTATAGCTTTTTTCTGTTCATCTATTTTTTGTTGTTCCATAAATGCAATTTTACTCTTAACTAAATCCAAAGCTTTATCTTGTGAAACTCTATTTATATGTAGATTAATTGTTAAATCGCAATTTAAGTCTGAAAGTTCACTTAATAGCTTATCAGATAAATCAGAAGGTAAATCTTTTAAATATACAACTTGTCCATATCTATTGCCAAATTCAAAACTTCTCTTATCTTTAAAGTCAAAACTATCGGGTGCTATAAAATCTTTTGTACTTAAACTATTTTCAAGTAAGTATTCATATTCAAATTTATATGGTTCATCAGGATTAAAAATAGAGTGTATAAATTCACATCTTTCACTTCCTGAAAGAACCGAGTTTATACACCCTAATCTTTTCATGTTTGCTTGTACATCAGCCTCTATTCTTGATAAAACTTGTACTCCCTGTTCATAGTTACTTGCTTCGCAAGAGAAAGTAAGATATTTCTCTCTTATTATACCATTTTGCCCTTTTAAAGCCTTATCTATAAGCATCTGATTATACTCATACCTATATTTATTCAATCCATCATCCTTTTTAGGCGTATATAATAAAATTCTCTTTTTAAAATCCTCCTGGTCTATTCTTCTATTATTTATAGTAATTTGAACATTAATACTTGGATCAAAATAATTTAAGAACTCACAGTACCTAGAGAATATATCTATTTGATCATCTCTTTTAGCAATTTGATAATTTATATCTGAAAATTTTATAGTTTTTGAATATATTCCACCCTCAACATCACAAACTCCATCTTCAAACATTCTATTATATCTTATAGTGTTTTGAACTGTTGCTGGAACTTTTAAAGATTTAAGAAAGTTTTTATCTACCTTTCTTTCTCTGTCTGAAATCTCGTTTTGCCCCTTTAATTTGTTTCTTAATTTCTTTGAATTTTCTTTCTCTATCTTTTTTGCTTGGTTCAAAGCCTTTATATTCTCTTTCTTCTTTAACCTTTCTTCTAATTGACTTTTGGGTTGTTTTTTTCTTAATATCACTTTCATATCCTCCTTCCAATAAATCAACTTGAACTACTGTCTTGTAATTCCTTTTTGATTTTCCAAATTGATGTTTCAAAAACATTATCAAAACTTTTTCAAATTTTAATCCTTTTGGTTTCAAGTAACCTATTGCTATTAATGGCACAACTTCTATTATTACTATATATCCAGTTAATTCTTGTCCTATTTTATTCATTAAAAAAATATAACTTGGTACACTTATAACAATTGCAATAAGTGAACATACCAACTGTCTAACACTTAAACCAAACATTATTTTTTCTTGATATTCTGTTATCTCTTTAGGTATTCTTACTTCTACTGACATTCTAGTTCCCCCTTACATAGCATTGCAAATTGACTTAGCCCATTTACCACTACTTAATAATGCAAATACTGTTATAATTGAATATCCAGTACATTCCCATAACAAACTCAATAAATTTGTTGAATCTATATTTGAAGGATCTATTGTTACTATTCCACTAAATAAAATTCCCATTATTGCAATTGAAATACACATCAAAACTCCTTGTATAGATACCGCAGTAAAAGATTTTAAAAAGTTTTTTGCAATTGAACTCTGCTCTGCATTAGGTATAGTAGCCATAGGTAATGGTGCTATTCCTATAAAGACATACATTTCTATCATTCTTCCATATATTATTGCAGTTATTAATATATTGCTAATAAACGAAATAGTATTTATTATAACTACATTTATCATAATTAAAACTTTCTCTAAAAAATCTGCATTACTAACCAACTGCTCTATTGTTTCTCTAGCACTTCCAATATCAAGTCCTCCACTCCCTGAAAATATTCCGTTTATACCTACAATAATTTCTTGCGATACATTGAATATTGCTGATAAAATTAAAGGTGTCATATCTAACGCAGTTTTACATATTATAAACTTAATCATTATTTTAAAGGGGATTTCAAATCCCCTTTCACCCATAGTGTCTGTTCTTGTGGTTATACTTTGCAATTCTAGCAATAAAAATATTGCTAGAATTACTAATGCTATTGGAGTTATTATATTTTTTTGAATGTTTAAAATCCCTGTATAGATTGTGGCATTGAATTCTTCAGGAGTTTTTATTAGATCACTCCCAACAGATGTAACATTCGTAATCATGTTTATTATCGTATTTACAATCCATTCTTCCATAATATCCTCCTATTAAATACTTTTAATTTTTTTAGCCAACAACAGATGAAAATAATTGTGCAGCTACAACTATCATTCCTCCACCTACTATTTGCCATATCCCACCTTGTAAAGCTGGTCCATTTTTATCCTTTAATGCTCCTGCTAAAACAATTACTCCCCAAACACACCAAAGTCCTCCACCTATAGTACAGAACTTAATTATTATTTGTAAAACTTGATTCATTACGTCCATTTTTATCTCTCCTTTTTTATACTAAATTATTTATTTCTTCAGTTAATTCAATTTCTTTAATTTCAGTTTTTTCATCTAAAATATCTTTATTTTTTTCTTTTAAAACATCATATCTATTATCTTCACTATAATCAGCTAATTCCTTATATCTTTTATGCTTTTCTATTTTAAATTTCTTTGATTTAAAAGGCTTTACTCCTCTTATAAAAAGTAAACATTCATCTGTCTTTAGCAACCCAACTTCTGCTGGCGTTATTAAATCCCTTGCTATAATTTGATTATTTAATGATAAACTTCCTGATTGCCCTTTACTTATATTTATTGCAGTATGGTCAATAGTTGTTTTACCTACTCTAGCTGATATAGATTTTTGTGTTTCTTCTTCCCCACTTCCTAAGAATAGGGTAGTATCACAGTTACCTACAATAGTTCCCGCTTGTTCTTTATACAATCCTTTTATTTGAGCCATATTTTGAACTATAGGAACTACTGATATCTCTCTACTTCTTACAGTTGCTATTAATTTTTCAAATGAAGGAATTTGACCTATATTAGCAAACTCATCTAAAAGACATCTAACATGAACTGGTAATCTTCCTTTATACTCGTTATCTGCTTTATTACATAGGACATTAAACATTTGAGTATATAAAATAGCAACTAAAAAATTAAATGTACTATCTGTATCATCTATAATAATAAATAAAGCTTGTTTGTTATCTCCCAAAGTATCTAGTTCTAGTTCATCATACTCTGTTATTTCTCTAAGCTCTTTAATATCAAAAGGTGATAACCTAGCACCACAACTAATTAATATTGATTTAGCTGTTTTACCAGCAGCTTGTTTATATTTTTTATATTGTCTTACTGCAAAATGACCTTCATCTTTACTTTCTAAATCTTCAAATATTATATCTATAGGATTTTTAAATTCTTCATTATCCTCTTTAGCTTCCATTTGATTTAATAAATACAGTAAAGTGCTAAAATTTCTATCTTCTTTGGGTAATTCATAATATATATATCCTACTAAAGCTTGATATAACAATCTTTCAGCTTTTATCCAAAAGTCCTCTTTGCATTTTTCACCTTCTCCACTAGTATTTAATATTATTGTGTTTACTAATTTTAAAATATCTTTTTCTTTTCTTATATATTCAAACGGGTTATAGTGCATAGATTTAGAGAAATCTATTGTATTGAAATACTTTAAATTATAATCTGCATCCAATAACATCTTTCCACATTCAGGTAATAAAGTCCCTTTAGGATCAGTTATTACATAAGATGTGTGTAACTGCATTAAATTAGGTTTAACAAAAAATCTTGTTTTCCCCGAACCTGAACCACCTACAACAAGAATATTATTATTTCGCAATGTTTTTCTTGTATCTATTGATATTCTTTCACTTTCAGTTAGTAACATATTTTTTTCATAATTCTTATCTATAAAAGGTTTTATATCAGTCGCACTTCCCCATTCTGCTGAACCATGCTCCTTACCTTCTAATCTATTATTTCTTGTAAAAGAATTATATAAAACCACTAAAAAAACACCTATCAATCCAACTAGACCTATCAATATGGATTCTGGTGTTTTATCTATAAAAAATATGTTTTCCAGGATAGATTTACTCAAATTATCCATAATAAAATTAATTTTGGTAAGTATATCCCCTTCTAAACTTTGATACAAAAAAGCTATTCTATTAAATATATAAATTACTATTATTGACGCTATAGATGTGAATATTAATTTTTCTTTTTTCATTATCTATCCCCTCTATCTTTAACAAATTGTTTTTCATTTTTATTAAGCTCTACTTCCTTATTATGCTCTTCAGCTTTTACTTTAGCTTCTTTTACAACCTCCTTAACTTCCTTTCTTTCATCTCTCTTAAAATCCTTAAAATTTTTACTTGCATAATCCTTAAATATTTTTTCAATTTGGCTGATGTCTTGCCCCTTAAAATATAGGTTGAAAACTTCATTATAAGAATCCTTCTTTATTGCAAAATCAATTCCATCTTTTTTTAGCTGCCTTTGAATTGCTTTTAAATCAGCTTTATCTATATTTACATTTTCTAAAGCTTTTCCCTTTTTGTTCAACTCTTTTAAACTCTGCTTTCCATTAACAACCTTATATTTATCATTTGCTATAGATCTAATCACCTCTAATGCTAATTTAGCTGTAATCTGTGATGCTTTTACAGTAACCCCTATTGCTTTATTTCCTACTTCATCTCCTAGCATACACTCACCTCCTCTCGCAAAAAAACTCTCGGCTATTGCCTGTCAGAAGTTCTTTTGTAAAATATTTATAAAAAGATGTCCTTCGGGAACACCCTTTACACTTTGAAAAATTTTTCTAATATTACTATACCTTTGATAAATTGCTTGTAATATTACAAACCTATTTTAATTCATCTAATATACTTAGTGTTCCTTTATTCTCTAAAAATTGTAAAATTATATTGTATATTAGCACGTTAACAGATGAACACTCTCTTATATATTCTTTAACATATATTTCGTAAAGTTTAATATTTTCTTCCTCTAAAAGTTTTACTGTTAATCTACTTATCTTAGGCTCATTGTTAATTCTTCCATATATCAATTTAGATTTATCTAAAATAGGTTTATTTAACCAATC
>OGPX01000065.1_pt1 | contig 78239 bp, 67 predicted proteins | sample 1553101 | NCBI WGS metagenome assembly OGPX01 (sample SAMEA2579964, study PRJEB22360) | human gut metagenome | biome: human gut; feature: human-associated habitat; material: faeces | place: Denmark | collected 2008/2010
TTTCAGGTGCGTGTGTCGAGAGGCATGCAGGTTCGAGTCCTGTTCTGGGCACCTTCTAATAGATACTGTAATACTGTCCGGGTGGTGGAATTGGTAGACACGCTACTTTGAGGGGGTAGTGGGCGTTGGCTCGTGTGAGTTCGAATCTCATCTCGGACACTATAAGAGGTCGGTTATCTTGTAGATAGCCGGCCTCTTTTGTTTTTTATCCGAGCTCTATTGAAATTGGTGAGGGTGCTGTTCATAAAATAAAGATAAAATCAATATCTTGGTACAGACAAGAGTTGTGAGGGGGATAAGAAAAACTCGGCTCAGTCGATTCATTCCGTTATTTTGTAGTTTCAGAGAGTGATGTGGTTGTAGCTGCTGTTGTGGTTGAGTCATTGGAGAAGGTTGCTACTTTCTCGTCGGCTTTCTTTTCGAACAAGTAGATATTTTCCCCTTGCCATCTACCTGAGTTGCGATACGAATTTTCTGGTATTTGCCGCAAAAGTCTTGCCGCAGCTTGGGAATCGAGAGTTTGGCGTGTGCGTGTGAATTGTTCTCGTCGGCTTAATTTGTCTACGGTTCGTTGGGCTTCCCGGAATAAAGAAGATTCGAAAGAGATAGCAGTGACGCCCGGAGCAAAAAGCACATGCAAAAAAGAACCGTTGTGCAGAGCGTAGTGGTTGACAGTAATCGAACCTTTGGTTTCGCAAACGGGGCGGTAATTATTCGATATTAGCCGGGGTAGTATCTTTTTTAGATTTTTTTGTTTCTGTCGGGGCATGCAGTACCAGATCGCAGCTTCCCCTGTTTCCGAAAAAGAGATGGTTATAGCGCTGGTTTCGGGTAATCGGGCCGAAGAAAGTATTTCCTGCCATAACGATAGGATAGGGAATACTCGTCGTAAAATGGGTAAACGAGATGTAATGGAGTCGATTTGCGATATTTGCTCTATTTCAAGAATTATTTTACTTTCTTCTGCGGGAATATAATCATATATACCGGCCGTTTTATATGCTTTTTCGAGCAGGTAATTTTGCCGGAGGATATAGCTTCCTATCAGAATTAGGCATAAAGCTATACAAATAATACTTATATTCTTTTGATTCATCTTATATTCTACAAATATAACGAATAAGTGAGCGTAAAGCCAAATATAAAAATAATATTCGAGAAATGAATACGTTTCGAGGAAAAACCGGGAGGAGGCAATCTTGTCGTCATTGTCTGTTGATAACTTCTTTATTTATTCTGTCGAATTAGTCGGTAGAGAAAAAAATTTTCATTACATTTGTTCGTTAAAGATATGAGGGCAAAGTACCGAGTAGGTTGCTTTGTTCGGGCTTGATAGTCAGTGAAAGAGCTATCGAGAGAATGTAGTGAAACAAATAAATAAAAAGATATATTTATGAAATTTATCGTATCCAGCACGCTGTTGCTATCGCATTTGCAAACTATTAGCCGAGTAATTAACTCGAAAAACTCGATGGCTATTCTCGACAACTTTTTATTTCGTCTCGAAGGAACTCGATTGTCTATGACGGCATCGGATCAGGAGACGACTATGACTACGGCTATCGATGTAATGGAAGCCGAGGGAGAGGGTGTTTTTGCTGTCAATGCGAAAATATTGCTCGAACCGTTGAAAGAGTTGCCCGATCAACCATTGACGTTTGAGATCGATGACAATAATTTGGAAATATTCCTCTACTTCCAGAACGGACGCTATAACTTTATCGGGGTGAATGGTGACGAGTATCCTACCAAAATGCCGATGGATTCTTCTGCGGTATCGTTTTCTGTCGAAGCTCAACAATTACTTAACGGTATAGGTTGCACGTTGTTCGCTACTGCCGAGGACGAACTTCGGCCAATTATGAATGGTATATTCATGGATATTTTTGAAGATAGCGTTTCTTTCGTCGCTTCCGATACACACAAACTGGTTCGGTTCAAAAATCAGGGCATTGCCCCCGGTGTACGGGCAGCGTTTATACTACCGAAAAAGCCGGCCAATTTGTTGAAGGCTATACTCCCGAAAGAGAGTGGAAAGGTAGAGTTGGCTTTTGATTCGAAAAATGCATGTTTCAAACTTTCGGATTTTGTTTTGAATTGCCGGCTTATCGAGGGTAATTATCCCAATTACAACTCGGTTATTCCGACGAATAATCCCAATCGTTTAATTATCGACCGCGCTTTGTTTGTCAACGTTTTGCGTCGTGTATCCGTATTTGCCGATGCTGCTTTGGGATTGGCTAAATTACAACTGAAAAACGGGGAGTTGGTCGTATCTACCGAGAATAAGGACTACTCGATTTCGGCAGAGGAAAAAGTGGCATGCAATTATACCGGCGACGATTTGACTATTGGATTTAAAGCTTCGTTTTTGATAGAAATCTTGAATAATATATCGGCGACCGAGGTACTCGTAGAACTTTCGGATCCGACTCGCGCCGGGGTGATCCTGCCGCTGGAAAATAAAGAAAATGAAGATTTGTTGATGCTGTTAATGCCGATGATGCTCAGCGATTTTTAATAAATTCTAAGCGATTGAATAACAGAAAATGAATTTGAACTTAAAGAATCCGCTTGTCTTTTTCGACTTGGAAACGACCGGAACGAATATAACGACCGACCGAATTATAGAGTTGGCTTATGTAAAGGTGTTTCCGAACGGAAAAACAGAAGAAAAAGATATTTATATCAATCCGGGAATGCCCATTCCTCCGGCTTCGACGGCCGTTCACCATATTACAGACGAAATGGTGGCCGATAAGCCGCTGTTCAAAGATGTGGCGCGGAATATTGCGAAGGTGTTCGAAGGAGCCGATATTGCCGGATTTAACTCCAATCGTTTTGATGTTCCTCTACTTATAGAAGAGTTGTTGAGAGCCGGGGTCAATCTCGATATATCGAAAAGGAAGTTTGTCGATGTACAAACTATCTATCATATCATGGAGCCTCGCACGTTAAAAGCCGCTTACAAATTCTATTGTGGAGCGCCGTTGGTCGATGCCCATTCGGCTTTGGCCGATACGCGGGCGACTTATGAGGTGTTTAAGGCTCAGCTCGACCGTTATACAGAGGAGATGAAAGAAGAGTACGAGGGAAAGTATCTCACGAACGATATAGACTCGTGGGTATCGTTTTCGACTCAAAATAGAAATGTAGATTTCGCAGGGCGTATTATTCTTAATGAGTACGATGTGGCTGTATTTAATTTTGGGAAATACAAAGGGCGTTCCGTCGAGGAAGTTTTCCAATTAGAACCGAGTTATTACAGTTGGATGATGCAGGGCGATTTCCCGTTGAATACGAAAAACGTCATAACTGAAATATATACTCGCGCACGCCGGCGTTTCTAAATTGCGTAAAAAATAGGGCTTCAACGATGTTGAAAGGAAAACATATCATATTGGGTATTACGGGTAGTATAGCCGCGTATAAAGCAGCCTATTTACTGCGTCTGCTGATAAAGCGGGGAGCCGAAGTACAAGTGGTAATGACTCCCTCGGGGAAAGAATTCATTACGCCGGTTACCTTGTCTTCGCTGAGCGGCAAGCCTGTGGTTAGTGAGTTTTTTACGGCCAATACCGGCGAATGGCATAGCCACGTTGATTTGGGGCTTTGGGCAGATGCTTTGCTCATTGCACCGGCCACGGCTGCGACAATCGGTAAGATGGCCAACGGGATAGCCGATAATATGCTTGTTACGACTTATCTGTCTTGTAAAGCTCCTGTTTTTGTGGCTCCGGCAATGGATTTGGATATGTATGCCCATGCTTCGACACAACGTAATTTGGATATGTTGAGGTCATATGGAAATCATATCATAGAACCGGTTACCGGTGAGTTAGCCAGTCATCTTACCGGCAAAGGACGTATGGAAGAACCCGAGAAGATAGTCGAAATACTCGATCGTTTTTTTGAAACTTCTAAGCCGCTTTCCGGGAAAAAAGTCTTGATTACAGCGGGACCTACTTACGAGAAAATCGATCCGGTGCGTTTTATCGGTAACTACTCGTCCGGGAAAATGGGATTTGCCCTTGCAGAAGCCTGTGCCGAGGCGGGAGCCGAAGTTATGTTGGTTGCTGGCCCGGTGAGTCTGAAAACGAATCATTCATCGATCGACCGTATCGATGTCGAGTCTGCCGAAGAAATGTATCGGGCTGTGCTATCCGAGTACGACCGGTCGGATATAGCGATCATGTGTGCGGCCGTCGCCGATTATGCTCCCGAAACGGTAAGCGATGTGAAATTGAAACGAACAGGTGAAGATCGGATTCTTCGGCTTCGACCGAATCCCGATATAGCGGCAGAGTTGGGACGAAGAAAAAGACCCGGACAGTGTTTGGTGGGTTTTGCTCTCGAAACCAATGACGAGGAAATGAATGCCCGTTTGAAGATGGAGAAAAAGAATCTCGATTTTATCGTTTTGAATTCGTTGCGGGATGCAGGTGCAGGATTCCAATGTGATACGAATAAGGTAACTGTTATCGGCAAGCAGGGAGATCCGGTGGAGATTCCGTGTAAGCCCAAGATCGAGGTCGCTGCTGATATTGTGGATATTATCGGCCGTTATGTGTCGGAGGATCGTTGAATCGTTAAACGGTAGAAACTCCTCCAATTGAGTGTCTTGAATAAGAGAGATGATATGAAAAGAAATGTCTTGTATTTTTTACTTCTCCTCCTTCCTTCCCTGTCAGCTGCACAGGAGTTGAATTGTCGTGTAGAGGTGAATAGTGACCAGATACAGGGCACGAATAAAGAGGTGTTTACGACTTTAAAGGAAGCTATAACCGAGTATATTAACGATAGAAAATGGTCTACGGCTCAAATTTCGCCGGTCGAACGGATAGATTGCTCCATGCTTTTTACCGTTAAGGAATATACCGATAATCGGTTTGTCTGCGAGTTGCAAGTGCAATCGCGGCGTCCGGTATATAACAGTTCCTATACGACGACACTCATCAATTTCAAAGATACCAAAGTAGAGTTCAATTATCAGCAATACGAACCGCTTGTATTTTCCGAGACAAGTATAGAGAGTAATCTCACGGCTGTTATCAATTTTTATGTTTACATGATTCTCGGAGTCGATTTCGACAGTTTCTCGCCTATGGGGGGAACTCCATTCTATGAATTGGCACATCAAGTGGTGAATCTTGGACAATCTTCTATGGAAGCCGGTTGGAAGGCTTTTGAAGATACCCGTAATCGTCATGCTTTATTATCGGCGTTTATCGAGCAGGGCACTGCCGGATTTCGACAGTTATGGTATGACTATCATCGAGGCGGTTTGGACGAAATGGCTTTGAGTGTAGATAAAGGACGGGCAAAAATAACCGATGCTATACAGCAATTACAGAAAGTATACGAAGCTGCACCGATGTCGGTACTCATTCCTTTATTTAAAGATGCGAAACTCGATGAATTGGTAAATGTGTATTCAAAAGCTCCGGTTTCAGAAAAAGAATCGGTATATAAAACGTTGAGCGGCATCTATCCTACCGAGAATACGATACTCGAGAAAATACGTCAGACAGAAAGATAAAGTGTAGTTACTATGATCAAGAAATTGAGTATTCGCAATTATACGCTTATCGATGAACTCAATATTGAATTTAACTCGGGTTTTTCGGTGATAACAGGTGAAACGGGGGCTGGTAAATCTATCATATTAGGTGCATTGTCGTTGATATTGGGGCAGCGTGCCGATTTGAAATCATTGAAACGTACCGATGAAAAGTCGGTAATAGAAGGTCTTTTCGATATATCGTCGTATCATCTGCAATCTTTTTTTGAAGAGAACGAACTGGACTATGATGCTAAGGAGTGTATTTTGAGGAGAGAGATTCTTCCGTCGGGCAAGTCGAGGGCTTTTATCAATGATACGCCGGTTTCTGTGACTCAGTTGAAATCATTAGGAGAACAGCTTATCGATATACATTCTCAGCATCAGAATCTTTTGTTGGCCGATTCTCATTTTCAGTTACGTGTTGTCGATACAATGGCCGGAGATTTTAGTTTATTGTCCGATTATCAACGGGAGTATCGTTCGTGGCGTGAATTATTGAGAGAATATGCTCGATTGCAAGATGAAAATCGATTGGGTAGGGAAGAAGAAGATTACTTGCGGTATCAGTTGTCCCAGTTAGAGGCGGCACAATTGAAAGAAGGAGAGCAAGAAGAATTGGAGGTAGAGCAGCAAACGTTGCAACATGCCGAGGAAATAAAGGGCGAGTTGGCGGCTATTCAGGGATATTTGCATGAAGAAGAGACTGGTGTTGTTCCTCTCCTGAATGCAGCATTGTCCAAAATGAAATCTCTCTCCCGGTTATATCCCGAAATCGATGAGTTGGTGGGACGGATTGAATCGGATTATATCGATTTGAAAGATATAGCTTCGTCGGTCGATCATTCCCAAGATAGTCTGAGTGTAGATCCCGATCGATTGTCTTGGGTTGAAAATCGTCTGGATATTTACTACTCTTTGCAGCAGAAGCATAGGGTGAGTACGACCGTTGAATTGTTGGCTCTGAGAGATTCTTTTGCCGATAAGTTGACCCGTATCGAAAATTTCGATGAGGAACTGTCGGAGCTAAGGCGAAAAATCGAGGTGCAGGAGCGAAGGGTGAGTGAGCTTGTTGGCAAACTTTCGGCAGAACGGAGAAAAGCTGCCGATCAAATATCCCGAACGTTGACTGAAAGGGTGAAACCTTTGGGGATGCCGAATTTACGGTTCGAAATAGAAATTTCTCCTCGTCAGCAATATGACGAAAATGGAGGTGATATTATTCGTTTTTTGTTTTCTGCCAATAAAAATCAACCGTTACAACCAGTATCCGAGGTCGCTTCTGGTGGAGAAATATCGAGATTGATGCTTTCGTTGAAAGCTCTCATTGCTCATGCTATGGCATTACCCTCGATTGTTTTTGACGAGGTCGATACGGGTGTGTCGGGAGAGATTGCCGATAAGATGGCCGGAATTATGAGGGAGATGTCCGAGTGCATGCAGGTGATCAGTATCACTCACCTGCCACAGGTCGCTTCTCTGGGACAAACGCATTATCGGGTTTATAAAAGTGATACGGAAACATCGACAGCCACTCATTTGATTAAGTTATCGGAAAAAGAGAGGATCGAGGAAATCGCTCGTATGCTGAGTGGTTCCTCTTTGACAGCTGCGGCTTTGGATAATGCTCGTGAATTATTGAAACGTAATGACTTGAAAGATGGAAAAAAATGAAATGATTTTTGGCATCCGAGCTGTAATAGAAGCAGTGGAAGCCGGAAAGGAAATAGATAAGATTCTGATAAAAAAAGACCTTCAAGGCGATTTGGCGAAAGAACTTTTCGATTTGATAAAAGGTCGTGGATTTTTTGTCCAGCGTGTACCGGTCGAACGATTGAACCGGATTACCCGCAAAAATCATCAAGGAGTGATCGCTTTTATCTCGGCGGTGTCGTATCAGCGGTTGGGAGATATAATCCCTTCTTTGTTCGAGGAGGGTAAGGTTCCATTCATTGTTCTTCTCGATGGAGTTACCGATGTACGTAATTTTGGAGCGATTGCTCGAACGTGTGAATGTACAGGTGTAGATGCCATTGTGTTACCCGAACGGGGAAGTGTCAGTGTGAATGCCGATGCGGTAAAAACTTCGGCGGGAGCTTTGTTGCATATCCCTGTTTGTCGAGAGCGCTCGATACATAGTGCTATTCGTTATTTGAAAGATAGCGGGATTAAAGTGGTCGCTGCTTCTGAGAAGGCTGTTACGAATTACACACGGGTGGATTATACGGTTCCCGTAGCAGTGGTTATGGGCGCTGAGGATACAGGGGTCGATGCCGATAATTTACGTTTGTGCGACGAGATGGTTGCTATCCCTCAGGTTGGGAACATCGGTTCGCTCAATGTTTCTGTGGCAGCAGGCGTCATGATGTATGAAGTGGTTAGACAAAGATTTAGCGGCGATTCAGTTTTTTGATTTATAGAGAAGAAGGAATAAAGTTTTACAAATAATAAACTTCATTCCTTCTTCTCTATAAGCCTAAAACATCGTATTTTACTTTTTATTCTTAACGGTTTTTAATCTGTAATGCTCTGGTTTAGCAGGGGTATTCATTTGGTCGTCAAGAATAACGACCGTTGTATCGCTTTCTACCCACAAATTGACGGTTTGATTCGATCCGCTGTCGGGGACTAGCTTGTAAACTTTGGCTGCTTTATCTTTTTTAGTCCCTTTATGTGATAGCTTTTTCCCTTTACTGTTTATTTTTTTTCCGCTTTTCCCATCGGCTGTTATATAGGTTGTTGTCATTTGGTATACGCCATTGACACTGTCTATCTTTTGGGTAATGATTACCAAGTAGTCCATACTGTCTTTTTTCCCGGAAGCTGTCGGTACTGTACCTTCATAAGCGAATACATCTACCAACCCGGTCGAGTCGGTTCCTACGATTTCTACGGCTTCGCCTTCGCCGGTCATCTGATTTTGTTTATTGTTTGACTGGCAAGCGATAAGAGCTGCCACGGCGAATAATGTAAAAACAAATTTTTTCATATCGTTATATATTGGTTTTTCCCTATAACATGTTGAAGCAATAAAAAGTTTACCCGAGTTGATAAAATCGCCGCGAAATTGTTTGAATAGATTCTGCGTGCCAACGGGCTATTTTTTCTCGTCCGCATTCCGATAGAAGTATTTTGCAATCTGCGTAGTTATCCATAAAAAGATTTTCGGTGAGAAGCGCGGGGCAAACAGATTCTCTTAATATACCGAAATTCTCTTCTTTACAACCTCGAAAACGAAGTTCGGGAAAATGATTTTTCCAAAGGTCTTGAAATATTTCGGCGTATGATTTGCTTTTGTGACTACTTAAATAGGTAAACACTTCTCCACCGCTTCCTCCACCGGCATTCGCATGGATAGAGATAAGTAAACAATCACTTTGTTTGGCGATCGTATTGGCCCGTTTGCAGCGTTCCGATAAAGAAATATCTTCTTTTTCGGGTACTAGTCGGACACAAGAGATACCGGCCTTTTTCAATAGAATTTCTATTCGGGATACGATGTCGCGGTTAAACTCCCATTCGAATAGTTGACTACCGTCGGGCCATATAGGAGACCTCTTTCCCGGTGTATCGTATCCGTGCCCGTTGTCTAAAAGAATTTTTACCATAGTTCGATTTTATTTGGGTGGACAAATTTAGGGGGCTAGATGTTTATATTTATGGCATAATGATATACAGTAACAACAATTAGGTATGGCAAAGTACTTATTTCACCTAAAAAGGGGATTGTATAACTCTTGGGAATGCTGTTCCTTTGTCATGTCGAAACAATGATATTTCGCTATATTTGTAGAATATAGGATGCGGTTCGGCAGAGTCAAATCGGAAATGAGGTTTCCGTTTGCCTTTGCGCTCACCTTTGGTTATATTTGTATTTCAATGATACAAAAAAGTAAAAGAAAAAAATATGTATAAACTCGGAGCATATAATCAGAATAACCGAATGAGCGATTTGGTTTGTGACAATTACCCTGTGTTGTTAGTCATGAGCCGTTTCGGCATCGCGTTGGGTTTCGGCGATAAAAGTATCGGGGAGGTTTGTCGGGAAAATGGCGTACATACCGAAACATTTTTGGCCGTAGTTAATTTATTGTTAGACGAGGGTGATGTCGATGACTATAAAAATGTTATATCTGCCGGGGCTTTATTGGAGTATTTACATAATTCTCACGACTATTTTCTGAATTTCAGATTACCGGCTATTCGTTGTAATCTACTGAATGCGATAGATGGAGGAGAGAAAGATATTTCTATTGCAATTCTTCGGTTTTTCGACGAGTATGTAGCCGAGGTTCAGAAACACATGCGGTATGAAGAGAGTACTGTTTTTCCTTATGTAAACTCTTTATTGGCAGGTGTAAAGCCCGATATGTACAGTATTGCGATATTTCGAAAACGACACGATCAGGTTGAAGCGAAATTGACCGAACTGAAAAATATATTGATAAAATATTATCCGGCATCGAGTAGTAATGAGCTGAATAGCGTGTTGTTCGATATATTTACATGCGAACAGGATTTAGCTTCGCATAATTATATAGAGGATTATCTTTTTATTCCGGTCATTCAAAAGCTGGAATATAATATAGAAAGAAAAAAATGAAGCCTGTATTAAAAGTCGTCATAGCAGAACCTTCATTGATTATCCGTAAGGGATTATTGACTGTGTTGAAAAAACTGTCGACTCTCAATATCGAAGCGGCCGAAGTTGCCGATATGCAGCAGCTCCCAGCATTATTGTCGTGGCGTAGGCCAGATATATTGATTATAGATCCGGGATTGGCAGGTATATCGTCTATTATACAATTTAAGAAGAGCCTTGAAGGTCTCTCATTGAAATGCATTGCTTTACAGCATTCTTTGGCAGATGCTTCGGTTTTAAAAATGTATGATGGAGTCATCTCGGTGTACGATTCGGCAGAGCAGATTAAGGAAACGTTTGAATCGATGGTGCAGACTTCTTCTGAGAAAGAAGAACGACAAGAACCGCTCACCGAGAGAGAAAAAGAGATTATTATAGGCGTTGTGAAAGGAATGACCAACAAGCAGATCGCTGAAAAATTGTGTTTGTCTGCCCATACGGTCATAACCCATAGGAGAAACATCGCAGGGAAATTGCAAATACATAGTCCGGCTGGATTGACGATCTATGCCATAGTGAATAAATTTGTGGATATCAATGATATAAAAGATTCCATTTATAGTCGTGAGGAGTGATTACTTCGTTATATAAGTTATTTGATGTTGTTTTTGGGAAAATCCGCCTATTGGTTAGGCGGATTTTTTCATGGTGATAAATGGTAGGAAGTTGGTATGATGTAAATTTGTTTCGACTATCTTTGCATTATAAAAAAGAAAGAATGATTAAAGCCCTGTTTTTCGATATTGACGGTACACTTGTGAGTTTTCATACTCATCGTATTCCTCATTCTACGGTAGAATCGTTGGAGAAAGCCAAAAAGAAAGGATTGAAAATCTTTATCTCTACGGGACGACCTTTGACTTATATCAATAATCTCGATGATATCAAAAGCCTTATTGATGGATATATTACTACGAATGGTGCTTATATATTGGTCGGAGATAAGGTAATCGCTTGCCATGCAATTCCCAAAGAAGATGTTTGTGCAATGATGAAATTTTCCGATGAGCGGAAATTCCCGTGTATATTGGTGGGAGAATCGGAAGCTCTGGTCTATAATACGACTCGGGAAATCGAAGAATTTTTCCATCGGTTTCTCGATTTGAACGATATCTCCGGTAATATCTCTTTGAGTACTCTTTTACAACAACGTATTATACAGATGACACCGATTATTACAGCCGAGGAAGAGGCAGAGATTATGCCTTGTTTATCTTCTTGTGAGTCCAGTCGGTGGTATCCTGCTTTTGCCGATGTAACCGCTAAGGGAGTAGATAAAGGAGAAGGTGTGAAATCGGTTGCAAAATATTGTGGTTTTTCCATAAGCGAAGTAATGGCGTTTGGCGATGGAGGAAACGATACCAATATGTTGAAAGTTACGGGTATTGGTGTCGCTATGGGTAATGCCGGAGATTCGCTAAAAAAGGTAGCCGATTATGTGACAACTACTGTCGATGACGATGGTATAAAACGAGCTTTGGAGCATTTTCATGTAATATAAAAACCGCCCGATAATATAAAATCGGGCGGTTTTCTATATATGATCGGTTGTTTTTGTTTTTACGGTATTACCACACTAAACTCAGCGATAGAGGTCTTTTGGTTTCCGTTTATCTCTTCGATGGGTTCTAATTTCAAGTATCTTGTTTCCAAGACTTTCCCGAACGTGACGAATTGAGGAATAGGATTGTTCTTTATGTTGCTGAATTCACCGTTAAGTATAATGCCTTTCCATTCTTTTCCGTCGTTACTTTGATACAAATTATAGTGGAAAATAGTCCCATCGGTATTCCCTTCTTGTACCGGTGTGTAACAGAACCCTTTTATGCTTCGTATTTCTCCGAGATCGATGAGGATAGGAGAAAGACCGTCGCTGTAAATAGCAGTCTCGATTTTTTTGTCAATAGCTTCTACTGCTTTTTTATCTCCGATGAGACACTCTTGGGGAGTGAAAACCGAATTTTGTGCTTCTTCTGATTTTTCTATAATAGGGTTTGCATAGAATATTCCGGTTCGTAATATGGAGAAATCGGCTCTTGTCCGATTAATAGTCACTCTTAATTTGTCGGCGATAACATCGTCGAATCTCACCAGACGTTTATATCCTATTGTTGTGCCTTCGGAGATTTTTTTCCATACTCCGTTTATCGAAGCCTCTACGGTAAATGCTTCAATTCGTTGTCCGTTCTGTATATCCTCTTGCAGTAAGAGTGTATTCACGGGAGTCGTAGCCGTTATATTTATCTCGAAGGAATCGCTCTCTTTCCCGGTAATTTTTTCGTGAGAAGTTTTTCCATAATCGGTTGCAAATGTATGGCTTATATATTGAGCCAGTTCTTGAAGCCGTTTGGCGTCGTTTTCATGAATCAACCCCCTTGTGTCGGGAGGAATATTGAGCAGTAAAACAGAATTGTATCCTACCGATTTGAAATAGATGTCCACCAATGTAGAAAGCGATTTTACCTTATCGTCTTCTTCCCGATGATAGAACCAGCCCGGACGAATCGATACATCGACTTCTGACGGGTACCAAAATAATTCGGTCGCTTGTTCTAAAAGGGCTCGACTGCCGAGGTCTTCCGATTTGTTTTTTAATCCTAATACGGTGTTAATACTGTCTGAACGGGAATATATACCGGGAACAAGAGCTGTTGCGCTCCATTCGGTTTCCCGCCCATATCCTTTTTCGTTTCCTACCCATCTTACGTCGTCTCCCATGATAGCCATGACAGCGTTGGGTTGTAACTTTTGTATGGTTTTATAGAACTGATCCCAGTCATATTCTTGTTTTTTACCATTAGGACCTTCACCGCAAGCACCGTCGAACCAAACTTCGTGTATCTCTCCGTAGTTTGAGAGCAACTCGGTAAGTTGTTCGATGAAAAATTTATTGTATTCGGGCGAGTTTCCGTAGCAAGATGCATTTCTGTCCCACGGAGATAGGTAGACACCGAATTTGAGACCATATTTGTCGCAAGCCTCTTTCATCTCTTTGACTACATCGCCTTTTCCATCTTTCCAGGGTGATGAAGCGACCGAGTGACTGGTTGTAGCAGTGGGCCATAAACAAAAACCATCGTGATGTTTGGCTGTGAGAATCGCCATTTTAAATCCGGCATCTTTCAGCGTTTTTACCCATTGTTCGGCGTCTAACTGAATGGGGTTAAAAAGTTTGGGATCTTCCTTCCCGTCTCCCCATTCCCGATTGGTAAAGGTGTTTATACCGAAGTGTAGAAATGCGGTCAGTTCCAATTGCTGCCATGCTAGTTGTTGAGGTGTAGGTGTCAGGTGTGCTGCCATTTCGACTTTTTGTTCGATTGTCGAGCCTTCGGGAAAAACGAGATGTTTTTCGTAATATTGTTTTTTGTTCGACTGACAACCTGCGAATAGAGCACAAATAGTGAGAAAAACACATGTATTTTTCATTGGGTATAAATAATTAGTTTCCGTACAAAGATAATGATTCTATACAAAAAATAAAATACCTGTAAAATGTATGCTTTTGTTATAAAATATAACAAGCGTTTAATAGGTGCATATCAGATTTTATTCGCTTATTCCATAGTAGTTTCCGTTTCCTCGTTTCGTATTTTACCTTGTATTCTTATGGGTTTGGAAAAATATGCCCGGAATTTCGGGAGATAAGTGTGTCATATATGTGATTAGCGTAAAGTCTTCCTATGGGGAGAAATATTTCTTTCCCGATAAGTTTTATTTTTTTCTTGGAAAACATTTCGATTTTTTCGATAGGTACGATATATGAACGGTGAATGCGGAGAAAATTTTCTTCGGGCAAAATTTCTTGAATCGTTTTCATGTTCGTTCGGGACAGTATGTATCCCCCGTTTTCCCGAAAAATTTTAGTATAGTTTTCCATCGCTTCGATATATAGAATGTCATTAATGGGAATTGTTACGTTGGCGTATTCTTGTTTGATAACGATATTCTCGGGGACTTTTTCTGTTTCTATTCTGCGAATGGCTTTCTCGACAGCTTTTTTAAATCTTTCGTAAGCAAACGGTTTGTGTAGGAAATCTACGGCATCGAGGTCGAATCCGTTGAGAGCGTATTGAGCGTGTGCAGTGGTGAATATAAAGCAACACTCTCTGGGTAGAGCGTGAGCGATATCCAGTCCGTTGATACTATTCATTTCTATATCGAGGAAAACCAAATCGGGTTTGTGTCGTTTGATCTCTTCCAACCCAATACGAGGTTCGCTGAATGTCGAAAGATCCAAATTTCCAAACCGCTCACAAAATTGAGTGATGACAAGTAAAGCAAGGGGCTCGTCGTCAATAGCTATACAAGAAAATTTTTTCATTGTAGTCGAATAGTTAGTCTGATTTTATATTGTCGGTTTTCTTGGACAGTCGTTAAATTAAAGCGACCCGGATAGAGCAATTCTAATCGCTTGCGGCAATTTTCGATGCCGATAGCAGGGGTCTTTTCCTTTTTTTCTTTCATGACCGTATTTTCTGTTTCGAAAAGGAGTTGTCCGTTTTTCACTATAATTCTGATGAGTACAGTGCAATCTATATCGGAAGATGTACCGTATTTAAAAGCGTTTTCCACGAATGTAATAAGAATCATAGGAGGAATTGGAGCTTGGTCATCGTCGGTTTGCGTTTCGAAAGAAATGTGGGTATGTTTATTTAGTCTGAGAGCTTGTAAATCGACATATTGGCGAATATAATCTATCTCGTTACAAACGGGAATGGTTTCTGATGTAGTTTGTGCATACATATATTTGAGAATGTTGGAGAATTGAATGAATGCCGATTCTGTTTTATCGGATTTGGTCAAAACCAAACCATATAATGCATTGAGTGTATTGAATAGAAAATGAGGATTGATTTGTGCCTTGTAAAGAGCCAATTCCGCTTTATTCTTTTCTGCTTCGATTTCTTGTTTGGACAGAATTTGGCGAAATAGTTCGAATGTCAGTTCTATGGCGAGACTGAATCCGGTGACGATGAGAAAGAAAAACCATACGGTTTGTGTTCGCATGTGCTGTCGTATACCCAAGTCCAGAGAAGAAGTGGAAAACTTGTCTTTTGGAATAGGTATCTGGCTGAGTCCCCATGTGATTATCAATAGAGCCGCTATAAGAAAAAAAACTTGTCCGAATTTATGTCTTAAAAAAAGTGAGGGTATGTTGGCTTTGCGGTAAGTAAAATAAAGGGCATATAAGTAAACGATCAATGTTAACATGAAATAGGTGTGGTGTATGATCCATTTTTCCACAGGAGCTAACATGATGATCACTGGTAGTATAACCAAACAAAAAAGTAAGTCTATGTATGTACTGATACGAGTCTGCCTCATATTTTCATTTGTGTGTCGGTTTATATTGAAGGGAGAGTAGTCGTTGAAAAATTTCTTTTATGACAAAGGTAGAGCTTTCTTGTGAATTTGTCAATTGTCATCATTTGCTGTTCGGCATCACTTTTTAGTCGTTTATCAATACATGTTTATCTGGTAGCAATATAATTTATAAATTTGAGAATTACTTTTCGGGGTAACGAAGATTAATCGCAAATTAAATAATCATCACATAAAACAGTAAAAATGAAACAATTTATTATTGCTATGGCTGTATTGTCTATGCTCTTGGCATGTAAAGAATCCCAACGAAGAGAAGGCACAGCAATGTACAAAACAATTACCGTAGAACCGACAAATAGGACTTTAAAGTCGGGATATACGGCGACACTGCGTGGACGCCAATTTGTAGAAGTACGTCCGCAAGTAAGCGGAATTATTACCGAAATAAAGATAAACGAAGGTGATGCCGTTCATAAGGGACAAACACTTTTTATCATAGATCAAGTGCCTTATAAAGCAGCTCTTGAAACTGCTGTGGCTAATGTGAAAAGTGCCGAAGCCAAGTTGGCTACGGCTCGACTTTCTGCTGAAAGCAAGGCCGAACTTTTTAAAGAACAGGTCGTTTCTGAATTTGATCTTCAAACGGCAAAAAATGAATTAGCCGAAGCAGAAGCGGCTTTGGCCCAAGCGAAAGCACAAGAAACAAATGCTCGTAACGATCTTTCATATACAGAGGTTAAAAGTCCGGTAGACGGTGTTGCTAGTATGATTCCTTATCGGGTGGGGGCTTTGGTGAGTAGTACTATTTCCGAACCTTTGGTATCGGTGTCTGACGATCAAGAAGTGTATGCCTATTTTTCCATGTCGGAGAATCAAATTCTCGACTTGCTTCAACAATATGGTTCTCTGCAAAAGGCGATGTCGCAAATGCCTGACGTAGAACTTACATTGAGCAATGGTAAGGCTTATGTACAACAGGGTAAGATTGATGCCATTAGTGGAACCGTCGATGAAAGTACCGGAGCAATCAGTTTGCGAGCCTCTTTTTCTAATCCCGACGGACTGTTACGTAACGGTGGAAGCGGGACGGTTCTTATTCCTACGGTAAGAAAAAATTGTATCGTTATTCCTCAGACGGCCACTTATGAGTTACAAAATCGGATATTCGTTTACAAAGTTGTTGAAGGAAAGGCGAAATCTGCTCCGGTCGAGGTATTTAAATTGAATAATGGTACAGAGTATATCGTAGAATCGGGTCTTAATTCGGGTGATGTCATTATTGCCGAGGGAGCCGGATTAGTACGAGAGGGAACGATAATAGAAAGTCAGACGACCCAAGAATAACGTGTTGCCATGAAAATAAAAGTATTTATAGATCGCCCCATATTGGCGGGCGTTATATCCGTCGTGATACTCATTATTGGATTGATAGGTCTTTCCCAGTTGCCCATAGAACAATTCCCGGAGATAGCTCCTCCTACGGTTAGTGTTTCGGCCAGTTACACAGGGGCTAATGCCGAAACTGTGCAAAAGAGTGTGGTCGTACCTTTGGAAGAAGCTCTCAATGGAGTGGAGAATATGATGTACATGGTTTCATCATCTACGAATACTGGCTCTGCGAGAATTACAATCTATTTTCGTCAGGGTACAGATCCCGATATGGCGATGGTTAATGTACAAAATCGTATAGCTAGTGCTCAGGGGCTTTTGCCTGCCGAGGTTACGCGGAGTGGAATTACGGTTCGTAAACGACAGACGAGCAATATTAAAGCATTGGCTCTTTATAGTCCAGATAATTCATTCGATGAAAGTTTCTTGAACAACTATTTGAAAATAAATATTGAGCCCCGTCTTTCTCGTATAGCTGGTGTTGGCGAGGTGAATGTGATGGGAGCCGATTATTCGTTGCGTATTTGGCTCGATCCGGGTAAGATGGCAAAATACGGGTTGGTCCCGACAGATATAACGACGGTTCTCGATGAACAAAATTTGGAGGCTCCTACCGGTACTTTGGGTGCGGAGTCGGAAAATACGTTTCAATATGTATTGAAATACCGGGGGCGTTATGAAGACGAGAAAGATTATGAAAATTTGGTAATCAAGTCTCTTGCCAGTGGAGAAGTGTTAAGATTGAAAGATGTTGCTCGGATAGAGCTGGGTTCCCGTACTTACACTTATATTGGAGAGGTGAATGGACATCCCGGCTCTAACTGCATGATCGCGCAAACTTCCGGTTCGAATGCGAATGAGATTATCGAGGAGGTAGACAAAGTCGTAGCTGAAATTTCAAAATCTTTGCCTAAGGGTATGGAGTTGGTAGATTTGATGAGTTCCAAAGACTTTCTCGATGCTTCTATCAAGAACGTGATAAAAACATTGGTCGAAGCTATCCTTTTGGTAATATTTGTTGTGTATGTATTTTTGCAAAGTATGCGATCGACGCTCATACCTTCTATTTCTATCATTGTCTCTCTGATAGGTACGTTTGCTTTCCTTTATGCGGCCGGTTTTAGTCTGAACATGTTGACTTTGTTCGCACTGGTGTTGGTAATCGGGACGGTAGTCGACGATGCGATAGTTGTGGTCGAGGCTGTACAGGCTAAATTCGATGAGGGATATAAATCTTCCTATTTGGCAACCGTCGATGCAATGGGAGGTATAACGTCGGCATTGATTACGACCACTTTTGTTTTCATGGCAGTGTTTATACCTGTTTGTTTCATTGGCGGTACGACCGGAACGTTTTATACGCAGTTCGGTCTCACTATGGCAGTAGCGGTAGCGATTTCGATGGTCAATGCGTTGACTTTAAGTCCGGCATTGTGCGCTTTGATTATGACCCCTCACGTGATTGGAAAAGGAGGCAAAATGAGTTTTTCTTCTCGTTTCCATATGGCATTTGATACGGCATTTCATCGTATCGTGATGAAATATAAAACCGGTGTGTTTTTTATGTTTAAACATAAATGGTTGGCTGGTGTATTGTTGGTAATTGCTGGCGCCGGATTGTTTATTTTGATGAAAACGACGAAAACCGGACTTGTGCCGCAGGAGGATATGGGAACTATTTTTGTAGATGTACGAACTTCTCCCGGAACGAATTTGGAGCAAACTAAGGTTGTAATGGACGAAATCGACAGGCGTATCAAGGATATTCCTCAGGTTCGTATATTCTCTAAGGTGACAGGTAATGGTATGATCAGCGGTCAAGGGGCATCGAACGGTATGTTTATCATTCGTTTGAAACCCTGGGACGAACGGACGGGCGATGAAGATGAAATAAATGCCGTTATCAATGAAATATATAAACGTACAGACGATATATCTTCGGCACAGATTATGGCTTTTGCACAACCGATGATTCCCGGCTATGGCGTGAGCAGTGGATTTGAAATTTATGTGCAGGATCAAAAGGGAGGTACGATTGAGGATTTGTTGAAATATACGCGTCAGATGATCGACGCTTTGAATGCCAGACCCGAAATCGCGCGTGCCACGACTTCGTTCGATACTAAGTTCCCTCAATATTTGGTCGAGGTAGATGCTGCCCGCTGTAAACGTAACGGAGTATCGCCGTCGGAAGTGCTGAATGTATTGTCGGGATATATAGGAGGAAACTATGCATCGAATATGAACCGTTTTTCGAAATTATATCGAGTGATGGTGCAGGCTTCACCGGAATTTCGGTTAGATACGGAAGCATTAAATAATATGTTTGTCCGTAATTCAGATGGTGAAATGTCCCCGGTTAGTCAATATTTGACACTGACTCGTGTGTATGGGGCTGAAACGCTGTCTCGTTTTAATCTTTTTTCGGCTATTAGTGTTAACGGCACACCTGCGGCAGGGTACAGCTCGGGACAAGCTATTCAGGCAGTTCGAGAGGTCGCGGAAGAGACGCTTCCCGAAGGCTACGGATTCGAGTTCGGAGGAATGTCTAGGGAAGAGGCATCGTCGGGTAGTACCACTACGTTGGTATTTGTGATATGTGTTGTATTTATCTATTTGATTTTATGTGCTTTATATGAAAGTCTTTTCATTCCCATCGCGGTAATTCTTTCCGTTCCTTTTGGTTTGGCCGGAAGTTTCTTGTTTGCTAAAATGTTTGGTTTGGAAAATAACATCTACTTGCAAACAGGACTAATCATGTTGATAGGATTGTTGGCGAAAACGGCGATTTTGTTGACAGAATATGCTTCGGAACGTCGTCGGCATGGTATGACAATTACCCAAGCGGCAATCTCGGCAGCTCAGGTTCGGTTACGTCCGATCCTTATGACTTCGCTTACCATGATATTCGGTATGTTACCTATGATGTTTTCGTCGGGTGTAGGAGCTAACGGGAATATTTCTATCGGTGTAGGAACTGTCGGTGGTATGTTAATCGGTACGATAGCTTTATTGTTTATTGTTCCTGTGTTGTTTATCGTATTCCAGACTTTACAAGAAAGATTAATGCCGGAACGTAAGTTACCCAAAATTGAAGAAAATAAATAAACTTGTGAATCATTGATATGAAAAGGATAATTATAGGTTTGTTATTATCGACCGGATTGAGCGGTTGCCACATATATAGGACGTATGAACGTCCTGAATTATCGGGAGTCGATAGTCTGTATCGAGTTCCGGCAATGACAGAAGATACGATGTCGCTTGCTGATTTTTCGTGGAAAGAACTTTTTACCGATACGGTTTTACAGCAGCTTATCGAAAAAGGAATAGCAAATAATACCGATTTGAATATAGCTCGATTGAAAGTGCGTGAAGCAGAAGCTTTGTTGACCTCTTCTAAGTTGGCGTATTTGCCTTCCGTGTCTCTTACTCCGCAGGGAACAATCAAGAGTATAGAAGGAAATAGTCCGACTAAGACGTATAATTTGGCTGCATCGGCCGATTGGGAATTAGATATATTCGGACGTCTCACTAATGCCAAACGAGAGGCAAAGGCTGTGTTAGAGCAAAGTCAAGCTTATAAGCAAGCCGTCCAGACTCAGTTGATCGCTACGATCGCAAATAGTTATTATACACTGTTGATGTTGGATAAGCAACTCGATATTAGTAAACGAACGGCCGAGATATGGGCAGAGAATTTACGCGTTATGAAGGCTTTGAAAAAAGCGGGGCAAACTACTGAAATGGCTGTTGCTCAAATCGAAGCAAGTAAATTGTCGGTCGATGCTTCTTTATTATCATTAGAACAGCAAATTACCGAGGTGGAAAATTCTTTATCGTCTTTATTGGGAGTAGTTTCTCAGAGGATAGATCGTTCGACATTGGATATGCAGTCCTTTCCCGATACTTTATCGGTAGGAGTACCTTTGCAGTTGTTGCAGAGACGCCCAGACGTACGTCAAAGCGAAGCTGCATTAGCCGAATCTTTTTATACGACAAATCGGGCTTATTCGGCTTTTTATCCTGCCATTACGCTAAGTGGTTCGGCGGGGTGGACGAATGCAGCCGGAGCTATTATTTCTAATCCGGGGGAATGGTTGTTTTCTGCGGTGGGGTCATTGGTACAACCGCTTTTCAACAGAGGACAGAATATAGCTAATTTGAAAGTTGCAAAAGCTCGACAAGAGGAGGCTTTACTCACTTTCCGCCAGACACTCCTTAATGCAGGGACAGAAGTAAATGATGCTTTGTTACAATGGCAAGTTGCACGCCGACGATTGGATTTGGATCGACAGCAAATTATCTCTCTTCAATCGGCAGTCAGGAGTTCCGAGCTGCTGATGCGTCATAGTTCACAGAACTATTTAGAAGTACTTACCGCACGCCAGACTCTTTTGGATGCCGAGTTATCGGCCGTATCCGATCGTTTTGAAGAGATACAGGGAGTTATTAATCTTTATCATGCGTTAGGCGGAGGATATTAGGTAAGAAATAATTTTATTATAATAAATGACTCACCCTAAAAGTTCGAACTTTTAGGGTGTTGTTCTTTGTGATTAGTATAGAAATCAAGGTCATAAATAAATCGAAATGATTAAATAACTTTCGTTTACTTTCGATTTATATCTTTTTGAGAAAAAATATTATCTTTGGCAAAATTATATATAAGTCAAATATAACAGTAAACTCTATATAGAGTTCGTTTTGTATTTGTCGCAAAGAAAGTACCAATGAAAGCAGAAACAAAATGTTGGATTATGGAGAGTTGTTTCGGTATTTTCACGGAAATAAGAAATAGTTGTTTAATATAATAAATACAAGACCTTCTAATATTTAAATGATTCTATGAAAACATTATTCCAATCTTTTTCTCCCTATTTAACGGGAGTAGCAGCGACTACTGTTGTTTTTTCTTTTTCGTCATGTAAGAAAGAAAATAAAGTTCCTCCTCGTTATAATATTGTTTATATTATGACAGATGACCATACCGGACAAATGATGAGTTGTTATGATACTCGCTATATCGAAACTCCTAACTTGGATAGAATTGCTCGGGACGGAGTTCGGTTCACGAATAGTTTTGTAGCGAATTCATTAAGTGGGCCGAGTAGGGCGTGTATGCTTACGGGTAAACACAGTCATGCGAATGGGTTCACCGATAATACGACTTGTGTATTCGATGGTTCGCAGCAGACGCTGCCTAAACTTTTGCAGACTGCGGGTTACCAAACCGCTATCGTGGGGAAATGGCATTTAGAGAGTATGCCTACGGGATTCGACTATTGGGAAATTCTTCCCGGTCAGGGCGATTACTATAATCCCGATTTTATAACGATGAATAATGATACGGTTCGAGAAAAGGGCTACTTAACTAATATTATTACCGACAAAAGTATAGATTGGTTGGAGAAAGGTCGTGATAAGGAGCAGCCCTTTTGTTTGTTTATTCATCATAAGGCTATTCACCGCGACTGGCTACCTGAATTGAAATATCTCACGTTATATGAAGATAAAGAGTTTTCAATGCCCGATAATTTTTATGATGATTACGAGGGGCGGCCGGCTGCTGCTGCGCAAACGATGAGTATTGCAAAAGACATGGATATTATTTATGATACGAAAATGTATCGTGAGGGAATGAAGTCACGTTTGAAGAAAGCCTATGGACGTAAGATAAAACGGCTTACTCCCGAAGATCGGGTAGCCTATGATGCGGTATATGATTCTATAACTGATGTATTTTTTCGGGAGAATCCACAGGGGAAGGAGCTGGTTGAGTGGAAATATCAACGGTTTATGCGTGATTATGCAAAAGTTGTGAAGTCGTTGGACGATAATGTCGGACGAGTGTTAGACTATTTGGAAAAGGCCGGGTTATTGGATAATACGTTGGTTGTCTATACTTCCGATCAAGGATTTTATATGGGAGAACATGGCTGGTTTGATAAACGGTTTATGTATGAAGAGTCTATGCGAACACCGCTTGTTATGCGTTTGCCGAAAGGTTTTCAAAAGCGAGGCGATATTACCGAATTGGTGCAGAATATAGATTATGCACCGACATTCCTCGAATTGGCCGGTGTGGAGATTCCCGATGATATACAAGGTATTTCATTGATGCCGTTATTGAAGGGCGAGCATCCGCAAGACTGGCGATCTTCTCTTTATTATCATTTTTATGAATATCCGGCAGAACACATGGTAAAACGCCACTATGGCGTTCGTACTGAACGTTATAAATTGATACATTTCTATGACGATATCGATCAATGGGAACTATACGATTTGCAAACTGATCCCACGGAAATGAACAATCTTTTCGATAAGCCGGGATATGAAAGTATAATCGAGAAATTGAAACAGGAATTGGTCGGACTTCAAACTTTATACGGAGATTCGATAGAGTACCGATTACGGGATAAAAAATTATAGGATAAAAATTAGGGAGAGAAATTTAGAAATAAGTTATTCAATATAAAGTTATGGTGATGAAGAAAGTTTTTTGGATTATTTTGTGTATGTTTTTTATCCCCCTAGTTACTTTTGCCGGGAATATGAAATTGCATTATGATCGTCCGGCAGAGTATTTCGAAGAGGCTCTCGTTATAGGGAATGGGACGATGGGAGCGACTTTATATGGCGGTGTAAAAAAAGATAAGATTTCATTTAACGATATAACACTTTGGACAGGAGAACCCGAAAGTGAAAATTCTTCTCCCGATGCTTTTAATGTTATTCCCGAAATCAGAGCTTTACTGGATAATGAGGATTATGAAGGGGCAGATAAGGCTCAATACAAGGTACAAGGACATTACAGCGAAAATTATCAACCACTTGGAACATTGACGATAGAATATCTTGATGATACAGCAGGTATTTCTGATTACCACCGATGGCTCGATATTGGTAATGCTACGGCACGAACGCAATACTTGAAGGACGGAAAACTTTTTACGAGCGATTATTTTGCATCGGCTCCCGATTCGGTGATTGTCATTCGTTTGAAATCTGAAAATAAGGAAGGAATTCATGCGTTGCTTTCGTTCGATTCTCCGTTACCTTATAGCTCGCAGGTGGCCGATAATGAAATATCTGTTGAAGGTTATGCGGCTTATCATTCGTTTCCGGTTTATTATAAGGCGGAAGATAAGCATCGCTATGATCCGGAAAGAGGCATTCACTTTAAGACTCTTGTGAGGGTTTTGAGTGTCGATGGGAGTGTAAAGAATCGATATTCGGATAGTCGTATCGAGATTGACGGGAGCACAGAAGTGCTCATTTTGATAGCGAATGTTACGAGTTTTAATGGTTTTGACAAGGATCCGGTTAAAGAGGGGCGTAATTATCGCAGTCATGTAGAAAAACGTATGAAGTGTGCCATCGGTAAAACTTATGATGCTTTGCGAGAGGCACATATTAGAGACTATAAATATTATTTCGACCGTGTAAAACTCGATTTAGGAAATACAGATGATGATATTGCGGCATTGCCGACAGACAAACAGTTACTTTTTTATACCGATTGTAAGCAACAAAATCCAGATTTAGAGGAACTTTATTTTCAATTTGGACGCTATTTGCTCATATCTAGCTCTCGTACTCCGGGAGTCCCGGCCAATTTGCAGGGCCTGTGGAACGAAAGTGTGCTTCCGCCTTGGAGCAGTAACTATACAGTCAATATTAATCTCGAAGAAAATTATTGGGCTTCCGGTACGACTAATCTGATAGAGATGCAATATCCGCTGATAGAGTTTATTGCTAATCTCAGTAAGACGGGAAGAAAAACCGCAAAGGATTATTATGGAGTAGAGCGAGGTTGGTGTTTGGGGCATAATTCGGATATTTGGGCGATGACGTGTCCTGTTGGTCTTAATGAGGGGGACCCTTCATGGGCTTGTTGGACGATGGGGGGTACATGGTTGTCTACTCACATTTGGGAGCATTATCTTTTTACATTGGACAAGGAATTTTTGTGTAAATTTTATCCTGTGTTAAAGGGGGCAGCAGAGTTTTGCATGGATTGGTTAGTCGAGAAAGATGGAAAACTTGTGACCTCTCCCGGAACCTCTCCCGAAAATAAGTACATTACGCCTGATGGGTATGTGGGGGCTACTTCCTATGGAAACACTTCCGATTTGGCGATGATACGCGAATGTCTTATTGATGCCGCCGAAGCCTCGAAGGTGCTCGGGGTGGATAAGTCTTTCAGGAAAAGAATTAAAAAGACTCTTTCTCGGTTGTATCCGTATCAAATTGGGACGGACGGTAATTTGCAAGAATGGTATTACGACTGGCAAGATCAAGACCCATATCATCGGCATCAATCTCATCTTTTCGGGTTGTATCCGGGGCATCATTTGTCGGTTGAGGAAACTCCTGAATTGGCGGCAGCTTGTGCCCGTACACTCCAAATTAAAGGCGATGATACGACCGGTTGGAGTACCGGGTGGCGTGTAAACCTTTTGGCTCGGTTACGAGACGGAGAAAAAGCCTATCATATGTACCGTAGGCTTCTTCGGTATGTCAGTCCCGATAACTATAAAGGAGAAGATACGCGGCGTGGGGGTGGAACTTACCCGAATTTGTTGGATGCTCATTCGCCTTTTCAAATAGATGGTAACTTTGGAGGGTGTTCGGGTGTTATAGAAATGCTCATGCAATCTTCAACCAATAAGATCGTTCTTCTTCCGGCATTGCCAGAGTCATGGGCCGATGGTAGAGTACAAGGTATTTGTGCTCGTGGCGGGTTTGTCGTCGATATGGAATGGAAAAATAGAGAAGTTGTGTCATTAATTGTCTCTTCCCTTAAAGGAGGACGAACTGAGATTTGCTTCAATGGAGTTTCGAAAAAAGTCGTATTTAAAGCCGGTGAGAAGAAAAGATTGTTGTAGTTGAAAAGTAGTATGCATTATTCTATTTTTAGTTAAATAGTTGTCTTCCTTTTTATCTTAACATCTGTTTCAACTTTATGAATTAACACTGCGAAATCCTTCTTTTTATCTAAATTTGAAAACTTAAAAGGTTATAAAGACTATTGATTCTGAAAAATATCGTTTAGTTATCAATCGGGTAAGCGTTATTTCCCTTTTTGTGCTAAAAAACATATTAAAATGTTTGGTTATATATACACACATATATATATTCGCGGGAATTTAATACATTTATAATATGAAGAAATTTAATACTTTAATTGTAGTCTTATTTATTTTTTCTATTTCATCTAAGGCAGAACAAACAGTAGGAACATTTGAGAATGCCTATTTTGGAAAGAATTTCACTGTTGAAGCGTCTCAAAAAAACAATGAATTAGAAACGGTTTATATAGAGGTTGAAGCCAAAAGTTCAAAATCAGCTTTTTTATCTGTTGACGGAAATAAATTAGAATCTTTTAAAACATCATTAGAGCTTGTTCGAGACAAATACCTAAGTTGGGTTAAAATAGCAAAGGAAAATAATGTTACAGAGATGGATAAAGAGTTTGACATAAAATTCCCTACTGTATCGATTGCTTGGAGGGGGTCAAAATGGTGGTTTGCATTTGATCGAAAAATTACTATGAGCTTTTTAATTCTCGATAATGGTAAAATGGTTGCAATATGGTGTCCCAAAGTAAGTGCTTCATCAAATGAATTTATTGATGAAACTATATATTTTGTATTTGAATGTGAAGAAGATTTTAATAGTTTGCTTAATCAATTAAATTCCCAATCAATCTTAGATAAACTATTGAACACAAAGAACAACGAGAATTTGTTTCAATAATACTGTTGTCATTTACGTATAAAGAATGTTATTATACTGCCGTGGTATAGTAACACTCTTTTTATGGAAACGATTAATCTCATTGTGCCTCGTGAGTGGCACGAATTTGATGATAAGCAACTGCGATACCTGTTCGTTCTGTTTGACGATGATTACTCGTTAGCTGAAATTTGCACACTGTGCCTTTGGGGTTCAGTAGAGAATTCGAGGGAATAGACTTGAATTTTAGCCAATGCGATGTATTGCATTTCATCTTCTCCCTTGTGTTGTATAGAGGAGCTGCCGAAGAAACGAAACGGTAGTTTCTGAGGAAAGGGGTTGAAAAGATTTCATAAACTTTTTGCCCGTAAGGATTACCCCTCGCCTTACGGGGTATTGAATTACAAAAAAATATATACAAAAGCCACCCAATAGGATGGCTTTTGTATATATTTTTCTCGGTGATCCGCTTGGGGCTCGAACCCAAGACCCCAACATTAAAAGTGTTGTGCTCTACCAGCTGAGCTAGCGAATCTAACCTTGTTGCTTTTTGTAAAAGCGTTGCAAAGATACGGCTTTTATTGGAATATGCAAGCGGTATCTGTAAATTATTATACTTAATTTTATCGGTATAAAGTCATATTTTTATTTTATGCTTTGATTATTAGCGCATAATACTTTCAAAAAGAGGTATAAGTAAAGAGGTGATAACTCCCATCAGCCCGATGGCCAAGCCACTGATAGCTCCTTCGACAGCTCCCAATTCGATGGCTCGTGCCGTTCCTAGCCCATGTGCCGCCGAACCTAAGGCAAGCCCTCTGGCTACTCGGCTGTTGACATGGCAGCGGTCGAGAATGGCAGGACCGACAATACCGCCCAAAAGCCCGCAGCCAAATACGATAACTGCGGTGAGCGACGGTATGCCATTCGAGTGTTCCGACAAGGAGATAGCGATGGGTATGGTTACCGATTTAGGTTGCAGTGACGAGGTGATAGCCTCGTCTACTCCCATGATTCTGCAAATAGCTATGACACTTACTATACCTACGATACCGCCGGCAAAGACAGCAGTAAGTACGGGTATCTCTTTCCCTCTGATTTGCTCGATTTGTTCGTAAAGGGCATATCCCAGTGCAACGACCGAGGGTCCTAAAAGAAAGCTGATGAAACTGCTACCTGCACAAAACGTGCCATAGTCAATGTCCAGTAATGAAAGGAGAGCTATGATAAGCACCATAGCGACTAGAAGAGGGTGAAACAGAGCTATGTGTTTTTTTCGGTACAATTTGCAGCCGGCTAAATAGCTTCCCAATACCAATAGGAGTATAAAGGGAGTAGAAGAAAATATTTCACTCATATTTTTTCACCTCCTTTCTTATGGGATAATTTACGGTCGAGCCGTTCTTCGGTTACTCCGACGACAACGATCACCAGCAATGTTGTCACAACCGATACGGTGAGTAATACTACCCAATTGCTCATGAGTATTTTATATTCGTGCATTAGCCCTATGCTGGCGGGAACGAAAAACAGAGCCATATTGCGGGTGAGTGCCGAGGCTGCTTTATCTACATCGTGCGGACGGATCCATTTTAAAGTGAGCGCGATGAATAGCAATATCATGCCGCATACGCTGCCGGGAATGAGTTTCCCGATTAGCAGACTCATCATCTCTCCTAATACATAGAAAAGCATGATGTAACAAAAACCTTTAATCATTTTTACTTAATCTTAATAATACCTGAATACCTTCTGTTATTTATTTTTATAGTGAATACCGTCTTCGCAGGCGGTAATGAATCCTTCGTCCTGTAAAAAGCGCAAGCTCTCGATAACCTCGTTCTCTGGATAGGGGAGGCTTTCCACGATTTCGTTTCGGCTGATTGCCCCATTTCCGAGCAGTCGCTGTATCTCTTTCGCAATTTGTATCGGAGAATTTTTTGAGGCGGCCTCTCGTTTTTTTCGTTCGATACAGTTGTCGCAATAGCCACATTCATAATCTGCTTTTTCTCCGAAATATTCCAGAAGCATTTGTTGGCGACAGCGTGAGGAGGTGGCGTATGTAATCATACTTTTTATGCGATCTGCCATACGCTCTCGACGCTCTTCATAGGCTTCACGGGTAATTTGTACATAGCGAGGCTCCATGCGTTCCCGGGTATAGACGATGTATGGGGTGCGACGTCGGGGAATATAATGCAGTATATGCATGCGGTTCAGTTTTAGTAGCGATTCATACACTTCCTGCTGGTTCATGCCGAGTCGTTGGCACAACAAATCTTCATGAATATATACGTAGTCGGCGAACAGTCCGGTATAAGATCGCAACAGGCATTGCAGCACACGGTCGGTTTGGGGATCACTTTCTCGTAATTCGTATAGTTCGTCCTTGTGTACCAGAATCATGATCCGGGATAGAGAGTCGGTTTCCTCGATAAATTCGATATATCCCGAAATGGTAAGTATTTTCAGCGTGTTGAGTACAGGTGTGGCAGCATACTTGAATGTGGTGCAAAAGCGTTTCAAGTTAAACTCGTAAATCGAATCCATGCCACAGCCTAATGCTATTTCGAGAAAATTGCCTACGCGTTCGTAAACTTTCAATATAAATTCCTTATCGGGAAATTCCTCGGTCAACCTTTTGTGCAACGTGGCTTTATCTCTTCGGGCATAAAGCAATACCGCATAGGAACGGGTTCCATCACGCCCCGCTCGTCCCGCTTCCTGAAAGTACTCTTCGGGGGCGTTCGGCATTTCGATATGGACGACAACCCTTACGTTTGGTTTGTCTATACCCATGCCGAAGGCATTTGTCGAAACCATAACCCGGATTTCGTCTGCTTTCCATTTTTGTTGTTTATCGGCTTTTTCTTCCGAGTTCAATCCGGCGTGAAAAAAATCTGCCGATATACCAGCTTTGCGCAATTCTTCGGCAACTTCTTTCGTACGTTTTCGATTCCTCACATACACGATTGCGCTGCCCGGCACACGGTTGAGTATGCGTAGCAGTTGTTGGAGCTTGTCTTCTCCTTGTCTTACCACGTATGAAAGATTGGGTCGTGAGAAGCCGGTGCGGAAAACTTGTCCGTTGCGAAAGGATAGTTTACGTTGTATATCTTCGGCTACTTTGGGGGTAGCAGTAGCTGTGAGTGCCAGTATAGGGACTTCGGGCAGAATATAACGTATGTCCGCTATTTTTAAATAGGCCGGACGGAAATCGTATCCCCATTGTGAAATGCAGTGAGCTTCGTCCACGACGATAAAGGAAACCGGCAATCCTTTAATACGAGCGATGAATAATTCCGTATCCAGACGTTCCGGTGAAATGTACAGAAATTTATAGCGTCCGTACAGGCAATTGTCGAGAGTGACGATCATCTCACGGCGTGTCATACCGGCGTGCAGATAAGCAGCCCGTATCCCTCGGCTGCGTAGGTTATCTACTTGGTCTTTCATCAAAGCGACCAATGGAGTAATTACTAAACAGATGCCTTCCCGGCTAAGGGTGGGAACTTGGAATGTAAGGGATTTTCCTCCCCCCGTCGGCATTAATCCCAACGTGTCATGCCCGTCGAGCAGTGAGGTGATAATCTCTTCCTGCATAGGACGGAATTGGGAATAGCCCCAATATTTATGCAATACTTCGTGGATAATTTCGTTCATTCCTTTTGCAGATTCGGCGCAAAATTACAATTTTATCTTTTATGACATAGAAATAGCGAAATAAATCTGATTGTTATCAATTCGTTCAAGGTCAGAGGGGCGTTTTTTGAATTTTTTTAGTTCTTGATTAGTATAAAGTAAAGAGGGTTGCAATATCTAAAAAAAGCGATATATAATAAAAATAAAGTTTGACCGTTATTATGATATGTGTTTTTAGTTAGAAAGATGAATCAAATACGGAGAATTTTATTATTCGGCTGCTTTTTCTCTACTATTTTTAACATAAAGGCTTATGACTTTGAGCATGAGAAGATTTATTATAAAATTACATCTGAGTCTAAGGCGACTGTTGGTGTAGATAGGGGAGCGACTGAGTATATTGGGAAAATTGTTATCCCCGAAGAGGTTCAAGGTGGAGATGGAATTTTTGTTGTTGGGCCGGGTGGAGAGATTGTTGGGCCTCCTGTGGTTGATTATTCAAAGACGTATAGAGTGACATCGATTGAAGAAAATGCTTTCGGAGGCTGTTTGGGGGTGGAAACTGTGACTTTACCTGAAAGTATCGTTTCAGTTAATAAATGTGCTTTCCAAAATTGTTTGTTTTTGGTGCAAATCTATTGTTTGGGGCAGGTTCCACCTGTTTGTGATTCTAGTAGCTTTGATAATGTAAATAAGAAGGATTGTGTACTATATGTTCCGAAAGGACGATTGGCTGCTTATAGGAATGCACATGTTTGGAAAGATTTTCCTATGATTGTAGAATCTGATTTTTCAGCGATTGTAGAAATCCAAAATTCTGTGAGAATATCGGGGAAAGAAGACCGAATAATAATAGATGGTATAACCGAAGGGTATGTTTGGATTTATGATATAAACGGAGTATTGGTAACAACTTTGCCGGCAACTGGCGAGCGTATGGAGATTCGGTTACAAGAAAGAGGTATTTATCTTGTTAAATATGCAGGTAGAACGGTTAAGGTAAAGATATGATTATATTCAATCCTGTCTTGTAATTTTATTTCTAAAAATGTAAATGGTAAACAATAGGGAGAGATTTACAAGAAATCTCTCCCTACTGTTATATTGTGTCAAATAGTATTATTCCGAGGGGCGCATATCTTTGATAAATAACTGTATCGAACCATTGTTGTGGGTGTTCTCCTCTATGGTGTAACAAATATCGAATGGTTTGCCGGCTTTGATATGTTCGAAATGCTGGCTCATATTAAATGCAATTCCATTCATGATATTTTTCGATTTGCTATCCACCAGTTCCAATTTCACGTGTTCGTTCTTTTTTCCAACAAGGCGGCTTGTTCCGTAATCGGTTACACGCCGGGTGCAGAAAATAGGTTTTTGGTTTCCCGGGCCGAACGGATTAAATTGTTTCAGCATAGTAAAGAAATCGGGTGTGATTTCATTGAAATTGATTTCTGTATCTATGTCGATTTGCGGTTCCATCTGGTCTGGTAAGATGTGCCGGGCGACGTGTTCCTCGAATCGAGCCGTAAATTCCTTGATGTGTTCTTCTTTCATCGATAATCCCACGGCATAGGTATGTCCTCCAAAATTTTCGAGTAAGTCTCGACAAGATTCTACGGCTTTATAAATATCGAATCCTTGTACCGACCGAGCCGACCCTGTGGCCAGTCCGTCGGATAGGGTAAGAACGACGGCCGGGCGATAATATAGTTCCGTCAGGCGTGAGGCCACGATACCTATAATTCCTTTGTGCCAGTCTTTATTGTAAATAACAATCGATTTCCTTCGATTTATGTCGATATGTTCTTCCAATATTCTGCTCGCCTCTTCGGTGATACGTTTATCGAGCTCTTTACGATCCTCATTGTACTGGTCGATATTTTGACTTTTTTCCAAAGCTCCTGCCATGTCTTTGGCGACCAGCAGGTCTACCGCTTCTTTTCCCGATTGCATACGTCCCGAAGCATTGATGCGAGGCCCTATTTTGAATACGATGTCGCTGATTGTAATATTTTTGTTATTCAATCCGCATACTTTCAATATACCTCTTAAACCCATGCTAGGATTGGAGTTGAGTCGTTTAAGACCGTGATAGGCAAGGATTCGGTTTTCTCCGGTTATGGGTACGATGTCTGACGCTATGCTCACGGCGACGAGATCAAGCAGCGGTTCCAGGTCGGAAGTTATGTCGATACCGTTATTGATGGCAAACCCTTGCATGAATTTGTATCCGACGCCACACCCCGATAAGTGTTTATAGGGATAGGTTTCTCCTTCTAATTTGGGATTGAGTATAGCTACGGCATCAGGCAATTGGTCATCGGGCATGTGATGGTCGCAGATGATAAAATCGATCCCTTTGCTTTTGGCGTAAGCTATTTTTTCTACGGCTTTGATGCCACAGTCGAGAGCGATGAACAGCGTGATACCGTTTTCGGCGGCATAGTCGATACTTTTGTCGGAAATACCGTATCCCTCTTCATAACGGTCGGGGATATAGTAGTCGAGTCCCGAATAATAGTTTTGTAAAAACTTATATACCAGAGATACGGCAGTCGTCCCGTCTACGTCGTAGTCTCCGTAAATCATAATTTTTTCTTTACTCCCTAATGCACGATTAAGCCTAACTACAGCTTTTTCCATATCTCTCATTAAGAACGGGTCATGGAGATCGGACAGCTGGGGCTTGAAAAACTTCTCCGCTTCGGCGGCAGAAGTAACCCCTCGTTGAGCGAGTAGCTTACAGAGTGCAGGGACCTTTGGATATCGGTCCCCTAATGTCTGGGCTATTTGTTGTTCGTTTGATGTAAGGGGTAAGTAATTCCATTTACTTATCATTTATATGTTTTTTATTTTTTATCTGTCTTAATGCCCCATTATATAATCGAGAAAGATATTTTCGACGATATAACCGGGAAAGTGTACGAGGTAGGATTACCTTAAATTCCTTACCCTCATGAGGCTATCGCGGTGAGAAGGAAATGTATTTTTTACAGACAATCCTTTTACACCTTATTATTGCCGTAAAGTTATAAAAAGACATTCAATGTTGAGCCGTTTTTAGGAATTAAAATTATAAATCTTCAAATTTTTAACCTCCTTCAAACAATGAGTGTAAATAGTGTTATGGCGTTAGTAATAATTCATAGTCCACGACATCTAACCATCGGTCGAATTTTAGTCCCACTTTTTTGAAATGGGATACTTGTTTGAATCCGAGTCTGATGTGGAGTGACTTGCTGGCTATATTGTCGTCTGTTATGCATGCTATCAATGCGCGATAATTTTTGTTACGGCACTCTTCGATTAATTTTTGCATGAGCAGAGTCCCTATGCCTCTGCCTGTGTATGCGGGAGATAAATAAACGGTTGTTTCTGCTGTATATCGATAAGCAGCTCTTTCTTTCCATGCATGGGCATAACAGTATCCGACCACTATGCCGTCTGTTTCATAGACAAAATAGGGATATTTCGACGATATTTGCACGATACGTGACAGCATATCTTCTTCGGTTAAAGGTTCGGTTTCGAATGAAATTATACTGTTTGTGATATATTCGTTATAAATTTTTGTGATTGCTGTGGCATCTTGTGGCTTTACGTCTCTTATCATTGTTTCTCTGTTTTACGATACGGATATATAAAAAATCGGTAAACTGTTATATACGTGGGTTCGTGTTTTATAAGAAAACGAGAAAGGGGCAAAAATTTATTCGCCCCTTTCTCGTTCGATACGATGATTATTGATTGTCTTGTATCATGTGTACATCTACTTGCGGATAAGGGAAATGCAGCCCGTATTTGTCAAACTGTTTGTAGACTTGTTCGTTAAAGTCGAAGAATACTCCCCAGTAATTCTCGGAAGTTGTCCATACTCGTACGGTTATTTCGATCGCACTATCGGCTAGACTGCTTAGGACTACAAACGGAGCCGGGTCATCGAATACTCGTTTGTCTGCTGCAAGTAGTTCGAGAATGGCTTTGCGAGCCGTATCGAAATCGTCGCCGTATGCGATGCCTATTTTCCAGTCGACACGTCGGCGTCCCTCTTTGGAATAGTTGTTCAGGCTGCCTGTCGATAATCCTCCGTTAGGTATGATAATCGTTTTGTTATCCGGTGTATTGAGTATGGTATTGAATATCTGTATCTCCTTTACAGTTCCCGAGTAACCTTGCGCTTCGATAAAATCTCCGACTTTATAGGGTTTGAACAGAAGTATCATGACCCCTCCTGCGAAGTTTTGAAGCGTACCGCTCAAAGCCATACCGATGGCAAGTCCGGCGGAGGCGAATATGGCTAAGAACGAACTGGTGTTGATACCGAGTATTCCTATCACGATAACGATGAGGATAAGCATCAAGATGATACGTATCAAGCTGAGTAGAAAGGTCCGCAGGGACAGTTCGACGTTACGGCGTATGAATGCTTTGGAGATAAAATGATAGATACGGTTGATAATCCACTTCCCGATAAAAAATACAGCCAGTGCGATAGCTATTTTTACCGCTCCGTGTAATATGGCACTGATGGCTTGTTCCATGAATTGCTGGAACGATAGAGACGAAAGTGCCGATAATTTTTGTTGCCACGTTTGGGCGATCTCTTCCGGAGCCGGAACTTCTGGCGTTTGAGCCAGTAAGGATTGTAAAGAATTGAAAATTGACATTATGAATAGAATTAAGAGTTTAATTATTGTCGGGATAGACTCGTTTGTACCAATCGAGGGTCGTATAATATCGGTCGAGGGTCGTGTTTCCTGTTCCTAAAATGTAGCAGCTCAGGCCGCAATGTTTGTAAATGGAGACATCTCCCATGACCGAAGGGGTTGCCGCATGGTAGAGTATGGCTTGGGAGAGGGCTTGCTCCAACCCTGTATTTTTATCGGGAGTAGCGATTTGCGATAGAAAATCTTGTAAATCGAAACAAATATATGGCGATTGACGATCGAAATGTTGGATATTGGAAATATCGGGCATGGCATCGTTTCGATGAGCCTCGAAAATTTCATAGACACTATCGGCTAATGCTTCCAATCTATGGCAGTCCACCAATCCCACGGTAGATGTGCGATATGCTCCGCTTTGAGCATTGTAATAAGTATAGATTGTATTGCAAACATCTTTGAGATCGAGATGATAATCGAATAGTTTTGGAATGGTCAACGAGTAGGGCATTCCGGCTCCCAGAACTTCGGCTGCCGATCCTATATAATAATCGGCCTTGTTTCGTAATTGGTAGGCACATTCTATTCCACCCATGAAACAAACGTCCGTGAGAATGAAGTGGAATTGTTTATCGGGTATAGCTTCTGCCAGCTCGTCTATTTCCATATAATTTTTGCCGTCTTGCCCGAAAGAGCGTGTGGGCAATTCGTACCGTCGAGCCGGTGAAAGAGCTAACGAAGAGTTTACCGGAGCCCAGCCGGTGCTGTGAGACCAAAGTATCAATCCGTATTCTTTCGCTGGAAATAGTTCTTTCGTTTCATCGATTACCGAACGCATGATTTCCGTGGTAGCCGAGTTGCGGTCCGGGTATTCCTTTATAATCGCTTTTTCAGCCGAACCAGATTCGTTTTTCCTAATCTGTATAAGCTGGGGATTTGTATCGTATCCGTCGCGGTAAATAATGAGATTTCCTCCATTTAGACCTCCCGATGCAGCGACTTGTAACATGTCGTTGATATTTTGCGTATCGAAACGGTATGTCGATCCTAAGTTGTTGTTCGACAACATATAAATCAGTACCGTACGGTTTACGGGTTCTTGCTCCGGTTCTTCACGGTTTACAGGTCCTTGTTCCGGTTCATCTTCGTTGGCGCATCCCGAAAATAAAGCGACAATTCCTAAGAAGAGGATAATCCGATGGCTGAATAAAATACTATATATAAATTTGTGCTTGCTCATCATTTGCAAAATTAACAGAAAAATTTAGAATGTCTGTTGCTTTTGATTCGTTTTTGCATATCTAATATGTGAATGTAACGTCTAAACCCGTACCTTTGTTATATAAAATATGGGATATGAAAAATCTTTTGGTTCTCGTTTGTGTGGTAGGGTTACCCTTTTATGTATTGTCACAGTCCTATTATCAATGGGTAGAGAGGGCCGATAGTTGCATCAAGGCGAAAGATTGGGCGGGAGCAGAGTCGGCATTGGTAAGTGCGTTGCGAACCGAGCCTGCGAATGGGCAAAATTCGTTGCTTATGTCCAATTTGGGTACGGTACAACGTTATGCAGGTAATTATGAAGCTGCACTTCGGAGTTATACGAACGGATTGTTGATGACACCCCACTCGGTCACTTTGTTGCGGAATCGGGCGGCTCTTTTTTCAGAGATAGACAGCATAGACCGTGCCTATCAGGATTATAGCCAGATACTGTTAATCGACGATACCGACGAGGATGCGCTGTATCATAGAGGTTTGATTGCATTGGAGCGGGGAGATACGATTTCGAGCCGTGCCGATTTTGAACGAATCTTGAAATTGAATCCGGCGAGTGCCAACGGTCGCATAGGTTTTGCTTCGTTGTTGAAAGTGATGGGTTATTATCCCGAAGCCATAGAGGTCTATTCGCAGGTAATTCGGGTAAATCCCGAGAAGGAGATACTCTATGTAGGGCGGGCGGAAGCCTATTTGTTCGCCGGACAATATGCCAAAGCCGATAAAGACATAGAAAAAGCTATCGAGTTGGCTCCCGATGACCCGGTAGTATATGTATTGAGGGCGTTGGGCAAATTGGCTAGGTATGAAAGAGAATCGGCGAAGGCCGATTTGAAACGAGCCGTGGAACTTGGTTATGACTCCAAAGAGGCCGAGCGCTTATTGGAAGAGGAATAGAATCCTTTTTTATATTTTTTAGGGACAAGAATAAAGAGAGATTTTTATTTGTTTTGTTGTACCGGCAGAAGAAAATATATATCTTTGTTGTATGATTGGATTGGTACGCCATATTGAGTATTTATTGTTGCATAACGATGATGTTTTTATACCCGGTTTGGGTCGTTTTACAGTTCTCCGTGACGAAGCGAAAATACAATCGGGCGGTACATCGTTTCTCCCACCTGTGAGAAAAGTCGCATTTGAATCCGTTGCAACGGGAGATTCCGGGTTATTGGTTCGTTCGGTCATGCGTGCCGGTTTTATTTCTTGGGACGAGGCTGTTGAGGCTATTGCCGAAGAGGTCGAATCTGTTTATAAACACTTGGAGCAAGGTGGCGATTATGGTTTCGGACGGTTGGGGCGATTGGTCTTAGTCGATGGTAACGTGTGTTTTCAGCCACAGGAAAATAATTCTATCGAGAATCCCCGCTTCGGTTTCACCCCATTGGAAATAACTCCTCGTGAGGAAGATGCGGAAGATAGGGAGATACCGACGGTTGAAGCCGAAAAAGTTCATGACCGTGTATATATATCGTTTCATCGTCGTACGGTGCGTGCGGCAGCAGTAGCAGCGGCAATAATTGTGTTTTTATTAATGCTTTCTAAGCCAATCAATACACCCGATACCACTGCCAATTATGCCGGATTATTGTCTGCCGAGTTATTCGGTCAGGCGGATACTACGACCGACGAAGCTGTCGTTAATGATTTTGAATCCGTTTTGGGAATCGATGAAATGCCCGATACGATTGCCGCCGGGGAAGAAAATGTTTTGGAAACCGCTATACACGATATCGAAACAGCGAGAAATACCTACTATATTATAGTGGCTTCGCTTCCGTCAAAACAGATGGCCGAGAAGCAAATCGAGTGTTTTCACCGACAGGGAGTTTCTGCCGATTTACAGATTTATGAGACGGCACGTAAATCACGACTTTATGTCGCATCGTTTGATGATTTTGATGAAGCTCGTCGATATCATTCTCGTTTGGTACAGGAGCAGCCTCTTTTTGCGAATGCATGGATTATGAGGGCGGGAAACTAAGAGAGCCTTTGGGTTATCTCGGGAGAAAAATCTTGTTTTAGTTTCGAATTACCGGATAAGAATGCTTAGTAAAAATCAAATTAAACGCATACAATCGTTAGCTCGAAAGAAAGGACGGAGAGAGGAGGGTTGTTTTATTGCCGAAGGTAATAAACTAGTGGAAGACACACTGTCGGCTTTCGAGTGTGATTTGATATTGGCTACTCCGTCTTGGATTGTTTCGCACGCTCACGAATCGTTGCCTAAGATACAGGAAGTCGACGAACAAGAGATGTCGAAAGTTTCTCAGCTCGTTACGCCGCCCGATGTTTTGGCTGTATATCGCATACCCGAATATCATTTAAATATCGAGGCTCTGAAAAAGGAGTTGGTGTTGGCTTTGGATACGGTGCAAGATCCCGGCAATTTGGGAACTATCGTTCGCTTGGCCGATTGGTTCGGTATTCGCCATATCGTTTGTTCCCCCGATACCGCCGATCTTTATAACCCTAAGGTTGTGCAAGCCACTATGGGGGCATTGGCTCGGGTAAAAGTTTATTATACGTCGTTACCCGATTTTCTCTCTCAGGTGGATTCGTCGGTCGTGTATGGCACATTTCTCGATGGGGAGGATATTTATCATACCCCTTTGACGAAATCGGGGGTAATTGTGATGGGGAACGAAGGAAATGGTATATCGGCCAAGTTGGAACCTTATATTGGGAAACGGCTGTATATTCCTAATTATCCGGTCGGGCAGCCTACTTCCGAGTCGCTCAATGTGGCGGTTGCAGCAGCGATTACATGTGCTGAGTTTCGTAGGAGGCAAATAGTATAAATAGTATGGCAAAGACAAAATCGGTTTACTTTTGCAATAACTGTGGGGCAGAGTCGCCCAAGTGGATAGGACGTTGTCCCGTTTGCGGCGAGTGGAATACCTATGTGGAAGAGGTAGTGAGCACGAAATCCGTGGCCGGTGGTCGGGACGAGTTCGGCACGATGGAACAGAGTAAAGTACGTCCGCAACGGATAGACGACATTCAGATTACGGAAGAGTCGCGAATCGATTTGGGAAATGGCGAATTGAACCGAGTATTGGGTGGTGGTCTTGTGAGGGGATCATTGGTGCTGATAGGCGGTGAGCCCGGTATCGGTAAATCGACGTTGATCCTACAAACTGTACTTGCTCTAAAAGGACAGAAGGTATTATATGTATCGGGGGAGGAAAGTGCAAGACAATTGAAATTGAGAGCCGAGCGAATAGGCGGGAACGCTCCCGACTGTTATATCGTGTGCGAGACATCGCTCGAAGATATATTCGTGCATATTCGTAATGTCGCTCCCGATATTGTCGTTATCGATTCCATACAGACGATTGCTACCAGTGCGATGGAGTCTTCACCGGGTAGTGTGGGACAGGTGAGGGAGTGCGCCGCCTCGTTGCTCAAATTTGCGAAACAGACCAATACGCCGGTTCTTCTCGTAGGTCACATTAACAAAGAAGGCAGCATTGCCGGGCCGAAAGTGTTGGAGCACATTGTCGATACAGTATTGCAGTTCGAGGGAGATCGACACTATTTATACCGTATTCTCCGCTCGATAAAAAATCGGTTCGGAAGCACTTCTGAATTGGGTATTTATGAGATGAGGCAAAATGGGTTACGTGAGGTGAGCAACCCGTCGGAAATGTTGTTGACTCAAAATCACGAAGGTTTGAGCGGTGTTGCCATTGCTGTTACGATAGAAGGTATACGCCCTTTCCTTATCGAGACACAGGCGTTGGTCAGTACGGCTGCTTACGGTACGCCGCAACGGTCGGCGACAGGATTCGACCTACGGCGCATGAATATGTTACTTGCCGTTTTGGAAAAGAGGGTCGGGTTCAAATTGGCACAAAAAGACGTTTTTCTCAATATTGCCGGAGGCATAAAAGTCAATGACCCCGCAATGGATTTGGCCGTAATCAGCGCGATACTTTCTTCCAATATGGATATGGCGATTGAGGCAGGAACCTGTATGACCGGCGAAGTTGGGCTTTCGGGAGAGATACGCCCGGTCAATCGGATAGAACAACGCATTCTTGAAGCCGAAAAATTAGGTTTTAAACGTATGCTCATACCGCAAAATAATCTGAAAGGCTTTGATACTTCCCGATTGGCGATAGAATTAGTTACTGTCCGTAAAGTCGAGGAGGCTTTCCGGCAACTGTTCGGGTAAATAGGATATAGAGATTATGATTCGAGAATTGCAGTTAAGAATTCTGCCCGAACAAGCAGCTTCGGAACAAAGCATAGCAGCATATGTGGCTCGGGAGCAGAGTATGGATATACGGTCGATAAAGTCTGTGAGGGTATTGAAACGCTCGATAGATGCCCGTCAGCGCACGGTCATGGTGAATTTGAAAGTACGGGTATACATCGACGAGTTCCCGCAAGATGACGAGTTCCGCCGTATCGAGTATGGCAATGTTTCGGGTAAGCCTCGGGCGATTGTCGTGGGGGCAGGGCCAGCGGGGCTTTTTGCGGCATTGCGTCTGATTGAGTTAGGTATTTGTCCGGTCGTTGTCGAACGAGGGAAAAACGTGCATGACCGTCGCAAGGATATAGCTCTTATCAGTCGGGAACAGAGGGTCGACCCGGAGTCAAATTATAGTTTTGGAGAGGGGGGAGCCGGAGCGTTTTCCGACGGTAAACTCTATACTCGCAGTAAGAAGCGGGGAAGTGTCGAGCGTATTCTTCAAATTTTTTGTCAGCACGGGGCATCGGTTTCAATTCTTTCTGATGCTCACCCTCACATCGGGACCGACAAGTTGCCGAGGGTAATCGAGCGCATGCGGAATCGTATTATCGAATCGGGTGGTGCGGTACATTTAGAGACCCGAATGGAGCGTTTGATTATCGATGGCGATGAGGTGTGTGGAATCGTTACAGCCGATGGTCGTGAATTTACCGGCCCTGTTATTTTGGCAACGGGGCATTCGGCTCGCGATGTTTATTATATGTTGCACGAGAACGGGGTGGAGTTGGAATCCAAAGGTATTGCCGTAGGTGTGAGATTGGAACACCCGCAACAGTTGATAGATTCCATTCAATACCACAATCCCGAAGGTCGGGGGAAATATCTTCCGGCTGCCGAATATAGCTTTGTCACGCAGGTGAAAGGGCGAGGCGTCTATTCGTTCTGCATGTGCCCCGGCGGATTTGTAGTCCCGGCAGCCAGTGGTCCCGAACAAATTGTTGTAAACGGTATGTCCCCGTCGAATAGGGGTTCGGTATGGGCCAACTCGGGTATGGTTGTGGAGTTGCAGCCGGAGGATTTCGGAGCCCGGTTTTCTATGTTTGGAGTTTTGGCGGGGATAAAATTTCAGGAGGATCTCGAACGGCAGTGCTATTTGAACGGTAACTGCAAACAGACGGCTCCTGCCCAGCGCATGACCGATTTTGTCAATCGTCGCAATTCGTTCGATTTGCCTCGCTCCTCTTATTCACCGGGACTCATCGCTTCGCCGTTGCATTTCTGGTTACCCGATTTTATCGCCGCCCGGTTGCAGGAAGGATTCAAATATTTTGGGAAAGTATCTCATGGATTCCTCACCCGGGAAGCCGTGATGATAGGGGTGGAAACTCGCACCTCTTCTCCTGTACGAATACCACGTGATAGAGAGTCGATGACTCATATTCGTTTGCGGGGATTTTACCCTTGCGGCGAGGGAGCTGGTTATGCGGGAGGAATTGTTTCGGCCGCTATCGATGGAGAACGTTGTGCCGAAGCTCTGGCTATGCAAATTAAACAATCGTCGTCTTTCGATCGTTCTGTCTAAAACGAATATATGAGGCTGATTTATCTTTTTCATAGCGGGTTTTTGATCGAAGCCGAGGATTTTTCAATCATATTCGATTATTATCGAGGAGGTGAAAATATCATAGAGAAGGCTTTGCGTAGGCGGCAGCCTATGTATGTTTTAGTATCGCATGAACATCGCGACCATTATAATCCCGAAATACTGATTTGGAAAAATTTGAAAAACAATATACATTATATTTTCCCTTGCGAAATGTCCTCGTTGGACGAGCTTTCGGGGTTGCCGAATATCGTGTATCTCGATCGAGGCGAAAGTTATGAAGATGACCGATTACGGGTGAATGTATTCGGTTCCACCGATATGGGGGTGTCCTATTTGGTAACAGCCGAGGGTAAAACAATTTTTCATGCTGGGGATCTAAACAATTGGCATTGGCGTGACGAATCTACCGAAGAAGAGGTGCGGGAAGCTGAAACTGCTTATTTATCGGAATTGTATTATATGAAGCGGACTATTAAGCCTATCGATGTGGCGATGTTTCCGGTCGATGCCCGATTGGGAAAGGATTATATGAGAGGGGCAGAGCAGTTTGTCGGGGAATTTAATGTAGGTATGTTTGTCCCTATGCACTTTTATCCGGCAGTGCGTAAAGCCGAAGCCTTTGCTCCGATAGCGAAGCGATACGGTACAGAATTTGTTCTATTAAGCCGTACAGGAGATTCAGTAATTATATAATAATGCTTATAAATCATGGAAGTAAAAGCAAAATTTGACCATTTCAATGTGAATGTAACAGATTTAAATCGCAGTATAGAATTTTATTCGAAGGCATTAGGTTTTACCGAAGCTCGTAGAAAAGAGGCTGCCGATGGTTCTTTTGTATTGGTGTATCTTACCGATGGAGTTTCTCCGTTTTTGTTGGAACTCACTTGGCTGAGAGACCATAAAGATGCATACGAGTTAGGCGAAAACGAAAGTCACTTGTGTGTGCGGGTATCGGGCGATTATAATAATGTGAGAGCCTATCATAAAGAAATGGGATGCGTATGCTTTGAGAATGAAGTTATGGGACTCTATTTTATTCACGATCCGGACGACTATTGGATTGAGATACTTCCAGCCAAAGAGGGTATTGCTTTATAAATAGTGAAAAGCTGCATTTCTTGACGTAAGGATGCAGCTTTTTTTTAATCGAGTTGATAGAATGGCAAAAAGATTTTACCTTTGTAACATTCCATTACATAAGATGGTATGGAAATTTGTTCGATTGGATAAATAGCTTAGATGAATCAGGTGTTTGATTTTCATAGAAGTTAGTTTGTCAAGACCATGAATTTACATAAGAGTTTGGTATGATCACATTTTGTATTGCTTTGTTGCTGTTGGTTGCCGGATACTTCGTTTACGGTGCTTTGGTTGAAAAAGTTTTTGGTGTTAATCCGGGGAGGCAGACACCTGCCTATGCCTCGACAGACGGTATCGATTATATTCCTATGCCGACATGGAAAGTTTTTCTCATACAATTTTTGAATATAGCTGGGTTGGGGCCTATTTTCGGAGCCATTATGGGTATCCTTTACGGGCCTTCGGCCTATTTGTGGATTGTGTTCGGGTCTATATTCGGTGGAGCTGTGCATGATTATCTATCGGGTATGCTTTCGGTTCGTCGGAATGGAGCTAGCCTGCCCGAGTTAGTCGGCGATGAACTGGGGTCGGGAGTTAAGCAAGTCATGCGGATTTTCTCTCTGCTTTTAATGATATTGGTAGGGGCTGTGTTTGTCGTAAATCCGGCTAATCTACTCGATTTACTTACGGGGGAAAATACGACCACGACCATGTGGATTGCTATTATATTCGGGTATTATATATTGGCTACGTTGCTTCCTATCGATAAACTGATAGGGCGGCTTTATCCTTTATTTGGATTTGCTTTGCTGTTTATGGCGATCGGGATTATGATATCTTTGTTTTTGCGTCCAGACAGTTTACCGGAATTTCACGAAGCGATAGGTTATACACGACCGGACTCTGATGTAAATCCCATATTTCCTATGATGTTTATTTCGATAGCTTGTGGAGCTATTTCTGGTTTTCATGCTACACAATCTCCGATGATGGCTCGTTGTCTGAAAAATGAAAAAATGGGACGTCGGGTATTCTATGGGGCAATGGTTGTCGAGGGTATCGTCGCTTTAATTTGGGCGGCTGCGGCGATTGCCTTTTTCAATGGGTCATTCGATGCACTTTCTGAGTTCTTGAAAGGGAAAACTCCGGCTATTTTAGTCAATGATATATCGGTGGGCTGGTTAGGAACTTTCGGTGGAATTTTGGCTATGCTCGGTGTCATTGCGGCGCCGATAACCTCGGGCGATACTGCGCTCCGGTCGGCACGTTTGATTGCTGCTGATTTTTTGCATATTCCTCAAAAGAAAATCCGAAATAGACTATTGGTTTCTATTCCGATTTTTATTCTTGCATGGCTCGTGATGATGATCGATTTCGAAGTGCTTTGGCGCTATTTTGCGTGGTGTAATCAAACTTTGGCTGTGTTTACATTGTGGGCATTGACTGTTTGGTTGGCTAGGGAACATAAATGTTATTGGCTCACTTTGATTCCGGCGCTGTTTATGACGATGGTGACGGTTACTTACATATTTTTTGCTCAGGAAGGGTTTCGGTTGTCCTATTCGGTTTCGCTGGGCATAGCCGTCTTTGTTACGTCGTTATTGTCATTTTTGTTTATCCGTTTTCTCCGCACTCTATCGAAGAGGGTGTCTATAAAGAGATAATCGATTGGTGTCGTTATGAATAATTTGACTAACTATCATTCTCATTGCGATTTTTGTGATGGGCATGCCCCTATGGAACTTTTTGTACGGGAGGCTGTGAAAGAAGGGTTTTCTTCATACGGTGTTTCCTCTCATGCTCCATTTCCTGTACAGAATGGTTGTAATATGCAAAAAGAGAAAATGACGGCCTATTTGGAAGAATTTCGTCGTTTGAAGCGACTGTATTCCTCCGAGATAGATTTATATATAGGTCTCGAAATAGATTTCTTAGACGATTCGTTCAATCCTTCTATCGACTATTTTCAATCCCTTCCTCTCGATTATCGTATCGGGTCTGTACACTATATCGTTGCGCCCGACGGTACGCCTGTCGATACAGATGGATCACCGGAACGATTTCGGAACTATGTGGATACGTATTTCGATGGAGATGTTAAAGAGGTAGTTCACCGATTTTATCGTAGTTCCTTTCGTATGATTGAGCTGGGGGGCTTCGACTTTTTGGGACATTTGGATAAGATAGGGTTGAATGCCTCTCTCTATTGTCCGGGATTGGACCATGAGCCATGGTATAAAAAATGGGTGACAGACTATCTTGAAGAAGTCGCTTCTCGAAATTTATTGGTCGAAGTCAATACGAAGGCTTGGGAGACTCGTGGTCGTTTTTATCCGAATTATGATTATTTCAAGTTGATGAATGATTTGGGAATTCGGGTAGTCGTTAATTCGGATGCTCATTATCCTGAGAAAATAAATGCCGGCCGGATAGAGGCTTTGCGCGCTTTGGCACAAGCCGGGTACACCAATGTCTGGCAATTTTGTAAAGGTAATTGGGCCGACGTTCCTATTGGGGATTAAATTCCGTTCGTTCCCTTTCTGTAATAATGTAATTGTTTCTTTCTTAGTTACAGCTTTTTTTGTATCTTCGTGCCGATTTTTACGCAAAGATTATTTAAGAAATATATGGGCAAGAAATTCACCGAATATTCTCGTTTCGACCTCTCGGAAATCAATAAAGAGGTTTTGAACCAATGGGATAAGCAAGATCTTTTTCACCAAAGTCTGGAAACGCGCGAAGGGTGTCCTTCATTCGTATTTTACGAAGGTCCGCCTTCTGCCAACGGTATGCCGGGCATTCACCATGTGATGGCCCGTTCCATTAAAGATATATTCTGCCGGTACAAAACCATGAAGGGATTTCATGTGAAACGTAAAGCTGGGTGGGATACTCACGGGTTGCCCGTTGAGCTTGGGGTTGAAAAGGCTTTGGGTATCACCAAAGAAGACATCGGTAAAACCATTTCTGTGGCCGATTATAATGCGACTTGTCGTAAAGATGTAATGAAATTTACCCGCGAATGGGAAGACTTGACACACCGTATGGGATATTGGGTAGATATGAAGAACCCTTATATCACGTATGACAATCGTTATATCGAAACTTTGTGGTGGTTGCTCAAACAGTTGTATAATAAAAATTATCTTTATAAAGGATATACCATTCAACCTTATTCTCCGGCAGCAGGTACGGGATTGAGTTCACATGAGTTGAATCAACCCGGTTGTTATCGCGATGTTAAGGACACGACTTGTATAGCGCAATTCAAGATTAAGAATCCGCGTACGGAAATGGCCGCTTTCGGAGAACCCTATTTCTTGGCATGGACCACTACACCGTGGACGTTGCCTTCCAATACGGCTCTTTGCGTAGGTCCGAATATCGATTACAATCTTGTACAGAGCTACAATCCCTATACCGGTGTACCCATTAGTGTAATAGTGGCGAAAGTTCTCGTGCGGACTCTATTCAATCCGAAAGCCGAGGGCCTTTCTTTGGAAGATTACAAGCCCGGTGACAAACTCATTCCGTGGAAAGTCGTTGCAGAATATAAAGGTAACGATTTGGCCGGAATGGAGTATGAACAACTGTTGCCGTGGGTAAATCCGGGAGAAGGAGCTTTCCGGGTTATTACCGGTGATTTCGTGACAACCGAAGAAGGTACAACCGGTATCGTGCATATTGCGCCTACATTCGGTGCAGACGACGATCGTGTAGCCAAGGCCAACGGTATTCCTCCTTTGATGATGCTCGATAAAGACGGCAATCGCCGTCCTATGGTCGATATGACCGGTAAATTCTATCTGATAGAAGACCTCGATCCTGATTTTGTTAAGCAGAACATAGATGTGGAGGCTTATAGCGAATATGCCGGCCGTTATGTGAAAAATGCTTATGATGCCGCACTTACGGCCGATGATGCCACGCTCGATATCGATATTTGCGTTTTGTTGAAGCAAACGAACAAAGTATTTAAAATCGAGAAACACGTGCATAGTTATCCGCACTGTTGGCGTACCGATAAGCCTGTGCTTTATTATCCGCTCGATAGTTGGTTCATTCGTACGACGGCTTGCCGTGATCGCATGATAGAACTCAACAACACGATAAATTGGAAACCGCAGTCTACTGGGTCGGGACGTTTCGGGAAGTGGCTCGAAAATTTGCAAGATTGGAATCTTTCCCGTAGTCGTTATTGGGGAACTCCGTTACCTATTTGGCGTACCGAAGACGGGAGTGAAGAGATTTGTATTGGTTCGGTCGAAGAATTGTATAATGAGATAGAGAAATCTATTACTGCCGGATTGATGAATGAGAATCCTTATAAGAAACAGGGTTTTGTTCCCGGCGAATATACGGCTGAAAATTACGATAAGATAGATTTACATCGCCCGTATGTAGATGGTATCGTGTTGGTTTCCCCTTCGGGAAAACCCATGAAAAGAGAGAGCGACCTCATCGATGTTTGGTTCGATTCGGGTGCTATGCCTTATGCGCAGATACACTATCCTTTCGAGAATAAAGAAGTATTTGACAAGCGGGAAGTATATCCTGCCGATTTTATCGCCGAAGGTGTAGACCAAACGAGAGGGTGGTTCTTCACGTTGCATGCCATCGCCTCGATGGTTTTCGATAGCGTGGCCTATAAAGCAGTTGTTTCGAACGGACTTGTTTTGGATAAGAACGGAAACAAGATGTCCAAACGATTGGGTAACGCTGTCGATCCGTTCAGTACAATCGAAAAGTATGGTTCCGATCCGTTACGTTGGTATATGATTACCAATTCTTCGCCGTGGGATAATCTCAAATTCGATTTGGAAGGTGTGGAGGAAGTTCGTCGCAAGTTCTTTGGAACGTTGTATAACACCTATTCTTTCTTCGCTTTGTATGCCAATGTCGACGGTTTCACATTCAGTGAACCCGAGGTTCCGATGGAAAAACGGCCTGAAATAGACCGTTGGATTATCTCTCTTTTGAACTCTTTGATTAAAGAAGTCGACGAACAGTTTGCTGCTTACGAACCTACTCGTGCAGGGCGGGCTATATCGGATTTTGTAAATGACAATCTCAGTAACTGGTATGTTCGGTTGAACCGTAAACGTTTCTGGGGTGGAACGATGACAGAAGATAAATTGTCGGCATATCAAACGCTTTATACTTGCCTCGAAACAGTTGCCAAGCTCATGGCTCCTATTGCGCCTTTCTATGCCGATCGGCTCTATACAGACCTTACTGCGGCAACCGGACGAGATACTCGATCGGTACATTTGGCCGATTTCCCGGTAAGTTGCAACGATTATATCGATTTGGCTCTCGAAGAGCGTATGCAGATTGCTCAGACTATGACTTCGATGGTATTGGCTTTACGTCGTAAAGTGAATATCAAAGTACGCCAGCCGCTCACGACCTTGATGATTCCGGTATTAAATAAGGAGCAACAGGATCATATCGAAGCCGTGAAAGATTTGATTCTGAGTGAAGTGAATGTGAAAGAAATGAAGTTTGTCGATAATGCGGCAGGTATATTGGTAAAACGGGTCAAACCCGATTTCAAAAAGCTCGGTCCGCGTTATGGAAAGATTATGAAACAGTTGGCAGCTACGATAGCCTCTATGTCGCAACCGGATATTATCGAATTTGAAAAGAACGGAACTTTTACTTTCGAGATAGATGGGCAACAAGCTACTATCGAAGCGAGCGATGTAGAAATTATCTCCGAGGATATTCCGGGGTGGTTGGTTGCTAACGAAGGTAATCTTACAGTAGCTCTCGACATTACGGTGACCGACGAATTGCGCCGCGAAGGTATTGCCCGCGAGCTGGTGAACCGTATACAGAATATTCGTAAAACTTCGGGCTTCGATATTACGGATAAAATCGATGTATATATCGCTTCTAATGGGGAGACCGATTTGGTTGTGGAGGAATATCGCGACTATATGTCTCGACAGGTCTTGGCCAATACGTTTGAGATATTGGACGTTCTTTCCGGAGAGGCTGTCACCGAGCTGGACTTCGATACGTTTAAGGTGAATATCAGAATTGTTAAATCCTTGAAATAATGGAGGTCCATAGGGATATTTCTGTTATATTTGGCCGGATATAGAACAATTTCCGTTTGTGGTCGGTTCTTTGAATAATTGAATGTGGAATTTTAAGTAGCAATAATTATGAGTGAAAAAACACGTTATTCCGATGCTGAACTTGAAGAATTTCGGCAGATTATTAATGAAAAGCTCGAAAAAGCATATCGTGATTATGATTTGTTGAAAGCCTCGATTATGAATACCGATGGCAATGATGTTACCGATACATCGCCTACATTTAAGGTGTTGGAAGAAGGTGCTAGCACTCTCTCCAAAGAAGAGGCAGGACAATTGGCGCAACGGCAGATGAAGTTTATTCAGCACTTGCAGGCTGCTCTTGTACGCATAGAAAATAAAACATACGGGATTTGTCGGGAGACCGGTAAGCTGATTCCGAAAGAGAGACTTCGTGCTGTTCCTCATGCGACTTTGGGAATTGACGCGAAGGAAGATGGAAAAAGAAAATAGTTTGCCGGTATCCATATCAATCTGTTCTTTGTGGAAACAGGTAGAGTGGATTGGCAGTTTTTATGAAACTTGTTGAAAAGTGATATTAAAATTCGACCTTCGGGGGCTGTTCTTTGGATAGAAAGCACGAAGGTCGAATCTTTTTGAAATAGGAAAAAGTGAGAATCTTTTTATTTTGGATATGAAGAAATTGACCAGAGGGCAGGTTGCTCTTATTACGATTGTTCTTGTACTCATTGTCGACCAAGCCGTGAAGATATGGGTGAAAACTCACATGTATATCGGTGAATCTATACGAGTGACCGATTGGTTTTATATAGCGTTTATCGAAAATAACGGTATGGCCTTCGGCATGGAAGTGGGAAGCAAGCTATTCTTGTCTCTGTTCCGTATTGTTGCCGTTGTTTTTCTGTCGTGGTGGATGCTGAAAATTAAGAATCGTCCCCAAGTCGCTACGGGATTCATCGTTTGCTTGGCTTTGATTATAGCGGGAGCTGCGGGAAATATTGTAGACTGCCTGTTCTATGGATTGATGTTTAACGATCCTGTTCCCCCTTTGGTAGCTTCTTTTGTGCCGGGAGACGGGTATGCCGGGCTATTCTATGGGCGAGTTGTGGATATGCTCTATTTCCCTCTGTTCAGTTTTTATTGGCCCGATTGGATACCGTGGATAGGAGGTGAGCGGTTCGAGTTTTTCCGTCCGGTATTCAATATTGCCGATTCGGCGATTTCGGTCGGAGTGGTTTGTATGATTCTATTTTATCATCGTTATCTCTCTTCCGAAAATAAACAAGTTGAGAAATCCGAATAGCTTTATGAAAAATCCGATATGGATCATATGGTTGGTTTTATGTTTGTCGGCATGTGGCAGCCGTACTCCGGATTATGTCATTAGTGAGAAAGATATGGAGGATTTGTTAGTCGATATACACAAATCCGAAGCTGTCATAGAATCGAACTATAATATTTATAACAACAATGCCGATAAGAAAAAAATAAGAGAAGCCGTATTTTTGCGTCATGGAGTCACTCGGGAACAGTTCGATACGACTCTTGTGTGGTATGGGCATCATATTGAAACCTATATGAAAATATACGATCGTGTGGTGGAACGATTGAAAGCCGAAAATGAGGAGGCAAAAAAACTGTTAGCAGAAGAAAATTCCCAAACGATGTCGCAGCCGGGCGATAGTGTAGATGTATGGAAACAAAGGCGGAGCCATATCTTCGACTCCCGGTTATCTACCAATTTGTTAGCATTCGATATCGCTCCCGATGAAAACTTCCGTACTCGCGATTATTTCGAGTTGAAATTTAAAGTCGTCATGCTACCTAAATTAAGCGTGAACCCGCAAGTATATATGGCCGTACGTCATACCGATAATGGGGTGGTATACAACAGAAGCGATATAGATAAGGGAGGGTGGTTCTCTTTGCCGTTACAATCCGATTCTGCTACGGCGTTGTCCCGTCTTTACGGATATATCGTTCTTCCGGAGCAATCGGTTCGGGAGAAGGTATATATCGATAGTTTGATGTTGATTCGTAAGCACTATAACGATCGTATTCCCGATGTGGATAATCAGGTGTATATGCCAGAGCAGTCGGTCGTAAGTGGCGAATCTAAGAAAGCCGTTGCAAAACGGGTTACCAAATTGAAAAAGTTAGGTTCATAAGAAAAGATCATTGGATTATGAAGAAAGGATTCTTTTCGCATCAGTTGTGTTATAGGCGGTCGTTGCTCAATAAACACATTCTCTATCTCACTTTCGACAATAAAGTTGATAATATATTGCCGTTTCAGCGAGAAGTATCCTTGACCACCTTTTGTGAAGGTGTGTTGTTTGTCGTGTCGCCCGGTTTCGAACAGGAAAAAGAGGAGTTCTGTCGCATATTGCGGGAACAGCTCTCTGGCAATCCTTTGCTCACGGTAGGAGAGGCTATTATTCATAATCCCGTCTATCTTCGTAATATGGCCGACGACATCGCCCCTTGCAGTCTGTATACTGTCACATCGATAAATTGGGCGACGGCTCGGTTAAGAGACGACGAACTCACGTTGGTGAAAGTACTCTGAACAGACTCTTGTTTTATCAGCATGATTATGTTTTAGCTGGTGAGAAAAAAGTATTCAACCTTTTCCCGATTCCAATGATTATCGAAGATAGGGAAAATATCGCTTGGTGTCATTCTCGGTTTCGTCCGGTTAATACTCCAAGATATATAAAGCTCTCGGGGGAAACTCCATAACGGGGGAGAACTCGATCTGTCTGTGTGTAATAATATCATGGGCGGATTGTACTTCCGATAAAATCTCGTTATAACGGCTCATGTCGACCGTCAGTGGAGAGTCGTTCCCGTTCATGATAACCAACACATTTTTCCCTTCGTAGCTGCGGCGATATACATACAATCCGTTGTTCGGCATGAAGTGCATCATTTCCCCGTGTGACAGACAGGGATTGTTTTGTCTCCATTTCAAGAGAGTCCGGCAAAAGTCGAAGGCTTCGTTTTGCAGGGGGGTGCGGTCTTGGGATAAGAAATCGTTAATCGTATCGCCCGGAAATCCACCCGGAAAATCGAGGCGGACCAATCCGTCGGTCTTTTGCTTGCTCCCGTGCATTAGAATTTCTGTCCCGTAATAGATTTGGGGAATCCCACGGGTTGTCAATAGGAATGCGATGGCTTGTTTGTAAAAGCCCAAGTGGGAGGGTTCGGATAACAGAAAACGATCGGTGTCGTGGTTGTCGAGGAAGTTGAGTACATTCATTGGGTCGGCAAACATGAAGTCGAGTGCAAGGTGGTCGTAAATCAGATTCAACCCGCCCCAACTTTCGGTTTGCGAAGTAAACGCATCACGGGCTATACCTTGTAGCGGAAAATCCATAACGCTTTTCAAGTGGGAGTTACGTGACGTATCTAAAATGCTGTTCCGTTGCCAATAGGCCGAACCGGCTTCGGTTCCGTACCAGCATTCTCCCACGATGTTGAAATTAGGGTATTCCCGGTTGATGGCGGCACACCATTCGGACATGGAATCGAAAAACACATACGGGTGAGTATCCATACGTATGCCGTCGATTCCCGAGAATTCTATCCACCAGATACTGTTCTGAGTCAGATATTTCATCAAATGCGGATTGTGCTGGTTCAAGTCTGGCATGCTCTCTACGAACCAACCTTCTACGGTCATGCTTTTGTCATATTCCGATACGTAAGGATCGAAGTGGGGAGTAAGACGGTAGGACGTTTGTCGATAACCGTCGGGGAAGTTGAACCAATCGTGCGACGGTCGGTCCAAGAACCAGATATGTTGGTCGCCGCAATGGTTGAATATCATATCCATGACGACTTTCATACCCCGGTTATGGCATTCGGTTATCAAATCCCGGTAATACATGTTTGTCCCGAACCGAGGATCGACCCGATAATAATCGGTTGTTGCATATCCATGATACGACCCTCCGGGCATATCGTTTTCGAGAACCGGATTCAGCCAAATGGCCGTTACGCCCAAGTCTTCGATATAGTCCAAGTGCTCGGCGATACCTTTTAAGTCCCCTCCATGCCGGGCATCGGGATTGTTCCGATTTACGGGTGAAGGAAATCGCATGGACGGAATGACGTTTGTAGACGGGTCGCCATCGGCGAAACGGTCTGGCATAATCAGATAAAGTACGTCCGTTGCGTCGAATCCTTTCCGGTTTTTTCCCTGTATGGTTCTTGCATTGAGTGCGTATGGGATATTTTGTTTCTCTCGTTTTCGGCTCAGTTGAATATCGAAATTGCCGGGTTGGGTCTCAGGGGCGATACTCAGATAAAGGAATAAATAATTTTTACTGTCCAGACTGACAGCTTTTGTTAAGGTTACGCCCGGGTAATCTATCTTAATTTTACAGTCGGCGATATTTTTCCCGTATAACATGATTTGTAGCTCTCGGTCTTGCATTCCGGTCCACCAGAATGGAGGGTCGATTCGTTCTATATCTATCTTTGCATAACTTGTGCTTAGGGTGCAGAATAGCAGGAATGATAGGAATATCTTTTTCATACGTATGGCATTTATGGGTTTTTCTGTTGGAGAAACAATTATATGCAAGACTTGGTTCGTAGGCAACTTCATTATAATAGAGAAAGGGAGGAGATAATCTTTATCTCCTCCCTTTCTCTATTATGTTCGCATTATTCGAAATCTTAAATGACTCCTTGTGCCATCATGGCTTTGGCTACTTTCATGAAACCTGCGATGTTGGCTCCTTTCATATAGTTGATGTATCCGTCCGCTTCGGTTCCGTATTTTACACATTGAGTGTGAATGTCGCTCATGATTTGGTGCAGACGTTGGTCAACTTCTTCGGCGCTCCATGAAATGTGCATGGCGTTCTGTGTCATTTCCAATCCCGAAGTGGCTACGCCGCCCGCATTGACAGCCTTGCCTGGTCCGTACATGATACGATGTTTGATAAATAAATCGATAGCTTCGGGGCGGCAACCCATATTGGAGATTTCACCCACACAGATAACGCCGTTTTCAATAAGCCTCTTGGCATCCTCTTCGTCGAGTTCGTTTTGTGTAGCACAAGGAAGAGCGATGTCGACTTTTTGTTCCCAGGGGCGTTTTCCGGGGAAGAATTGTACTCCGTATTTTTCGGCATAAGGTGCGACTATATCTTCTCCCGATGCGCGTAGTTCGAGCATGTAGTCTATCTTTTCGCCTGAAATACCGTCTGGATCATATACATAACCGTCAGGTCCCGAAATGGTGACTACTTTCGCTCCTAGTTGTGTAGCTTTTGAGGCCGCACCCCATGCTACGTTGCCGAATCCGCTGATGGCGATTCTCTTTCCGGCGATGTCTATTCCTTTGGTTGCCAGCATTTGTTTTACGAAGTAAAGTCCACCGTAGCCGGTTGCTTCGGGACGAACAAGGGAACCTCCGAATTCTAGACCTTTTCCGGTAAACGTTCCGGTGTGCTCATGCGTCAGTTTTTTATACATACCGAACATGTAGCCGACCTCACGGCCTCCTACGCCTATATCACCCGCAGGCACGTCGGTATCGGGGCCTAAATGTCGCCACAATTCCAACATGAATGCTTGGCAGAATCTCATGATTTCGGCATCTGATTTACCACGAGGGCTGAAATCCGAACCACCTTTTCCACCACCCATAGGTAGAGTGGTCAGTGCATTTTTGAATGTTTGTTCGAATCCGAGGAATTTCAATATGGAAAGATTTACCGATGCATGGAATCTTATTCCTCCTTTGTACGGGCCTATGGCATTGTTGAATTGTACCCGGTATCCTAAGTTTACTTGTATTTCGCCGTTATCATCTACCCAGGGCACTTTGAAGGTGATGATTCTGTCGGGTTCGACAAGCCTTTCTATCAATTTGGCTTTTTCGAATTCGGGGTGTTGGTTATAAACTTCCTCTATGGAAAGTAACACCTCGTGTACCGCTTGTAAATACTCCGACTCACCGGGGTGCTTTGCCGCCAATGATGTCATGATGTGCTCGATGTTCATAGTCGCGATATTATTAAGTTAAATTCTTGGTTGGGCATCTCTTTGGAAGATGCTCGTTTCTCTTATCGCAAATGTACATATTTATATGGATAAAAAAATTTTTTTTACTACTTTTGAACAATAAAATCGCAAAAAAATAAAATGGCAATTTGAAAGCCAGAATCGACACAAAAATAATGAATCGACCGAATATTAACCAATTATATCTGAAAGATACCTCTTTTGCTAACTTAATGCAAAAAAGAGTGTTCAATGTCTTACTTGTTGCGAGCCGATATGATGCTTTTATCATGGAAGAAGACGGGCGGGTGGAGGAACAAATTTACTTCGAATATGTTTCTCTGAATCTGAGTTCGCCTCCTCGGGTGAAACAGGTAACGACCAATGAGGAAGCCTTCGAGGAATTGGCTTTGAAACGTTATGACCTGATTATAACTATGCCCGGAGTCGATTGTTCCGAGACCTTTACGCAGGCAAAGGCGATGAAACGTCTCTACCCTTATATTCCTATTGTCGTCTTGACTCCTTTTTCTCACGAAGTTTCAAGGCGTATAGCAAAGGAAGATTTGAGTGGGGTGGACTACGTGTTCAGTTGGTTGGGTAATGTCGATTTGTTAGTGGCTATTATTAAGCTGATCGAAGATAAAATGAATGCCGAAGTCGATATTACTTCGGTAGGTGTGCAGCTCATTCTATTGGTAGAAGACTCTATCCGGTTCTATTCTTCCATTTTGCCTAATTTGTATAATTTTGTGTTGAAGCAATCCCAAATATTTTCGACCGAAGCCTTGAACGATCACGAGCGAATGCTGCGCATGCGGGGACGCCCCAAAGTAATGTTGGCACGAACTTATGAGGAAGCTATGCAGATATATGAAAAATATTCGGGAAACATGCTGGGTATCGTATCCGATGTTTCGTTCGTTAGGGCAGGCGAAAAAGATAAAAAAGCAGGAATAAAATTTTGCACCTATGTGCGCTCTTGCGATCCTTACTTGCCTCTTATTATCGAGTCTTCCGAACGCGAAAATCAAAAAGAAGCCATTAAGCTCAACGCTTCATTCTTGGATAAAAATTCTAAGAAATTGCCAGTCGATTTGAGAAAAACGATATTGAAAAATTTCGGCTTCGGTGATTTTACATTCATCAATCCTAATACGGGAGAGCCTATCGTGACAATAAAAAATCTAAAAGATTTACAAGACAATATAGATATTATTCCCGACGACTCTCTTTATTATCATGCCTCTCGTAATCACATATCCCGATGGCTCTATTCTCGGGCCATTTTCCCTATGGCCGAAGCCTTGCAGCCTCGACAAATTACCGATTTGAGTGAGATATCTGAGATTCGTAAACTCATTTTCGACGCTATTGTGCAGTATAGAAAAATGAAGAATAGGGGAGTAGTTGCCATTTTCAAGCGTGACCGTTTTGACAAATACTCCAATTTTGCTCGTATTGGTAATGGTTCTTTGGGAGGAAAAGGAAGAGGCTTGGCGTTTATCGATGCCATGATAAAAAGAAATCCGACTTTCGATAATATCGAAGGCGTGAATGTGACCGTTCCCAAAACGGTAGTTTTGTGTACCGATATATTCGATACCTTTATGGAGAGTAATAATCTCTATCAAATAGCTCTTTCCGATATTTCCGATGAAGAAATTTTGGAGCATTTTCTTAAAGCGAAGCTCCCCGAAGAATTAAAGCCCGATTTTTTGGCATTTTTCGATGTGGTGGGTAAGCCCATTGCCGTTCGTTCGTCGAGTCTGTTGGAAGATTCCCACTATCAACCTTTCGCCGGTATCTATTCTACCTATATGATACCCTCGTTGGACGATAAGAACGAGATGCTCCGTTTACTGTTAGATGCTATAAAAGCAGTTTATGCCTCGGTTTTTTACGCCGATAGTAAAGCCTATATGACAGCTACGTCGAATGTTATCGATCAAGAAAAGATGGCGATTATATTGCAGGAAGTGGTGGGTACGCAATACAACGATCGTTATTATCCGTCGTTTGCAGGAGTAGGGCGTTCGATAAACTACTATCCTATTAATGACGAAAAGGCCGAAGATGGAGTTGTCGATTTGGCCATTGGGTTAGGAAAATATATTGTCGATGGAGGACGCAGTTTACGATTCTCTCCACGGCATCCCAATAAAGTATTGCAAACCAGTACACTCGATTTGGCGTTGAGAGATACACAAACACGATTCTATGCATTGGATATGAATAGAGGTGAAAAACCTTTCTCTATTGACGATGGCTTCAATTTGTTGAAACTCTCCGTTCGTGATGCCGAGAAAGACAATTCCCTTCGTTTGATGGTTTCTACTTACGATCCTGTCGATCAGATGATCCGGGACGGTTACTATGATGGGGGGCGCAAAGTCGTTACGTTTGCCAATATCTTGCAACATAAAGCCTTTCCGTTAGCCTCTATTCTCGATTCCATGCTTACCATTGGCAGTCGCGAAATGGGACGGCCGGTAGAAATAGAGTTTGCAGGAAATCTTGTAGGGCCGGGTAATACTCCCGGTACGGTCTATTGGTTGCAGATAAGGCCTATTGTCGATATGAAGGAAATGCTTAGCGACGAAGTAATGGATTTACCCGACGAAAGAACCATTCTTAAAAGCAATACGGCGTTGGGACACGGCGTGATGGATAATGTATCTCATATTGTCTATGTAAAATCATCGAGTTTTAAGTCCTCAAATAATGTAAATATAGCACGTGAAATAGAGAAAATAAATCGTACCTTTACCGAGCGGGAAGAAAACTATATTTTGGTAGGGCCCGGGCGATGGGGGTCGAGTGACTCTTCACTGGGAATTCCGGTTAAATGGCCGCATATATCATCAGCCCGTCTCATTGTAGAGTCCGCACTTGATAATTATAGGATAGAACCAAGTCAGGGAACGCATTTCTTTCAGAATTTGACTTCGTTTGGTGTTGGCTATTTTACGGTAAATACATTTGCAGGCGATGGCTATTACGATGAAAGTTATCTGAATGAGCTCCCTGCTGTGTACGAATCGGAATCTTTGAGAATTGTTAAATTTGATGCTCCTGTATTGATAGAGATAAACGGACGCAAAGGGAAAGGTCTGGTGACAAAGCCCGGAGTGGAACAAATTGAAAATAAATAAGGTAGAAAATTATGTTTATATTTAGAAAAACGATGAAAGCGTTGGGGTTTTCTGGCGAAGATGATGAATTCGAGGCTCAACCTTATACTGCTGAAAATATTACGAATGCATGTATTCGGGAAAAAGAGCGACAGGATAATGAGAGTGACGTTACTCCGTCTGCTTCGAGAGTTGGAGAAGACAAAGAGGAGGAACTGCAACTCCCCGATACGCTGCTCGATACATTGTTAGAATTATTGAACAAATCGCTTCCCGATTATATATTGGCCGCACTGGATAAGGAAGCGGAGAAAAAATATCTCTTCGATCGATTAGATAAACCGTTTAAAGAATTTATCTGTGCGGTAAATGAGCGTGCCCGTGAATCCGTTTCACGGAAATGGAAAACAGAACACCTCAATTTAACGAAAGAAATGGAAGAGGCACGGGTAAAAATGAAAGAATTGGAAGAGCAGCGTAATACTATGCAAAGTGCTCAATTAAGCGCCGAACGACAGAAACGGGCGGTGGCGGAAAAAGTGCATGAGCTGGAAGCTCGTATCGCTGCGTTAGAAGCCGAAAAAGAGCAGTTTGAACTGGAAAATAAAAGTTTGGTGAATAAATTGAAAGTCTCTAATGTTCATCAAGAAGAATTGGAGGCAGCTTCTGCCGAAATTGAGAGGTTAAGAGCCGAACTTAAAACACAGAAAGAAAATATATCCGATGTAGAGCAACTTCGCATGGATTTACAGCAGGCTCGCAAAGAACTATCACAGGCAAAAGATAAAGAGACCGAGATTGCAAGTCAGTTGGAAGCAGCTCGACAAGACTTAATGCAACGAGAAGATAAAAATTCACAACTCTTAAAGCAGATAAAAGAGCTTGAAATTCAGCTATCCGAAGCACAGAATGGGTTGAAGGTAGTAGATGAAGTCGAAATTAAATTGCAACAGTTTGAGCAGATAAAAGCATCGAAAGATGAAAAAATAGCACAACTCTTAGACAACTTGCAATCCGTGGAGGAAGAAAACAAACAACTCCAAGCTCGACTGAATGATCTGATAGAACAAAAAGAAAAATTAGAACAGGCTGTGACACAGGGAAATGTCGGTAATAAAAACGAAATTGAGTCGCTGAAAAGCGATTTAGAAAATGCCAATGCAATGGTAGCCGCATTGCGAAATCAACGACAAGAACTATTAGCACAGATAGAGAATTTGAAATTTGTGAAAAACACGAATGAAAAACAAGAGCCGGAAACCGTTACGCCAGTCGAAGAGAAACAAGACACATCGTCCGTAATTAGTTTTGAAGTTCGTCAGGACGAAAGTGAAACAAAAAGCAATGTAAAAACTTCGGTAGAGGAATCGAAGGAAGTTACGGAGAATCCCCCTAAGAGTGTTGATACAAACACAGGGGAAGACGATTTTCCGGGTCTCGATTCATTCGATGATAACTGGTTAATTCCTACCAGACCCGATACACCCGAGATGATTGCAAAACGGAAAGAAGAGGAGAAAAAGAAGCGTGAAGCCGAAGAACAGGCTGCTGTGGAGCAAAAGAAAGCGCAGCAAGTTGATTCCTCTCAAATGTCTCTTTGGTAAAATAAATGTAATGTATGGAAAGAGTCCCGTTTAGAGAATGGGACTCTTTTTTTTAGAAGCTGTTTTAAATTTATTCCGAGATAGGGGCTCAATATGGCCGGAACATACCTGCTTGCAATGATAATATTATTTCTCAATAAATTTAAAACAGCTTCTTAAACGAGTTTGTTTTTATGCATTCGACTTTACCTATATTTGTATAATGTAGGATTCGTTTCGGCATAGCCAAGCTGGAAATATGATTTCCTCTTGTCTCTGCACTCAACTTTCACTATATTTGTAGAATATAGGATGCGGTTCGGCAGAGTCAAATCGGAAATGTGCTTTCCGTTTGCCTTTGTGCTCACCTTTCTCTACATTTGTCTCAAACTGAATAATTGTCGTTATGCCTTATTTTTCGATCATAATTCCGGTATATAATCGTCCCGACGAGGTGAATGATCTTTTGGAAAGTCTGTCGAAACAGACCTATAAAGATTTTGAAGTGATAATAGTAGAAGACGGTTCGACGGTATGTTGTGCCGATGCCGTGAAAAGATATGCCCGTATAGTGGATATACACTATTATTATAAAGAAAACGAGGGTCGAAGTATAGCCCGTAATTATGGGCTGGAAAGAGCCGTGGGGAGTTATTTCATTTTTTTTGATTCGGATTGTGTGATTCCGGAAGGTTATTTCGAGGCTTTAAATGCAGTATTGAATCGGCATTATACCGATTGTTTCGGCGGGCCCGATGCTGCTCACGATTCGTTCAGTGACGTTCAGAAGGCAATAAATTACTCGATGACGTCATTTCTGACGACAGGAGGAATCAGAGGCGGGAAAGTACAACTTGAAAAATTTACGCCGAGAACATTCAATATGGGATTTTCGAGAGAGGTTTATGATCGAGTCGGGGGATTTAGAGAAATGTTCAGTGAAGACATCGATATGAGTACCCGCATTCGTCAGGCCGGTTTCGATATATCTCTTATCCGCGATGCGTTTGTCTATCATAAACGAAGAATTAGTATGCGTTTGTTTTTCAGACAGATTTATATCTTCGGTATGTCGCGCATTTCCCTTTATTTACTCTATCCTGATACGTTGAAACTGGTTCATTGGTTCCCGGCATGTTTTGTCATAGGCACGTTGGCCATGATAGTCGCCTCTTTTTTCTGGTGGCCGGCTATCTTGCCGTTAGCGATATATTTGTTTGCTGTTTTCTTAGTTTCATGGTGCGTAAACAAACGGTTGAAAATAGCAGCTTTGTCGGTAGTCGCCAGTATAATACAGCTTGGGGGATATGGCATGGGTTTTCTGAAAGCGTTTTTTTATAAAGTTCTGTTAGGCAGGGGGAGGGACGAGGCAGAAGAGGTGCGTTTGCGAAAAGGAAAATAGCAATGGACAGGAAAAGAGAGAAACTGAAAATTACCGAATGGGCAATCGAGGACCGTCCTCGTGAAAAGATGATGCTACACGGTATCAGGGCGTTGAGTAACGCCGAACTCATAGCGATTTTGATAGGTTCGGGCAATGTCGATGAAACAGCGGTTGAACTCTCCCAACGTATACTCAGTTCGGCTGGAAACAGCTTGAACAACTTGGGTAAATACGGAATGGACGATTTTGTAAAGCCATTTAAGGGAATAGGAGAAGCTAAGGCTATTACTATTATGGCCGCTCTTGAAATAGGTCGGCGGCGTCGCGACGAAGAATTGCCCAGACGACCTTCGATAAACGGCAGTGCCGATGTATATAATTTATTGAGGGGACAGATGATAGACTTGCCTCATGAAGAGTTTTGGGTCTTGCTGCTTAATCGGGCCAATCGGGTGATAGATACGATCAAAGTCAGTCAAGGGGGAACTTCTGCGACGGTGGTCGATGTAAAATTAGTTATGCGATCGGCTTTACAGCAATTGGCATCGGCTGTTATTTTGTGTCATAACCACCCTTCGAATAATCTTAATCCCAGTCAAGCCGATGATAGAGTAACCGAAAAAATAAAGTTGGCTGCCGCTTTATTCGATATTTCGGTTCTTGACCATATCATTGTCGGTGAAGATGGTTATTTCAGTTATCTCGACGAAGGGCGTTTATGAAGTAGTGTTTATTTACTGTTTATTTTCGTATAACTCTGTCAAGTGCTTGATAACGACTTCTCCCATTAATTGTTGTCCGAGAGCGTTGGGATGCAGTCCGTCGTAAAGATATTTATGCTCTTTGGCTTCAACGGCTTCTGTAATACCCGATTCTTCATACATGTTGATTGCCGGACAGTTCAGTTTTTCTCCGGCAAGCAGGATAGCATCGACAAACATCGGTAATTTTTGGGAATGAGAAGAACGCTGGATCGGAGTCAGCAATACGATTTCGGTATCGGGACTGTATTTACGAATGATGGAGACAGCCCAGTTTATAGCTCCATATAAAGTTTTTCTGTCTACCTCTTGGTAGGGCTTGTCTAGTTCCGATGGATCTCCGATTGGCTTTTCGTTAGAACTATCGTTCGTTCCGCAGGATATAATGACAATAGCCGGGGCGAATGTAGAATTTTTAGTTTTTAATCCAGTTAAAGGAGCTGGGGTGGAAGTATGGAATTTTTCTCCTTCGGTTTCCGATATAATTTCACCTTCGGGTACTATCAGTTGTAAAAACCGATATACTTGATTGGATATGACATTATTTGTGTGTACACCGTCGTATACGGGTTTCGGATTCGTATCGACAGTTGTTCCTTGATAGTCGGTCCATTGGGCTCCCGACACGGCCAGGTTGGTTAGTTCCATGTCGAAATGTTGGGCTGTGATCCATGCCCATGAATCTTTGGGCGCTGTGATGCTGTTACCGATGGCGACCATTTGTTTTCCGTATAAAGATTCTGTTTGCTTTTTTTCTTCTTGGGATTGGCAACAAACAAGGAGCATGGAAACGAATCCGGCTGTAATAATGAGGTGGAAGATGTTTTTCATTTTATAATATGAATAAAACCTGCTACATTTCGGTAACAGGTTTTGTAAAAAAAGATTAATTCCTAATTTTTATTTCTTTGCAGAAGTATATCGCTTATTCAATAGTTCGACCACTTCGTTGGTTATGTCATATTGAGGATTGATATAAAGCGTGCTGGCATTATTGAAGATAGCCTCGTATTTCTTTTCTTTATTATATTCTTTGATAAAGAGATTGATCGAGTCGTTCATTTGCATCAACATTTTTTGTTGTTCCAGCATATTTTCGTTTTCCAATCTTTGAGCATATTCTTGTAAGTCGGCAGCCTTTTTTTCCAATCGTTGATATTCTTGTTGGGCTCTTTCGGGAGAGAGGAAAGCGTTATTTTGATATTTACGTTGAAAATCGTCTTGTTCTTTCTTCAATTGTCTCGCTTTTTCGTTGATGGAGGCTCTTGCGTTTTCTTGCTTGTTGATCATCTTTTCATTTAGATCTTTGGCATAGTTGTATTTTGAAAGCAAAGAATCTACATTAATATAGGCGATAGGCAGTTTGTCTCCGTAAGAAGAAATAGTAGTGTCGTCGCTTACGGATTGGTTTGGAGCAGCCTGTTTATTGCCGCATTGTACCATCAATAAAGAAAGGGCAACCACAGTTGTAATCCGGATTGCAAGGGTGAATGTTTTCATAATTCGTATTTATCAGTCTAAAAATTTATATTGCGTTTACCAGATCATTTTTTCCGTTCTAGGGCATCGGTCGATACAGCACAAACGATTCCTTTATTTCGTAAATGCCGGTTGTCGCTGATGTGCGAACTCGGGAAACGACCTCCTTTCACGAAGAAAACTCTTATTCCCAAAAGAACGACAGCCACTGCAACAAACCCTACGGTAAAAAGTAAAATATTCCACATTTTGACTATATTTGATTTCATCGAATATAGACCGAGGTTCGGAGTGAAAAATGGACTTGCCCATTTTGTCCTTCTCTTACCTTTCACTATATTTGTATAGTAAAACAAAGATAAGCGATATATAGCAAAAACAAACTCATTGATTGTGCTTTTACATTATCTTTGTTTTGCAAAGATAGGAAAGGAAAATGTGATTTCGGTCGAAGAATGGAAATATTTTGCCGACAGAATCGGCAAAAGAGTGAATTTTAACATAAATTTCTTCGAATACAGAAAGTTTAGCAGTGATCAAATTGCAACTAAAATATAAAAAGTATGGACATAAAAGAGCTGAAACCGACATCAATTTGGCACTATTTTGATGCGATAACCGGGGTTCCCCGCCCTTCGAAAAAGGAGGAACGTATTCGTGAGTTTTTATTGAACTTCGCTAAGGAGCAGAACCTTGAAGTAAAGGTCGATAAAACCGGGAATGTAGTTATTACCAAAGAAGCTACTCCGGGTTGTGAAGGAGCTCCTACGGTAATATTGCAAGCTCACATGGATATGGTGTGTGAGAAAAACGGAGATGTGAAGCATGATTTTGAGCGAGATCCTATCGAAACGTATATAGATGGAGAATGGGTGAAGGCTCGCGGAACGACATTAGGAGCAGATAACGGTATAGGTATGGCGGCAGCTATGGCTGTTCTTGCCGATGAAGAGTTGAAGCACGGACGGATACAAGCTCTGTTTACGGTCGATGAGGAGACGGGTTTGACGGGAGCTTTCGGATTAGAGTCCGGAATGATCGATGGCAAATATTTATTGAATCTCGATTCGGAAGATGAAGCTGAGATTTTTATCGGCTGTGCCGGAGGTATCGATACGACGTCGACTTTTACATATAAGCAAGAAGTGTTACACGCCGGTAAATTTTATTTACGTGTCGAGGTAAAGAATCTTTTGGGAGGCCACTCCGGCGGGGATATTCATTTGGGTCGAGGAAACGCCAATAAATTGTTGGCTCGTTTTTTATGGTTGTGTATGCAACGGCATGAAGTACATTTGTGTGCTATCGACGGTGGTAATTTGCGCAATGCCATACCGCGGGAGGCAATGGCTGTCATCGCGGTGAACCCCGAGGAAAAAGAGGCTGTTCGAGCCGAGTTGAATCATTATGCTGCCGATGTCGCTGCTGAACTGAGCGGAGTTGATCCCAATGTGACTGTGGACATGGTGACTGCCGATACTCCCGAATTTATGATAGAAGATAAAGTCGCCCGTGCTTTGATAAGCGCTCTTTATGCAGCTCCTCACGGAGTAATAGCCATGAGTCACGATATAGAGGGCTTGGTGGAGACTTCGACCAATTTGGCATCTGTTAAAATGACCGAGCCGGGTAAGATTGTCGTGGCAACCAGTCAGCGCAGTTCGGTAGAGTCGGAGAAATATGATATCGCTTATCAAGTTGAGTGTCTGTTCCGTTTGGCCGGAGCTGAACCTTCTCATGGCGACGGGTATCCGGGCTGGAAACCTAATATGCACTCTCGCATCAAAGGTATTGCCGTTGAGGCTTATCAAGAATTATATCAACAGACACCTGCTATCAAGGCTATTCATGCCGGATTGGAATGTGGATTGTTTTTAACGAAATATCCTCAGCTCGATATGATTTCATTTGGTCCTACATTGCGGGGAGTTCATTCGCCCGATGAGAAGATGCATATTCCGGCGGTAGAGAAATTTTGGAACCATTTGGTTTTGATTTTGGAAAAAGTTGCGTTGGAATAATGTGTTGAGGGAGAGACGGGAATTTTGAAAAATATCTCTCCATTTATTCGAACAAAAAAGAGGGAAGCCGATTGATCGGCTTCCCTCTTTTTTGCGTTATGGTCTAATGATTATTTCATGGCGAAATTAAAGTGCTGTGCAGCTTCTTGATAAGCCATTACACCCGCTTGCGAGAGTTCTATGATCATGTCGTTTCCATCGACTCCCGGCATTTTTACATGATTGTCATCGACGAATGTCATAAATTTCGTCGTTTCTCCATTGGCTGAAACAGACCAAGAGTTGTCATTGCTATCGAATACGAACCCGATAGTCGTATTGTCTTTTTGATTGGTAATCGTATAACCGTTTTCATCGGTCGTTACTAAGTAAATATCTCCATTTTCTCCTTTTACTTCTTTTGTCGATTGAGATACAAGATTTTCACCGCTCCAAAATTCGATGGAGTTCAATACAAGAACATCGGCAACTATTGTCAATTCATATACGGGGATAATGTGGAATGCGATGAATACAAGTTCGTTTACGAATTTATTGCCTACACCTTCGTTCCAGCCGAGTACTTTATTAGTCAATTTAAATGATCCGATACAAGAAGAAAGACCCAGCGATACACACAACGCTATGGCAACAACCATGTTTAATTTGTTCTTTTTCATAACTTCAATTTTTAAGTTAGTAATATGTTTATGTACAAAATAATACAAGAATGAAAACAAATGTTCCTATTGATTATGTCGGGATATATGATTCGTATTTTATTTATATAAATATAGCGAAAGGTGAATGCAAAGGCAAACGGAAATTGCATTTCCGACTTGACTATGTCGAACCGCACCTATATTCTACAAATATATAAATTTTTTAGAGAATGTGATTTTTATAAAGGAATTTTTTCTTGGTATATTTTGTAATAGCGTAAAACTTCATGGACATAGGCTACGGTTTGTCTGCCTTTGAAATAGCCAAATTTACAAACTTCGTCATTGAAATATTCAGGGTTGCTTTTAAGTAAAACGAATTCACTCACGTTTTTATCCCATACATGGGGATTTTTCCCATATTTCTTAGCGAGAGCCATAGCGTCGAGTATATGTCCGAGCCCTCCATTATAAGCCGCCAATATAAATTTTATGCGTTCATTTTTATCTTCGATATCGGCAAGACTCTTGTTGAGAGATTGGATACTTTTTACAGCCGCACCGATATTTTTTTCGGGATTGGTTATTTCGTTCATGGAAACACCGAATGCCTGAGCCGTACGAGGCATCAGTTGCATAAGCCCTCTCGCTCCGGCCCACGATACCGCCAAAGTATCGAAATGGGATTCGTTATAGGCTTGGGCGGCAAGTATGCGCCAGTCCCAATCTATTTGCTTGGCATATTTTTTAAAAAGAGGGTCGTAGATAGATATTTGTCCTTTGGGTATGGATAGTACGGCCGATGCCGGTAAAGTTTTACTCAGTTCGAAATATCGGCGGGAAATACTTCGGTAAGAGTCTGATTTGTGGTTTTCCTTTACCCATTGGTTTATAGCATGAGCGAGGGATTTGGAGTGTTTGTTTACCGCCCATGAAGCTCTTTGCGGGAAACTGACTTTCAGATGAATGTCTATGTTGTTATAGTAGGTACGATTCAATTGCGCGAGGTTATTATCGGCCAAAGTGTAAGGTATCTCTCCCGTAGAGACCATTTCTATAAGTTCCTCGGTAACGACTGTATCTTTGTCGATATGATGTATATGTATCCCGCCGCCGAGTTCATCGTTGAGGTTTTTGATTCGGTCTTCGTATTTAGATCCTGCTTCGACATAAATATCTTTCCCGATTAAATCGACAACGTCGTTAACCATTTCGTTTTTAGGTTTTCGAAGTTGAATCAGCACTTGGTGAGTGATGTTTTCCGCTCCGCAATATAACCATTCATTCTTGGCATCGCCGATAATGGGCATTTCATAAGCTATAATATCACCCTCGCCTTTTTGTAACATTTCGGTGAGGCGCTTGATGTTGTCGGCGACGATGACTTTCGTTTTTAGGTTGTGGTGATCTGCGAATTGTTTGATACGCTCGTATTCGTATCCCATTTCTTCTCCACGATAAATAAAGTAGGACGTGGAGCTATACAATGTCAAGACACGTAATTCTCCACGCTGGCAGATAGAATCGAAATCGTTCAAGACATTTTCCGACGAGTGCTGTTTGTTTCCTCCACAAGCCGAGACGAAAATCAGCACGAAGAGTATATATATCCAATAGGATATTGCCCTCCGCATGATTTCTAACCTTTAAGTTTGTGGGAAATAAAATTGGTCATGATTTCTATGGCCACCGAGTTGTGTCCGCCTTGGGGGATAATGATGTCGGCATATCGTTTTGTAGGTTCGATATGTTGCAGATGCATCGGTTTCAAAACCCGTTCGTAGCGTTCGATAACCATTTCGACCGTACGTCCTCGTTCGATAATATCCCGATTGATGACTCTGATAAGTCGGTCGTCGGCATCTGCATCGACGAATACTTTCATATCCATCATGTTTCGGAGTTCTTCATTGCAAAGAATAAGAATACCTTCGACGATGACTATATCGCGGGGCTCGACGGTTATTGTCTCGTTGGAGCGGGTACATGTCAGGAACGAATATATGGGCTGTTCGATGGAGTGTCCCGCTTTCAGTTCTTTCAAATGTTTTACCAGTAAATTGAAGTCGATGGCAGCCGGTTCGTCGAAATTGATATTTTGTCTTTCTTCTACGGGTATATGACTGCTATCCCAATAATAGGAATCTTGTGGAATAACGGCAGTTTGTCCGGCGGGTAGGCTTTCGATAATTTTTCGTACAACGGTGGTTTTTCCCGAACCGGTTCCGCCGGCTATTCCTATAATTAACATAGTTGTTTTAGTTAAAGTGTGAAACGGAATTTATCTATATTCAAATCGTCCTTTGTCCGATTCGATGATTAGCTCGTTGCGATCGGACGCTTCGGTATATCCTACAATTTGTGCGTCGATACCGAATGAATGACTGATCTCGATAACTTTTTGGGCATTCGATGAGTCTACATAGATTTCCATGCGATGCCCCATGTTGAATACTTTGTACATTTCATGCCAGTCGGTTCCCGATTGTTCCTGTATGATATTGAACAAAGGCGGAACCGGAAAGAGGTTGTTCTTGACAACTCTCATCTTCTCTACGAAATGCATGATTTTGGTTTGAGCTCCACCCGAACAGTGTACCATACCGTGTATCTGCGACCGCATCTCGTCGAGCAATTTTTTAATGACAGGGGCGTATGTTCGTGTAGGTGACAATACCAGTTTACCGGCATCTATTCCTAATTCGGCTATTTTGTCTGTAAGTTTCAATGTCCCTGAGTATACCAATTCGTCAGGAACTGCATTGTCATAGCTTTCGGGGTATTTGGTCGCGAGATATTTCCCGAATACATCGTGTCGTGCCGACGTCAAACCATTGCTGCCCATGCCTCCGTTATAGCTTTTTTCATACGAGGCTTGTCCATAGGACGATAATCCTACTATGACATCGCCCGGCCGGATATTGCCATTCGATATGACATCTTTCCGTTTCATGCGACAAGTGACAGTGCTATCGACTATGATCGTTCGAACCAAATCTCCGACATCGGCCGTTTCGCCTCCGGTACTATATGCGTTTACTCCGAGGTCTCGCAATTCGGCGAGGAGTTCTTCTGTCCCGTTTATGATTGCCGAAATGACTTCTCCGGGGACCAATAGTTTATTTCGTCCGATCGTCGAGGACACGAGTATATTGTCGGTCGCACCTACGCAGAGCAGATCGTCTATGTTCATGATGAGGGCATCTTGCGCTATGCCTCTCCATACACCGAGGTCGCCAGTTTCCTTCCAATACATGTAAGCTAATGACGATTTGGTCCCTGCTCCATCTGCGTGCATGATGTTGCAATATTCGGGGTCTCCTCCGAGTATGTCGGGTATAATTTTGCAAAACGCTTTTGGGAAAATTCCTTTATCTATATTTTTTATGGCGTTATGTACATCTTCTTTTGAAGCCGATACGCCTCGCAGATTATAACGTTGGTCGTTCATAGGCGGATATTTGAATAATTACAAATTTAATGTAAAAAAGAAGTCGATGCAAGCATCGGGGTTATAAAACGAAAGTCAAATATATGAATATAACGGGCGAGGCTATCAACTCGCTGTCGAAGCGATCGAGAATACCCCCGTGTCCCGGCAATATTTTCCCGGAATCTTTTACTCCTGCCGTACGTTTGAGTAAGGACTCGCATAAATCTCCCCAAGTGGAAAATATGGAGGTTAAGATTCCCATACCTATCCATTGGGCTGTCGAAAGCATACCCGGTATGATGTAGTTTGCCAAAGAAGCGAGTATGATACAGAATGCCAAACCTCCGAAAAATCCTTCCCAAGACTTCTTTGGCGATATGCGCTCGAACAGTCGATGTTTACCTAACGTACAACCTACGATATACGCGCCGGTATCGTTTGTCCATACGAATACAAAAAGAGCCATCAGCAAATATTCGGTATTCATGAATAGTTGATAGTCGCTTTTGTATCCCCAAACTCCTAATAGGGCCAGAGGCAGTACAACATAAATTTGACCTAAAATGCTATATGCCCAACTGGTTATGGGCGATTTTTCGGGTGTCGAATAGAGTTGCGTGACGGGACGTGCGATGAGGTAAATAACGTAAGTGAGGATAGAAGCCTTTTGGAAGTTATATGGTAATTGTCCAGAGAAAGAAAATACAGCTAGAAATAGGGCACAGGCTCCTGCCATGTCGAGCATGAGTAATATCTTATCGAACTTTCTGCCAAATTGAGTCAGGTTTATAAATTCGATATATCCGAGGAGCGAGATGATACCGAATGTAAAGAGAAATGTATAAGTTCCTGATAGAACGGCCGTTGTGATGATAACGATAAAAAGGATACCGGTTAAAGTTCGGGTCAATAAATTTTTCACGATTTTTTTGTTTTGATAAATCGCTGACAAATATAACTATTCTCTGAAAAAACTTACGTTTATTTAGGGCTCTTTTTTGGTGATGCGACATAAAAAAGAGATATCGACAAGTCGATACCTCTTTTCTTATATAGGGGGAGTTGGTGAAAACTATGTATTCTCCGAATCTTTCTCTGGCTTTTCCTCCGTTTTGTTTTCCCTTTCATGGGTATTGTTGTTTCCTGTCGAGGGGTCTTTTCCTTGGGTTTCTTTCTCGGCTTTTTCTCCTTCTTGTTTTGCCGATTCTTCGTCCTGCAAGATTTCTTCGGAGCGAGATACCCACGGACGTTTTCCAAAGATATGTTCGACATCTTCCGAGAAAATAACTTCACGGGAGATCAATACTTCTGCCAGTTGGGCGTGTTTGTCGGCATTCTCTTTTAGAATTTTTTTAGCCCTTTCGTATTGTTCGCTTACGATTTTGCTTACTTCTTCATCGATGAGTTTAGCCGTGTCTTCGCTATACGGTTTGGTAAATCCGTATTCTTGCCCCGTGGAATCATAATAAGAAAGATTCGGTAATTTTTCGCTCATACCGAAATAAACGACCATAGCATAAGCCTGTTTGGTAACCCTTTCCAAATCGTTGGAAGCACCGGTAGAGATTCGTCCGAGAAATACTTCTTCTGCTGCACGACCTCCTAATGTGGCGCACATTTCGTCGAGCATCTGCTCGCGTGTCGTGATTTGTCGTTCTTCGGGGAGATACCATGCGGCTCCCAATGCACGTCCGCGAGGAACGATCGTTACTTTGATGAGGGGGTTGGCATATCTCAATAACCAGCTGATAGAAGCATGCCCGGCTTCGTGTATGGCAATGGAGCGTTTCTCCTCTTGGGTTGTAATCTTAGATCGTTTTTCCAGACCGCCGACGATACGATCGACAGCATCCATGAAGTCTTGCCGTTGAACGCTTTTTTTGTTTTTTCGGGCGGCGATGAGGGCGGCCTCGTTACAGACATTGGCTATATCCGCGCCCGAAAAGCCGGGGGTTTGTCGAGCCAGAAGGTCTACGTCGACAGAATCGTCTATTTTTACATTCCTTAAATGGACTTTAAATATTTCTTTCCGGTCGTTCAATTCGGGCAGTTCTACGTAGATTTGACGGTCGAATCGCCCGGCTCGCAGCAATGCTTTATCCAATATGTCGGCTCGGTTGGTAGCAGCCAAAATGATAACTCCGCTGTTTGAGCCGAATCCGTCCATTTCGGTTAGTAACTGATTTAATGTATTTTCTCGTTCGTCGTTAGAACCCATATTCGGATTTTTCCCACGAGCACGCCCCACAGCATCGATTTCATCGATAAAGACGATACACGGAGCTTTCTCTTTGGCTTGTCTGAAAAGATCGCGAACACGAGAGGCTCCCACACCGACGAACATTTCTACGAAATCGGAACCAGATAAAGAGAAAAACGGGACGTTGGCTTCTCCGGCAACGGCCTTTGCCAATAATGTTTTTCCGGTTCCCGGAGGGCCTACCAATAAGGCGCCTTTGGGGATCTTGCCACCTAAGTCGGTATAACGATTGGGATTTTTTAGAAACTCTACGATTTCTTCGACTTCTTGTTTGGCTTCCGATAATCCGGCAACGTCGTTGAACGTCACTTTTACAGCGCCGTCTTTATCGAAAAGTTGAGCTTTGGCTTTCCCTACATTGAATACTCCTCCGCTGCCACCTCCGCCTTGATTGGTCATTCGGCGGGCTAAATAAATCCAGAATACAATGAGTAATATGAATGGGCCTACCGACCATAATATGTTAGTTAGGTCACTACTGTTTTCGTAATAGACTTCTGCATTAAAACCATCTTCCTTTTTCCACGTATCGAGAGTTTTTGCAAAACTGTCTCCCGAAGGAATATTGGTGTATATTACTGGTTTCCCGTTTATTTTGTCAGTTTTAAAGACAGCTTTGGCTGTACTGTCGTTCAGTTGGGCTTCGGCATAATCTTTTTTGGCGAAAACGGTCAGTCTGGTTATACCGCCCTCTTTGGCGATTTTTTCGAATTCGGTCCAATTCACTTCTTTACTCATCGTGTTGTCGTTCATGTAGTAAAGTCCTATTAAAACGAGAGCGATGAGCGAGTACATCCAATACAAATTGAATCGAATACCTTTCTTTTTAGGTCCTAATGGAGACATATTGTTGTTTCCCATATTTTGATGATATAATGTGCTGTTGATGTATCAAAAATTATTCCACATCGGGAATTTCTGCCAATTTGGCATCATTCCATAATTGTTCGAGCTTATAATAATTTCGGTATTCCGGTAAAAAAATATGGGCCAATATGCTACCGTAGTCGATAACAATCCATTGTCCGTTTTGATATCCGTCGTATCCGAAAGGTTTTATTCCTGTATTTTGTAATACATATTCTCTTATACTATCGGCAATCGCCATGACTTGGGTTGTCGATTGTCCTTCGCAAATAATAAAATGAGAGGTGGCTGCCGATTCTATTTTTGAGAGATCTACGGTTGTAATTTTCTTTCCTTTTTTTTCTTGAATGCCTTCTACGATGGTTTTAAGTAATTGCTTTTCTTTCATTTGTTTGAATATATAATCTCAGTTTGCAAAGATAATGCGATTTTTCCGATTTCAAGAGAGGTGACTTGTTATAAAATTGAGGGTTTAGTTAAAACTCCTTTTTAATAAATGTTATAGAGAAAGGTTTTTGTAATATAACAAATAAAAAAGTGAAAATGTTTTTATTGGAAGTCTCGCTGCTTTTGCGATATAAAATGAAGTTTGGGCAGAACGGAGTGAAAAAAACTTGTTTTCATCTTGCCTTACCCCTTACCTTTTGCTATATTTGTTGCCGAATAATTACACAGTTTGTAAATTGAATATGGAAATTAAAGGAAGAATAATCCATGTGTTGCCTTTGCAGGAGGGTGTTTCGAAAGCAGGCAATCCGTGGAAAAAGCAAGAGTATGTTTTGGAAACAGAAGAGCAATATCCTCGAAAAGTTTGTTTCAATCTTTTCGGTGATAAAGTAGATCAATATCCTGCCGCTATCGGCGAAGATGTCGTGGTTAGCTTTGATCTTGAAAGTAGGGAGTTTAATGGTCGTTGGTACACCGATGTGAGAGCTTGGAAGATAGAAAAGTCAGCTCCTGTTGCTCAGGGTGTTCCCGATATGCCTCCGATGCCCAACGATATAGCTCCGTTCCCACCGGCTCCGGCAGCTCCCGATTTGGCTCCTTCTCCTACCGATGATTTGCCATTCTAATAGAATTAAAATATAGTAGATGGAAGAGCCGTATCTGTTGCAGAGGCGGCTCTTCGTTTATTAGAGATTGAAGAATTTGTTTAGTTATATTTGTTTTTCGCAATCTCTTTTATGAGGAGAATATATTACTTTTACCAGTTCAAAACTGGTATCGAATAAATTGAAAAGTTATGATTAGATTGAATGTTTTTATTCAGGTAGAGAAATCTTGTCGGGATAAGGTCCTTGATATAGCGAGAAAATTGACAGAATGCTCATTGAAGGAGCCGGGTTGTGTAGCATATGATATTTTTGAGAGCAGTACACGTCCCGATGTATTGATGATTTGCGAGACATGGAAAGATGCCGATGCATTGTCGATTCATGAACAGACAGCTCATTTCGTTTCGTATGTAGGAAAGATGAAAGAGCTTTCCGAGATGAAACTCGAAAAATTTAATTTTTGATATTCACACGGTTTCTTCAATAGTTCAAGGAAGATGAAATGGAGTAAGTTGTTTTTGCCCGTAATGGTTGTGTCGATGATTGCGGGTATGTCTTCGTGTGGGAAAGATGATGGTAGTTCGTCGGTTCCGCAAAGACCATCGGGCGGAAATCAAGCCGATTCAATTGCCATTGCCGGAATACAATGGCAGGAACGGGAAATTCAGACAGGAATAATTAGTAAAACGGCCCAAGTTCCGTTACTATTCGATTATCCTCAAACGATAAGCATGTTGGAAATCGATTTGAATAAAGCCGATGTTTCCTTTTTGGTGTCTTATGAGGCAGGTTCGCTAAAAAAGACGACTAGCGATCGGGCATTGGCTGCTAACGCATTGGCCGCTGTAAATGGAACATATTTCAATACTTCGACCGGGATCAGCCGTCATTTTTTGAAATGTAATGGTACAGTGATGGCTGCTACTCAGACAAATGAATTTTCTACACGTGCGACGGGAGCTTTTTGTGCGACGGGAGATGTTGTGGAAATAAAAAAGTGGAGTTCGACGGAAGAAGCTGCTCAGGGTGGAAATTATCAGCAAGTTGTTGTGTCGGGGCCTTTGATGTTGGACAACGGTCGTGATGTCGCTATGTGGAGTAATACTTTCACTACCGATACGCATCCTCGCACCTGCGTGGCTACTACCGATGATAATAAGGTGCTGTTGATAGTTTTTGATGGGAGGTTAGATGGTGCGAAAGGAGTGAATCTGTATGATTTGCGGACATTCGCTCGGCAAATGGGGGCGACCGATGCTCTTAATTTAGATGGTGGCGGCTCTTCCACGCTGTATATACAAGGATATGGTGTTATTAATTATCCTTGCGATAATGGAATATACGACCACGAAGGAGAGCGGGCTGTGCCTTCGGTTTTGTTGGTCAAGAAGAATTAAATACATTACTGTATAGATATTTAGAGGGGGAGGCTCTGATGAATCAGAACCTCCCCGTTTTTTGTCGAAAAAAATGAATGTTGATGTAATAAAGTAAAAAATAATTTTCTTATCTTTCAACCGAATTTAATCTAATCTTAATACTTATAGGCTATGATTGTAGGAATTCCAAAAGAAATCAAGAACAATGAAAACCGAGTAGGCATGACTCCGGCAGGAGTGAATGAGTTGGTAAAACATGGGCATACGGTGTACGTCCAGAAAGGAGCCGGGGAGAATAGTGGTTTTCCGGATAGTTCATACGAACGAGTCGGAGCGAAAATATTGGCGACTATTGAAAATGTGTACGCTATCTCCGAAATGATTGTAAAGGTAAAAGAGCCTATTGCTCCTGAATATCCGCTTATCCGTAAAGGCCAATTGTTGTTTACCTATTTCCATTTTGCTTCGGATAGAAGATTAACAGAGGCCATGATGTCGAGTGGAGCCACGTGTTTGGCCTATGAAACGGTAGAGTTGAAAGATCACAGCCTGCCTTTGTTGATTCCTATGTCGGAAGTGGCAGGACGAATGGCAACGCAAGAGGGTGCGCGTTTTTTAGAACGACCGCAAGGTGGAAAAGGAAAATTGATTGGTGGTGTTCCGGGAGTAAAACCCGCAAAAGTGTTGGTTATTGGCGCCGGGGTTGTGGGGTATTCGGCAGCTCGCATTGCCGCCGGAATGGGAGCCGACGTGACAATCACAGACCTTTCATTGCCGCGTTTAAGGCATATCGATGAAATAAAACCGGCTAATATTAAAACGTTATATTCTTCTGAATTTAATATTCGTGCAGAGCTTCCTACGACCGATTTGGTAGTGGGTGCTGTATTGATTCCGGGTGCGAAAGCCCCTCATTTGATTACGAGAGATATGCTGTCCACGATGGAAAAGGGTTCTGTATTGGTCGATGTGGCTATCGATCAGGGAGGCTGTTTCGAGACTTCTCGTCCGACGACTCACTCCGAACCGGTTTACGAAGTCGATGGTATAATACACTATTGTGTAGCCAATATTCCCGGTGCTGTTTCTGCGACTTCGACATTGGCTTTGACAAATGCTACACTTCCTTATGTGGTTCAATTAGCCAATAAAGGTTGGCAAAAAGCTTGTTCCGAAGATGAGGCATTGTATAAAGGACTGAATATTGTCGATGGCAAAATCGTTTATCCGGCAGTTGCCGAATCCTTTGGGTTGCCGTGTGAAACGATTTAGAAGCTGTTTTAATTTATTCCGAGACAGGGGCTCAATCTGTCTCGGAACATACCTGCTTGCAATGATAATATTATTTCTCAATAAATTGAAAACAGCTTCTTAGTTGAAAGAGAGATAAATCTCAATCGGGTAATTCCTCTTGTAGAAAGTGTCTAGAAGAGGTTTTGGGAGAATGAAGAAAATAAAGTGAAGAGAGTCGTTGGTCCTTTGTAGGAAAAGATTATATTTGCAAGTGATATCATAATCGGATTGCAAATCTTATAATTACTCTCCATGAAAACGATTACTCGTATTCAAACAGTTTTGTTTGGCTTCATTCTCTCTTCTTTTATGTGTGCGGTTTGTTCGGCAGAGGTTGTCTCGTATCGTGCCGTTAGTGTCTCGAATTTGAATGTCCGTGAGCAGCCGTCTGTACAAAGTGAAAAAATTGGAACTATTACAAAAAGCGACACTGTCATAGTGGAGTCGGTTGAAGATGCTTGGGCAAAAATCAACTTTAATGGTAAGGTGGCGTATGTGAATGTCAATTATCTCGAAGAAGTTGAGGTGGGGAATTTAGCCGAAAAAGATGAAAATCTATCCTTCTTGAAAAATATTTTGCCTCTGCCGTTGTATGGAGAGAGGTGGAAGTGGATTGTTAACGCCAATGTCGCGATGACTTTTGTATGGGCGATTTTCATTTTGTCGTGCTTCTTGTTATGGGTCCACCGGGTAAGAGGTAATTGGTTGGAAAGGTGGCGGTACAAACTGAACATCGTGGTGTTTTTGTCATTGAGCATAATAGAAGTGGTCTATATGGCGGGGCATGGCGATCGGGCGCTTTGGTTTTACGGATATGCCGGATATGGAGCGTTGGGAATGTTCGTATATCTCATATTGTATATTCTGGTAGCGCTTATATGTATCAATCAGTGGACCTCGTTCACCGCTACTCTTGACGACATTCAGCTTGTACATTCCATCGGGTCTGGTGGTCGGCGGATAGGTGTATATTCTATGCCCTTGTGCCTCTTGGGATATATGGCGTCGCGATTGTTTTGGCATCCCGGTATGATTCTCTCATTGGGGTTACTGTTGGTCTTACAGGGTCTCCAAATATTCTTGATGGTTAAGAGTTTCGTCCGGCGGGGTAGTCTGCGGGCAGGACTATTGTGGTCGATGGTTTATTTTGTAGGTATTGTAGGAATGATTTATATGTTCACCAATATCATCGGCTTGTTTGTACTGCTATTGTGTTGTCTTTTGGTGGTAGGTATTATCGAGATTGTCCATCATGGATTGGGGCTGGGCAATTATGTTTCTTTTGGAGTGAAAGATCGATATGGGAAAAAAGAACAGACATTTGTTCATAAAGGGAAATTGATATGTAGGAATTGTGCACATTATTCATCGTTGCAAAGTTCCTGCTTTGCAGGGGAAACACCGAAGAAGGTTCATGGATTTGATAGTTGCGATCGCTTCCGGTTAAGTGTTAATGCAGAAATAGAAGATTTGTCTGGTAAGAAAATAAAGGTAAAAAGATAATTTTACAGCTGTTTTTATTCTCTGAGTTTATTATGTGGACTGCATAGCTCCATTTAAGAGTCCGGAATAATTTGTTTGAAAGCATCTATTCGAGAAATTTTTTTACATATACTTAGTTGAAAATAAGGATATTGTATAAATTTCATGTTATACAGCATAAAAAAGTGGGAGAAAAATTTGGAATGTAATAGGGAAAGGCAGTATCTTTGCAGCACTTTCGCAA